>Ga0325401_1003521_pt1 | contig 14412 bp, 15 predicted proteins | sample PopdelMetagenome_FD_205666 | JGI IMG/M metagenome (GOLD analysis project Ga0325401, IMG submission 205666) | Populus deltoides microbial communities from Bellville, Georgia, United States - Xylem-PdKOR-R2 | ecosystem: Host-associated > Plants > Phyllosphere > Stem > Wood/Secondary xylem | place...
CCAGCCCAATAAAAGCGTATCTCCAATGCATTTCCAGTTACAATGGCAGTAAAATTTTTGATAATTGCCTTACCAACACCGCCTGCTTCTTCCTGGATACTGAAATCCTTTTGTACAAGCTTTCCCTCCATCTTTGTTGTCAGATTGCTATTAATAAAACTGAAAGAAAAATGAAATTTTGTATTTTCATTCAAACCCTTAATACTGAATGACAGAATAAAACTTTGATCAGTCACCTGGATATTGATATCAAAAAAATCGCCTGCCAAGGCTGCTGTGTGTCTTGTCATCAGTAAACATTATCTCTGTGAAGTGAAGGGTAACTGTGTAGCTCCCACTTCCCATACAGAAACCATAATAAGTCAGAGAGATTGGAGAAAGGCGTGCATCCATGTAAAGTGCTGAAGTTTTTGCGGAGAGTTTGGTTGCATTCGTCCATGTGTAGGAATCTGAAGAACGGGCATCGTCCATGAAGTGACCAGTGGTACTAACTGCCCAGTTTGTTCTACTCTGGTAGAATCTTGATGGTCCGGCTGGATCTGTATCTGTAGACACAATTTTGAGCACCTGAAATTAAACAAGCACACATGTACAAATATATGATTTTATTAAATATATGAATGGGTACAATCTCTATGTAATATATTCTTTCAAAAGAATATGGCAATTCTCTGATTATTCCCTTGGATTTGATGTATGGTGACTTGATTTATTTGAGTAATCAAGCCAAGATTTGTGCTTTGCAAGAACACGAATTTGGACATGTATTGCGAAGCGAGATATGATGATTTGATGCTTTGAAGAGTACCTTTGATTCGTTTTCAAAGTGTTGTTGAAGAACTCTTATGGGGCGTTTTGGCTTGATCCAACAGAGCTTCGTTCTTTGTATAGACTTCAAGCGTTAGATGAAGGAGGCTCGAGAACTCTTTGAGAGAGAGCTTCCTTGCTTGAAGAGAGAGAGAGAGAGCTTCCTTACTTGAAGAGCTTGTCTTGAAGAAAATTTGTATCTCCCCGACATCCTCCTCTCTTTAGGTTGAGGCCCTCTATTTATAGAGATCTGTAGGGGCTCTCAAGTCTTTTTCCAATGCCACATGGTATAATTTTATTGGTTGATATTTTATCTTGATACTCCATCAAAAGCTCTATGTAATTCGCTTCCTCTTCAGGTGATAAGTTTGCATTGATGAAGGTTGGTCATGGGTTTTCAACAGCTCCTAAGTTAACCTTTTTAAGTTCATCCATTGTAGGCTTATTTTCTGATTCAAGGGAAGGTGAAGCTTCCTCAACATCTTCTTCAACGACAAACTTATCATTATCATCTTCTTCAATAGTGATGTGATTTGAAGTGAGACACATTATTTCATCTTCTTTTTCTTCATTAGAGGGGTTTGTTATCATTATTATGCGTGTTTTTCCTTTCAATGTCTCCTTAGCACTCACCACCCACTCGCATTGTCTCTTCATGCGTGAAGGTATTTTGGTATGAGGAACCTTTGAATCATCCATCAAACTTGATTAATGATCGAATGCATGCTTGTCATCTTTTGACATGGATTGTCCAAGTCTTGCAAAGATTGATGTGCATTTTAACACCTTTCCATTATTTTGGGTTCCAATCCTGGCAAAAACAGGAGCACAACTTGTAGTTCCACCAAGACGATCCCAGACTGAAGTTCTAAGAAGTGCCGACTGACTTTGTTGTTTGTCCTTCACTTCTTCCACACTTATGTATCGCGAGGCTTCTTTATTAATCTGAAAATGCAGTGGTGTGGAAGACACGTATCCAAGACCAGCCCTTAAAGTTTTGCTAGAAGTTTTCTTCTCTCTCCATGCCCTTCTAGTAATTGCAGAAACTTGTTTACCTTCGAGTTGAGTTGTATCACCATCCTTTGCTAACTTATTGATGTCCTTACGACTATAACCAGCCCTGGCTAAAAGCTTATAAGCATTGGGATCAAAGCCATTCGCCCATTTATCAGGGAGTCCTTTAGGATTTATCACCACCGACTCAATTTGATGAACAAACCCTTTTAATAAAGGTTTTGAGACCTTGTTCGAGGTGAGATTAGTAGCTGGCAAGGTCAAGTTTTCAAGCCCCTTGTTGATCTTCTCTTCATCCTTGGCAAAAGAAGATTGACCCTCTTTTCTTGTTGATACTGGGATATATCGGAGTACTGTGGCTTTACGTGGTAGCTTGTTGTCAACAAAGTTTTCTACCACCTTTTCTTTTCCTTTATTCCTTGCTGGCTGAGACACCCTTTCATTTGTAGATGACTTATGCCCTTTTGAGTTTTTTGAGTCAATTCTTCCCTCTCCTAGATGGTCAGGTGGGGATCACAATTATTCCATCACATTTGACTTGAAATAGAATTTTGCATCTGCAAAGTGAGCTTCAGTTATGGTGAAGAGATCGGTGTTTGCCACTATCTTTCTTACTTGTCCATCTCGACAATACTTAAAACATTGGTGGAGTGTCGAGGAGATGATACCATTTTCATGCATCCATGGTCGCCCGAGCAACATATTATAGGTAGTTTTGGCATATATGACATGGAAAAGTGCATTGGATTCCATATCTTCCATGTGCATCGCAAGTCTTATCTTTCCTATGGTGTTTTGCCCTCCTTGATTAAAACCTTGAATCATCAGATGACTTGGGAAGAGTTCATCCACAGGAATCCCTAGCTCTCTCATAGTCTTAAGAGGTAGTATATTGACCGCCGAGCCATCATCCACCAAGATGCGATTCACTATCTTTTCATCAACATATCCTTTAATGAAAAGAGATCGGTTATGGAGTTTTGATCCAAGCAACAAGTCTTCATCGTTGAAGGATATCTCTATTGTGCATACACCGTGAAATAAGTTTGAAGAGTCATCATGACTTTTCTTCATGACATATTCAATATGAGTTTTCTCTTCATCAACATGATAACAAACAACAAGTACATTTTCAACTCTTCTCATCTCTGTTGGCATGTACTCATTCAGTGTAACAGGCTTTCTTAGACTTCGAGCTGAAAAACCCTTCTTTCTAACTGATATGGATTTTCGTTGAGTCTTTCGGCGTATCGGCTCATTAATTAGCTTCCTCACCATTGAGATGCTCATTCTAGTTGGATTTGTCATCTGCATGTGCTTCCTCCTTCCTCTTCTACGCGTGACTAAAGTCCATCCTTCATCATCATAATTTTCAGCCGAATCAGGCTTCAAGTTGTCAACTTGAGGTGTGAGGGTTATGCATGGAGTTAGACTTGAGGATATAGCGAAGCTCATCGGGAAAATGGCATCAAGTCTTATAGGTTCAAAGGAGCCAAAACTTATTGTAGGGAGTGATTGACGTGGCCCTAAATTGATCGTGGTTGTGATATTAGAGGCTGCTATTTCATCATCAAAAACGATATCTCCATTCTCGTGTAGCCTCATGATCTTGTCTTTCAACACAAAACACTTCTCTACAGGATGACTAATTAAGCGATGATATTTTCAATAATTTGAATTATCTACTTGGTTTGCTTCTTCAGGGTGTTTCACCTCCGGCAACTCAATGATATTTGCCTTAAGTAGATCATCCAGCATCCTAGATATGTCTGAGTCGGGGAATGGATGCCCTTTTTCATGTCGCTCTTTTAAGGATGGTTTCTTTCTTTCGCCCTTTTGAAAAGTAGTTGGCGTTGCATGATCATTCCTCTTAACTCCAGTTGGTACCCTTACAGCAACCGAGTTAACTACTAAAGATTACTTTCCCTCGACCTTTAGAGTGCTTTTTCCGAATCTACGACCTTCAGGCTTATTTCTTTTAGGCTCTTGCATAGGTAATAATGAACTTTCATCCGCCGTAATGTTGAGTTCCATGTCATGTGCTCGAGTAGCCAATTCTTCAAAAGACTTTGGTTTGATACCTTGTAAAATATAGCGTAGTCCACAATGCATCCCTTGAATACACATGTCTAGCGCAGAAGTTTTGGTGAGCCGATCTCTACAATTGAGGCTAAGGTTTCTCCACCGATGAATGTAGTCAATGACAAGCTCTTCCTTCCATTAACATGCATTAGTTAGTTAAATCATGCTAACCACATGATGAGTGCTGTAAAAGCGGTTAAGAAACTCGCGCTCCAGTTGCTCCCAAGTATCGATCAAGCCAGACTCCAAGTCAATGTACCAATCGAAGGCATTACCTTTCAAGGAACAAACAAACTGTTTTACCATGAGATCGCCATTAGTTCCGGTATTGTTGCAAGTCTCCATAAAGTGAGCTATTTGTTGCCTAGGATTCCCTTTGCCATCGAATTGTTGAAACTTTGGTGGTTGATAATTCGGAGGCATCCTTAGCAGGTCAATTCGTTGGGTGTATGGCTTCGCACAAGAATATGAGGGTTGAACTAAGCTTTCTACTTGGTCCGTGATGGCTTCCTTGACAAGTTCTTTCAGTTGATTCATGGTAAAGATGCCATCAGTAATACCGTGTATATTCTTCACAACTCCGATTGCAGACTCCTCAATGACATCTAGCTGATCTACTTGGAAAGCCTTGGTAGTCGAGGTTTGGCCTCCTTCATTCAAGCTCTCAAGTTTGTTCATCAACTTTGCTATCTCGTGGTCTTTTGCCTTGAGTGAAGTCGAAAGCCCCTTGACGAGTTTTATCAAGTTAGCCACTTGATCCTCTAAAGATGTTGTCCCAGTCATCATCACTAATATGATGCCGAAACCTAAAGCCTTACTTGGTGATTGACATAGAGAAGTTTCCATAGATGAATTGTCGGAGTCGCCTTAAGTGCCTAAGAGAATTTCGTGAGCCCCACTTGACTTTTGTAATGGAGTTGCTTGCGGCTTCATCTTTGAGGTGGGATCTTGTGCCCCTCTTGCATTCGAAGTTGATGTCAACTTGAGAGTCGGCTTAGTTTGTGCATACAACTCGACGATGGATTTTGTTTTCAATGGTGAAGTTGAAGAATCTTCAATGGTAAGTCGGCGACTTGAATAAATAGCCTTGTTGCTTTCCGAAGCGACAATGGTGATCATGCTCCTCCTAGTTGCCATTGAGAGTTTATTGAAAATTCTTTCTTGAAGGGAAGAGATGAGAGGTAGAGATGTCCCTAGTAGAGTCGCCAATTTGTAGACACAATTTTGAGCACCTGAAATTAAACAAGCACACATGTACAAATATATGATTTTATTAAATATATGAATGGGTACAATCTCTACGTAATATATTCTTTCAAAAGAATATGGCAATCCTCTGATTCTTCCCTTGGATTTGATGTATGGTGACTTGATTTATTTGAGTAATCAAGCCAAGATTTGTGCTTTGCAAGAACGCGAATTTGGACGTGTATTGCGAAACGAGATGTGGCGATTTGATGCTTTGAAGAGTACCTTTCATTCATCTTTAAAGTGTTGTTGAACAACTCTTATGAGACGTTTTGGCTTGATCCAACAGAGCTTCCTTCTTTGTAGACTTCAAGCGTAGATGAAGGAGGCTTGAGAACTCTTTGAGAGAAAGCTTCCTTGCTTGAAGAGAGAAAGAGAGAGAGCTTCCTTACATGAAGAGCTTGTCTTGAAGAAAACTTGTATCTCCCCGACATCCTCCTCTCTTTAGGTAAGGGCTTCTATTTATAGAGATTTGTAAGGGCTCTCAGGTTCTTTTCCAATGCCACATGGCATAATTTTATTGGTTAATATTTATTGACGGGATCTTGCATTTATGACAAGATATCTAATGGGATCTTAAATTTATGACAAGATATCTTGAATATCTCATCCCAAGTTTCAACTTTTAATTGGCCCAGAAATATATGAAGGCTCATTTATTTTCCATATCATTTATTTTAATTTTATTTTATCCTTTCTTTTAAAGAATAAAATAACACATGGTGAAATTTGATTGGTAGAAAATTTGTGTTTCTACAGTATCATCTTTGTATCCCTTCAATAGTTGCTTCTTTTCCTCCATAATTTATGTTGAGGGAATAGAATTCTGTTGCCAAAGCAACAACATATCAATCACCATGGAATATTGATAAGAGAATTTTTAGCATGTATATTTTCCACTATTCATGCTTGATTTTTAAATATTTTGGATATGTTGCACAAGAAAATTAGAATGTTGAATCTCTTTTTGAACTATTGACCTCGTGGGAAATTAATGTGTTTTCAGATATTAGGTTACTGAACAAGCAGAGCCCAGCAGTGAAACTGAACAGTGATTCATTATGTGCTGCAAAAAAAGCTATACAATTTAGTTCCAGATGTTTGTCACCATTTTCAAATAGCTGTGATGAAGGTCTACAAAACATATGAAGGGCATATAACTCGGTTTTGTTGTTTCGAAGCCCAAAAAGCGAGTTGAAAAACAAGGATTGAACCAGCCTGAAATTCCTGCGTTATGAAGACTGTTTCAGTTTATGGCACTTATCTCAACGCTCAGAGTTCCAAAAATTGCAAGATTAGTGTCTTTGGAAAGAAAATTTGATTCTCTACAATGTCTCCAGAAATAGAGATCTTTGAATTCGCACGTTTTCTACCTCAAATCTGGCCCGCAATGTCTGGGTAGGAAGGAATTCAATGTAGAAAAGGAAACTTTCCTCATTACTGCACGGGTAGAGAAAAGGGGTCTGTAAAGGGAGGAGTGGAGACCCGTAGAAACCCTATAACATAGCAAATAAAAACAGAGGAGGCAGCACCAACAGGAACCAAAAAGAACAGAGGCAAAAATATTGAAGACCGGGAGGACACCTATCTATTTCACTGAAATTATCTGCTTTTGAGTGATGTTCATCGTATCAAGTTTGTTTCTCTTTAATTTAACTATGGAGTAGACTTTTATTCTGGGATTTTTGATGTAACCTTACTATAAATATGTGAAAAATTTCTTCGATTGAATTATTACATTAAGATGTTGAGTATTTCATTCTATGTGTAATGCTTGCGTGTGTTTGGCCAACATCTGCATAATTTAGAATGCAATTTGAAACTGAGAAGTGATAATTGTTTTAGCTATTGTTTGAAATACCTTAAGAGATCTATAGGATATAGATATCCTAGAAACTTTTGTAATCGTTACAGGTTTTACAATACTTAATAAATTTTGACAAGTTCAGAACTTTCGTAGAGTATATAAAATTTGTTTGTTGAAATAATTTATTGATGCTCGAGAGAGATTAATATTTACATTAGAAAAACCTGATTATCAACATTAGGAGTAATTAATTTAATTGAGAAAGTTCACATAAGCATAGTTACGGTAAGTCAGAAATCCTAGAACCAGTACAATTGAATTCATTAATATTTAATCATTTGGTTGTTTGTTTCTTTTAATCATTAATTTTTGTTTCATAAACTATCTCATTCAATTCCTCAAATAGATCCTAATTTAAAAGACTTTGGTAATTAGTAATAATTTTTACAAATCCTCGTGGGATGATACTCTACTCATCACTTTATTACTTGTTACGATTCGTGCACTTGCGAAATTAACCAACAAATACTAACATGCACAAATCAAAATACCATGGCAAAGAACATCTTATGTATGTAAGCTACTATGTGAATGCTTCTTTTACATTGGATCGTATTCTTATGCAATTCTATTCCTTCATAATGACAAGAACCATGACATCATGGTACACTTGATCTTTAACTTCCAGAACAAGACTGCTGATTTATAGATATTTGGTACGTAAAAGGAGCAAATAATTTTCTATAACACAATCATAAGCCTGACTTACGTTTCGGATAGTGACAGCTTCTTAAGCATGGAACAGCAACATATCTGATTAAAATTTAGAATAGGAAAAGCCTAGACTAAATTATCAAACATCTCTCTATAAATAGATAAGATTAAGTTCTCAGGAGTCTAAAAACTTACGAGATGTTGCCCATTGAAGCGCTGCCAAATAAGTTTCTGTAGGAAATCAGAGAAGTGAGAAAAATTAGCTCTTACGCAAATTCGAATGCAGGGGAATGAGGGATAGAAAAGAAATGGAGAGCATAAAACTTCACTTTCTTACACTTTGCGCTGTAGACATGAGCTTTCATTTCTGAAATTGTAGTAGGAAAGATCACTGCCAGAAGAAAGGTAGATGTTCAGTTCAAAATGTAAATCAATCAAACAATTTGTTGATCGCATATTTGGTTAAGTGTGCCTAATTAGTCTTGGTGGCTATGAACCCTTTTGTTGTTCTCATTATCCCTTAATGCATGGAAATTTTAGTTTTAGCCATCAAATCTAGAAAAAGTCGCTAGATGACTTGGTTTTCCAAATGCAATAATTCATCAGTGAGCTGCAATCGAAACCCCAAACCAAGTTTATTATCTTCTGAACACAATCTAGGGATGGTATGGTATTGTGTTCCTCAAATGGCTGCTGTATCAAGAGAACAATAGGTAAATTCTGTAGCATATTTGTAAAACTAAATAAATAACTTTTAGACGTATCAGAAATAAATCTAGACAGGAAAAGAAACCTTACACAGATTCTCCATCCTCAGTTATCCAGTCCGGTACGGTTCCATTTAGCTGATTCCCTGTTAAATATCTAGAAAGAAGTAGTGAATCAATGAAAGTGGATTTCAAGCAAAGGTAACAAAACCGTATAGAACAATTGTTCCTGTAGCTTATAGAACAGTTGCAAGACTTGGTTTGAAATATGAGAACTGCTCGGGATCTTCAAGTTGAATGTAAGAAGGAACAAATATAAAGCCATTTGATTACATGTAATCAGCTTTTCTTAGACCACTAAAGATGCTTGGAATTTCTCCGATAAGTTTGTTAAAGCTGAGGTCTCTGCAAAGAAACCATAAGGAGAGCTCAGCATATTACTAGGAAATGAAGAAAAATGGTCAAATAACTAAGAGAACATCAGTGTATCACTGCCAAGTACGCAAATACAAGACAGGGTAAATGCTAACAAAATCCATAACGGTAGATAAAGAAGCTGATAGAAGGAACTGACAAGGTTGTCAATTTGGGCAATTCTCCAACAAAGTCAGTGTAGAAAATGGTTTTTCTTATTCCTCTGTTTACAATGTACAGCTATATATATAGGAGGAATTGCTTGACTGTTACATGAATTATAAATAGCATTAAAAACTATAATTACTAAGAATCAAAACTGATCTTCGGTTACATGACTATTACTCAATCATTTTTGATTGAGAAGAGGAAATCTCTCTCTGATCTTCAGTTACACAATCAGAAGAGAAAATCTCTCTAACACCCTCCCTCAAACTTGGCTGGCCTGCACAAACAAGTTTGCGAGTAAGAAGCACAAGACGATGCTTGTCAAGAGGCTTGGTGAGAAGATTTGCAAGCTGATCTATTGAAGGGATAAAGCAAACACGATGGCTTCCAAGTACAACCTTCTCACGAACAAAGTGGTAATCAAGTTTAATATGTTTAGTGTGGGCATGAAATAGTGGATTAGAAGCCATGTATATAGCACTGAGGTTATCACAATGCAAGAGAATGGGAAATTAAATGCGAGCACCAAGTTCATAAAGCAAGTAGGCTAACCAAGTAAACTCTGCACTAGCATGAGAAAGAGAGCGATACTCAGACTTAGTACTGGAACAAGCAATTGTAGGTTCCTTTTTAGAGCACCAAGAGACTAAGTTAGTTCCAAGATAAACAAAATAACCAGACGTTGAACGGCGAGAGTCTGAACAACTAGTCCAATTAGCATTCATATAGGCAGCAAGATAAGTAGGATGGTGTTGAGGACCAAAGAACAAGCTATGGTCAAGTGAGCCTTTGATGTAGCGAAGGATACGCTTAGCAGCAATTAAGTGAGGGATGCGTGGCTGACTCATGAACTGAGAGATAGAATTAATAGTGAAGGCAATGTCAGGGTGAGTGATCGTCAAGGACTGTAAGGATCCAACAATTTCCTGAAAAATCGATGGATTGGGAAGGAGAGCACCATCATTAGAAGTGAGAATAGCCTTTGCTGACATCGGAGTACTAACAGGTTTACTAAGTAGCATATCATGCTTCATGAGAAGATCATACGTATATTGGGTTGACTGATATGAACACCTTTAATTTGAGATGCAACCTGCAAACCGAGAAAGTAGTGTAGATTGCCAAGATCTTTGATATCAAAGCCTCGACTTAAAGCATCAATAAAACTTTGTAAAAGTCTGTCATCACTGCCTGTAATCACAATGTCATCAACATAGAGGAGAAAATAAATTGTATGACACCAACTTATAGTAAGAAGCATGTCATTCGGTGAAACCATGCACGGGGAGCTTACTTGAGGCCGTAGATGGCCTTGTTGAGCTTGCAAACATGAGATGGCCGTGACAGATCAATGAATCCCGGTGGTTGAGTCATATAGACGTCTTCTTTAAGAAAGCCATGAAGGAACGCATTCTTAACGTCTAATTGACGAAGTGACTAGCCTCTGGATACAGCAAGAGAAAGCACAACATGAATAGTTGTAGGTTTAATAACATGGCTAAAGGTATATGTATAGTCTATACCTTGTTGCTAATGAAATCCTTTAGCGACAAGTCGCGTTTTGTGACGTTCAGTTGTGCCTTCTGGTTTGTGCTTTACTCGGAATACCCATTTGTAGCCAATAAGATTTTGAGATGAAGATGGAGGAACCAATGTCCAAGTTTTGTTTTTCAGCAAAGCATTGATTTCATCAACCATTGCAGCATGTCATATCGCATGTTTAGAAGCTTGAGTATAGCATGTAGGCTCTGCAGTTTCAATGACAGTGAGGAGAGCACGAGGAATTGGATATTTGATAGTGCCATCCATGTGAATTTTAGGCTGCACAACACCGTGTTGTAGACGTGTCCTCTTGGGTGGAGAGGGTGGTGTTCTTGGCGGTGTAGGAAGGGATTGAGAAGCAGGTGGTGAAGATGTGGATGGTGCTGGAGGATTAGGGACAAGTGAAGAATCACCTGAGACTATTATGGAATAGTTGCATCAAGGGCAGATGGTTGAGGAGAGGTGGATGCTATCTATGAAGTATCTGGATATAATGAACATCGACGTTGATAAGTGAGGATAGGGGTGGCAGTGGGCATCGTAGACTGGGATGGAGCCGATATTGTTGTAATCGGGAATTCAATACTCACTTCACATTGATTTGGTTGAGACATAGAATAAGGAGAGTTGGTGTTCTCAATAGGTGGGTTTGGGCCTGAAGGAGTAGGCTGTGGGAGTCCAGAGTTGGACAATAGTGTGAACTCCAATAGGCCAGCTTCGGGAACTGAATGTGTCTGCAACTGTTTATAAGGAAAAAGTTTTTCATTAAAGATAACATGCCTAGATATATAGACACGACCGGTGGTAGGATCTAGACAATGATAACCTTTGTGTTGAGAACTGTAACCAAGAAAGACACACTCAATGCTATGACTCGAAAGTTTATCAGAGACATAAGACCCAAGATGAGGAAAACAAGAACATCCAAAAACACGAAGAGAGGAATAGGAAGGTGAGCTGTCATAGAGATGAGTATGTAGAGTATCCCAATGAAGAGTGGGTGTGGGAAGAAGATTAATAAGATAAATAGATGTTAAAACAGCTTTAACCCAAAGATGATGTGGAGCACCAGAAGTGAGAAGAAGACTGCGAGTCATTGTGGCAATATGGCAGTGCTTGCATTCGGCAAGGCCTTTTTGTTGTGATGTGTGGGGGCAAGAAAATCTTTATTGAATTCCCAAGGATTTACAATAATAAGAAAAGGCATTATTGACATATTCTATCACATTGTCACTTTGAAGGAATTGAATGGTTTGGTGAAAGAGATTTTGAATCTTGGCAACTAAAGTTTGAAAATGAGTGAGGATTTTATTTTTGCGACGCATGGGGTAAATCCAAGTGTAGCGTGAGAATTCATCAGTAAATAAAACATGATATTTGAAACCACTTACAAAAATGGTAGAGGAGGACCAGACATCACTATGTATAATATGAAAAGGAGTGGTAGCAGTCTCTTTGTTGGAATTAAAAGGTAATTGGTGAGACTTGCTAAGTGCACAGTCTCGATAAAAAAAAAAGGAAAAGACAATTTGGAATTAATTGTAGGACCTAGACTTGTGAAGACATTTGATGACGAATGACCCAAATGATTGTGCCAGATGGAGGAATGAATGGAAGCAAGGGCTTGTGGAGTAAAGACGCATGACAGATTAAGTGGGTATAGACCATCTTTACAGGGGCCCTGAAACAATAGACATCCAGTGCGTAAGCAATAGATTTGATATAATCAGGTACAAAGAGAAAGAAAACATAAATATCTTTAGTGAAATGAGCAACAGATAGAAGATTTTTATGAATGGGTGGAATATTGAAGACATTTTGTAGAGTGAAGGTGGAAGAGCCTAATGAAAGGGAAAGGTTACCAATATGGGTAACAGACATTGAGTCCCCATTACCCATATAGACATTATGCCACCCACCATAAGGTTGAGAATTATTGATAGGCGCCATGGCTGTCACGTGATGAGTTGCACCTGTGTCTGGGTACCAATTTGGATCAGCAGCATAATGTACTCCAGCAAATGGAGCGGCAGTATTTGGACAGGAAAATCTATGTGGACATTGAGAGAGCTCATGTTGACTTGAGTGACAATTGAGACACCATTAGGGTTCTGGGCCAAGAATACCATTTGGTGGAGGATGAGCAGCCCAAGCTGGTGAAGTAAAAGGTCCCAATGGAGGCACATGTTGATGTTGCATAAGAAAAGAAGACGCAACTTGTGACTGTGGAGTGGCGCGCTGCTGAGAATAGCGACCACGTCTGAAGCGGCCATTGCTGGGACGACCACTGGTGGGAAATTGGTGGCCGATATTAGGGTGATGATCACGACGAGTAGTAGGAGATTGGCTGTGATTAAAAAGAGCGATGATTGTAGGAGAATCAGTAGGACGAGATTGCTGGGCATCAAAAGAGAGAATTCAAGCCCGAAATTCAATGAAATCTGGAAGCGGAGGATTTTAAGTGAGGACGGTATGAAGCATAAGGTAATTAGGGCCAAGACCATGAAGAGTGGCGATGACCAAGTCCTCATCAGGAATAGGCTTGTTAATAGAAATCAAAGCATCATCAATTGATTTAGCATGACGGAGATAGGTGTCAACAGATTGAGTGCCTTTATTGAGATCAAGAAGTTGCATTTTGAGAAAAATGACGGTTAAGGCAATCCCAAATTGCCTTTGATGTGTCGAAGCCAATGGTAAGCTGTGCAATGTTTTCTGTTAGAGTGGTGGTGAGGATGCTAATGATTTGTTGGTCGACGATGAACCAAGTAGCATGATCAGGATTAGGAATGGATCGTGCAGATTGAGTGTCCGTGGCAATAGATAAGATGGTGAGAGATGGTTCAGGAATAGTGCCATCAACATATCCCTAAAGTATGACACCGTAAAGATAAGGTTTGATTTGCCGAAGCCAGGTGAGATAATTGGTTTCAGTGAGTTTGGTGAACTGAGCAGTATTTTGAGAGATAGCAGAAGGGATGGTGGCCATGAGAAAAGAAAGGAGAAAAAGAAGACACTAAAGGAAGAGAAACAGGTGAGGATCGTAGGTTTAGGCTGATACTGTGTAGAAAATGGTTTTTCTTATTCCTCTATTTACAATTTACAGCTATATATATATATATATATAGGAGGAATTGTTTGACTGTTACATGAATTATAAATAGCATTAAAAACTATAATTACTAAGAATCAAAACTGATTGAGTACTGATCTTCGGTTACATGACTGATACTCAATCAGTTTTGATTGAGAAGAGTAAATCTCTTTCTGATCTTCAGTTACACAATCAGAAGAGAAAATATCTCTAACAGTCAGGTAGTGGTCCAATAATATTGCAACTCTTCAGTATCCTGCAATATAAACATTAATTTTAAGAATCATATAAAGAAGAAACAACAACGCAAAACAATAATCACATGATGATTGATAAGAAAGCATCTAGCTCACAGTGTCTTTAGGTTTTTCATATTAGTTAATGGTGGGAATGGGTCTTCGGTTCCATTTCCCTGCAGATCACTGATTCTCCTGCATATATGCACGGTTAAGAATAAGAACTTTTATTATTGTTCTTATAAAAGTTATCAAACAACAGAGCTTTACTCACAGATCAGCCATCTTTTCCAGAAGAGCAATGCCTAAGGGAATCGGCCCGCTTAGACCACTGCCTTGTATCACTCTATCATGCAGTCAAATATTGGTTCAAATAAATAATCTGATAGACCACAAAAACTGTAAAATAATCCATACAATTACGAACCACAGAAAATCTTACAGTTTCTCCGGGTTTGTCCATTTCTGAATAAGATTCGGTATCTGACCTGTGAAGCTGTTATCACCAATTCGGCTGCAAAAAACAATAAAATCATGCCGTTTGATTCAAAACTGAACATTTAATTTGTGTCATAATTA
>Ga0325401_1003522_pt1 | contig 14410 bp, 8 predicted proteins | sample PopdelMetagenome_FD_205666 | JGI IMG/M metagenome (GOLD analysis project Ga0325401, IMG submission 205666) | Populus deltoides microbial communities from Bellville, Georgia, United States - Xylem-PdKOR-R2 | ecosystem: Host-associated > Plants > Phyllosphere > Stem > Wood/Secondary xylem | place...
CTGATTGAAAAGAACTTGAGAAGATTTCAACTGGCTGGTTCGTATCTGCACACACAGTCATATATGTTTCCTTTGATCAATTTTTCTGCAAGCCTCTGATTCTTCACCATTGCAAGCTGCAAAATAAGGCACGTACGTACACACATTAGATGGTGTTGAAAGGAATACTCGAAAGTCAAGATAGAGACGACAAGACTTCAAAAGAAGCCAGATGCTGGCGTCTTGAATGCCATTTCCCCAAAAATCTTGAATGTCAGAAGTAAAACTAGTGAGTATCAAGAAGGGCATTTTTAAAGCTCAAAGTCTCGTTGGATGAGCCCATATAGCATCAATAACTACCACAAGGTCAGGCATGAAGCACTGGGAAATGGTAAAAGAAAACCACCATTTTATGTCTCCATAGAGTATTTTATTACCTTCAAAGCTTCACATTTAAACCGAGCATTGAAATTGGTGTGAAGAGCTCTACCCATGCCTTCCAATATAATCTGCAGAGCACAAACTCCAACATGGGATTACAGTTGCACTCATATGTGCTCAATTTTATGCTTGAAACGGTTTGTTTAGAAAGTGAGGAAAACACGAAGGCAAGGGAAACAGATATGCTTGACATGGGGACTTTTACATGGTTAAGCACTGACAAGGGTTTAGATAATAGCAACCAGAGTCATACCAAATCAGCATCCTTTGCAGCAGCAGCGAGCTCAGAGCTGACCTGCCTCAAATCTATGCATGGACTCCCACACCCATTCTCAACAACCATCAAGGGGACCGAGGAGGAATTCTCTTTAGAACCATCTGAAGTGTTTATCATTGCATCAACAAGTAGGCCACCTGCTTCAGCAGCTCTGCGAAGAATGTCACAATGCTGTGGAATAATAGGAGAGTCAGTTTCCTCACTTTTGTTTAAATACATAATTTTATGGCATTGTTCAAGTAAATGCTACCAACAGCATTGGGTTCCGCATCTCCAACACTGATACTAGTTCATTAAACCTTCATGCAATGAAGACTATGAATTACATCTTTTCTCCTTCCTGAATTTACCCCCCCAAAATTCTGTAATCAATTTCTTTAACCATGGTCATAATTGTGCAGTTCTTTAGTTGACTAAAATAAAGCAGGAGCACTAACAAAAATTAGAACATTTCTAATTTTCACGGTGAGTTTTACAAATACATCAATAAAATGCGCAGAAAGAGAGTACACAAATGACTGGACATTTATCAGATTGATAAAGAAAACAGATGTGCAACCATATATTTCATGTGAACATGAAGAAGAACAAAAACAACCAGAAAAACTAAGACACTCGGACAAACACATTAAAAAAGAGTGAGATGAGAAGTTTCCAAATCATCAAGAATGTTTACAAACCTTTGCAGCCTCAGCTACAATGTCAGGAAGCTCCATAGCAGTTACATCATTTAGTGCAGGAAGAGAGTTCGCAACCAAAACAACCTGAATAAACAAAATGATGGGTAGTGCACAAATCATTTAAAAGCCTTTTTTCACTAGCATCATAGAAAAGCAAACTTACCTCAGTTCCACGTTGGAGGAGCTCCCGTGCAAGGGGAAGCATCCCTAAAACAACATCAGCACCTGAGTTGTCCACAAAAAGTAAAGCTCGCTTATGGGGGCGAGGCTTCTTATCTCCAGAACCCAACATTCTTTCTTTGAATACATCAAAGTCATCCACCTGGATAACAATACAAGCAAATAATTCCTTCAACATAAAATTCAAATCATGTATTCCCTGGACAAAATATATATATTTATTTCCATTTACCCGCCAAGGTCTTTGCATTTTATTGCGACTCATTCTATAGATTTCTATAATTGTTCCTTTATGATAGAGTTCCACACAAGCACGAGATCCCCAGTCAAATATGTTTGCAGCTAGAACACCCTCAATTAATGTAAGCAATCTTGTCTCCTGCAAGATAGAGAGGAATTTAGGTGATCAACACAGTTACAAGGTGAATCAGCATTGTTATACTAGAATGACAGCCCAAAATTTCTGTCATTCATATAGGACATCATTTCACACTGTTAAAACTCTAAATTCTAATTAGGAAAAGAAAAAAGGGGATGCCTCTGTCATGCTATCAAGCTCCGCCAACAGGTCAGGTAACACAGCAAGTGATGCCTCATTTTCCCTGTTTGCATTAAAAAACCAAGAATTAAGAAAGGAACCAGAAGGAAAAAAGTTTGTATGCACACACTATAACCGTGATGCTACATCCTCTTTATCCTCATCCTTATAGCTTTTCAGATGTTAAGTAAATTGCATAAAAAATATCATTAACAAGTTGGATAATACAGCAAGTGATCTGGCAGAGTACACTTGGAAGCAATAGGAATATTTTTTTTTAAATTACAGAAAATCACTGTTGAGCTTGTATTATGATAACACAATAGGCACCTTAACATTTCCTACTCTGCAATGGATATGCCTCGTGTTGTATGGACTCTGAGCAGATTAATATGTGTAAAACATAAACAATGTTGCAAGAGAATTGAGAGAAACTTAAGTTCAAATAATTTCCCCAGGTGGTTTGAGAAAGAATGTGGTTACCTTTGTTTTATGCTTCTGTAGGCGTCAACGAATTGGAATTCTCTCAAGCACTCTTCCCTTAGTTCCAAAAGATTGGCCAATCCTAACTTCCCATATGCTGCAGGCTCCTCCATTAACCTATATAGTGGGTTGGAAATTGATAAATGAAGAAAAATGACCTTCACAATATATAAATAATTTCAAGAGAGATATCCAATCTGAACAACAAAACAAAACAATAAAAAAAAAATGAAGCTGCAAATTTCTTATCGTGCCAATGATTTGAAACACGGCAATTTTGCGTCCCAAAAGAATCAAACAAGAGTGTGCTGAAAATTGAGGGCATGGGGTGTTCAAGAGTATATTATCGATACAAACAAAACAGTAGAAAATGCAAGGATGGGACTGGCACTGCAGTCCCGTATCAAAAAACATTATACTATACAAGTCAACCAACATACTTGAAGTTCCAACTTTAGAACTTAGAAACTATGCAATATATGCATAAAAAATAACATATTAGAAGGTTTACCATCATTCTAATTACCTTGCCAAGTGAGCAGAAAATGCACGAGCAAAAGCATCACCTCTTCTTTTAGCATCATCTGTTCCACCTTCACTAGCCACTGCCTACAATATTTCATATTAAGCTCTTTATAAAATAATGACATTAGGGACAATCAAACTTCTTATTTTTCTAAATAATCAAAAAAGAAATTAATGGGCATTGTCTGTCAAGATGGTAACAGTCTTGGGCTCGTAACCACTTGGATTTGAGGCTTGAAAACAGTCACTATATGTGAAAATGTTGTGGGATAGGGCTATCCCCATAGTTCCACCCCCATGGCCTCATGTGGAACCATAATTTGTTATTGACCTTTCAATCAACAAGAAACTAAATTATTTCCTCCTTGACACAAGAGATCTTCAATTTCAAGAACCATGCCAATTACATTATATGGGCCTACATATTTGTAATGTTGTGGTTAATACCAGAGTACAAAAGTTTCATAGGCTGATGCATGTCTGACTCTGCACACACAGGTATATGCGTACACATGCATGGGTGTGTGCATGAGTGAGCAAATCAGAGAGATTAATGACAAATAGATGTTTACCTTATCAACAAGATCTGACAAATGCTCGGACAGCACAGTGAACCAATACCTACATTGGCATACAAAATCAGCCAAGAAACCTTCCTATAATACGTTTGTGAAGGAGAGAGGTAAAGTGTACAGTAATTAGTTCTAATCGGGGATTATCAAAATATGTAGCATATTCCCAGAGTTCACTCACTCTAATTCATTGTGATCTGAGAGGTCGATAGTGTTAGGCTCGTACCTGTTGGAATCAAATAAGTTTGCTTCACAAAGTTAGATGGAGGGCTAACTGATAAATCACATATTCATTGCATAGCAGTAAAAAAGGAAACAATTTTTCTTTTTTCTTTTTGCAAATTCAAGCTATACTCTTATTAAAAAATTTGAATTCTTTAAGAATAAAGAATAAACAGCCAACTTCACTGTACAATATTTTTGCTCCCCAATGTGTTGGCAACTACATGTTAATGGGGGATAAGTCAATACCACAATGGAATAAGATATTATTCTAGGGTACTAATTTAATAATTGAATCAAACCACTCAGAATCGAGAAAGCATTATGTGAAGAGAGATTATCTAATTAAGTATTTAGCAAAAACAATGTACAATTTTGCATACATTTTTGGGTCTGCCAGTTGTGGAAACACCTCCAGTGTGGGTACAAGATGCAGAACACCAACGTTTAATGCACTGGCATCAGAACGTAGAGTACAACCTTTGGATGAAGGAACTTCAAACCCACCAAGCCCTGTGGTTCCAGGTGGAGCCATTGGTACAGGTGCAGTAATCTCAGTTCCCTTCTGCACAAACTTTTCCATCCATGAAATCTGCATTTGAATCAACAATAAACCATGTATAAGGTCCTATTCAAACAGGTGCATGTGTACATATATATGTTCTTGCAAGAAAAAAAGGTATCTAGTGCTTCAATCAAAAGGCTTGAGCAAACTTCTTCTATCTTCTGAGCCATTATCAAAAGATATTCTTGCTAGAAGACATTAAAATGATAAACAAGTTTTCCAGTCGGGAAGTTGACACAGACTACACTCACTGATGAGAAGCAGCTAGTTGTCACTCAGATCTAGGAGGAAGAAAGCTTATGAAGCCTTATCCACAACCTCAAAAACAGATATCTGTATCTCCATGAATTGCCTATATTAAGATGGTCTATGTACAGGAGTACTTTGCATCCTAAAAAGCTGAAAAAAATAAAAATAAATTAGCTTTCCATGAAGGTATTTAGGTGAGACATTGTTTCTAGTTGCCAATTATTCAATCACATTGCAGAGCTTGAAAGGTTATTAAGAAGCATCTAAAGATTCCAACCTTTTACCTCATGGCTATCAAGTTAGTCCACTTCATATCCTTTTTCTTTACTTTCCCTTTTCCTTTTTCATTTCACTGAATAAATGCCTATATAGTTGCTTCAAGAATCGATTCCTATTTGATAACTCTTCTGTGTCTAGTATAATGGGAAAAAAAGTTTTCCAAGGAATCAACATAATGGAGTTACTTTTGCCAACTAATATGCGTGCCATCCCTAGATAAACAAAGATTTCACAGATAGTGGGGTTCTTCTGAATTATCAAATGTAATTAAGGTAATATAGGACCAAAATGTGAAATGTTTATACATAGAGACCGGCTTTCAAGAAATTAGGTCAGGGCAACGAGCTACCATTATGTTTAATGCGAGACTACCCTGCATTTTGAACATACAAAAAATCATGAACCAGCCCAAATATTTCAAGGCAGTTGCCAGTCTAGGTCATATGTTTCAAAACTGAACTGCACTTGCCTTCTCATTCAAATTCCCAAGCGGTGGCCCATGAATCTTTCCTCCAATATATGGTGCACCCATAGGGAACCTTTCAACTAACTGATGGACCATCAAGTCATCAAGACCATGCTTTTCATAGCTCATAAATGCACCTAAAGCTCCCAGAAACCCTTCATGCCGCAAAAACATTGCTTGTGCCTCTCCTTTTGACCTAGATAATGAATATGAAAAAAAAAAAAAAAAACGAATAAAGAGAGCCAAATCATGGAAACAAAAAATAGCGAGGAAGAAGTAGCATTCTTGTAAACAACATCACTATCTATTATCAACCTTACTTTGATCAGACAAAAGTTTAAACCTTGGAAAAAAAACTCACCAGAAATGAACAGCAAAGGAAATTGTATCCATTGTATACGCATGACCCCTAATAAAAAACCCTCCAAAGAAGATTCGTTTTAGCCCAAATCGAAGTGCATTCAGGTATGAAATCTGCATACAAGAAAGACAGCCACCACATTCATGTCAATTAGTCAGTAAGTTACCTAACATGATAATACCAGACAATCATCTCAAAAAATCAAAATTGCTTACCAACAAACATGACATGATCCGTGATATCTAAAAACATGTCCCTAGAGTTCATGACTAGCAAGGTATTACTAGAAAAGGCATCACACAATCTGTAGTTATTGAATTTCCACTTGAGAATTGAAAAATATTCACTAAACATGCAATTAAATTGTCTGATCAAAGTTATGCATGAAGAGGGCCACTCAAAGGTAAAAGGCTCCAATTTCAGGTTTAAGGACGATAATTATACTAGCAGCAAAAGTATTGGTTGAAAGAGAATTCAGATTTTATACAATTATCATATATGCCAAAACTTGTCCACAACCACATTCTACAATTAAAGGGAAATATATTTTTTCCCCAAGAGGTTGTAGGTTTTTATTCACCAAATCGAGTCATGTCCTTCACTTGAAACCTTTTTTTTAAAAAAAAAACTTCCTATGTGTCAATTGTCAGGCACTTCAAACCTGTAACTGTTCTCAAAACTTAAAACAGGCTGTAGTATTACTATTAATACCGTTAAGTAAAAAAACAATAATGATATAGAAGATAAGTTAATTACAAAACTAATGTCAAATGACAAAATAATTAACTATCTATAGCACACATGGGTTTGTCATCATTCCAAGGCATTCTTTCTATGGAAAAATTTGCATAACAGAATCGTTTACGCAACTCACCTGCCCAATGTTATATGAAATCATTCGCAAGAGGGATAGGGAAATATCTTCAGGTCTGTAGTCTGTAAGCTCCTTCTTTTCAGATATAGTCTTGCCAAAACTAGAAGCGATGGTTGATGCTGAGAGACCAATCTATAAGGATATGATTATACATGATCACCATAACATATTGATTTTTTTTAATAGAAAAACGCCAACATAATTCCCAAATATGGATCTTGATGACAATTCACAGTGTGCCTTGCAGTTTCACAACGTGTTACTTACTGCTATACTGAAAGAAATGAACAAACCAATAGTATACCTTACTATAATCCATACCACCATAAATATCACCAACCAGCATATCAATTGTTCTATTATCACCCCTTTGACTCAGCTCTAGCAACTCATCGAAACTGAAAAGGAAATGAATAAAGTAAACCTTAACCATATTTCTGAAATAGTGAATGTATAGAAAGATTAGATATCATAATGACCTCTTGCACTTGGTTAACAGCCTTCCCAAGCCCCAGTAAGTACCACCACCAACATTTGTGCCACTGACTCGTTCAAACTTCCCATCCCCATCAACCTACAAAAATCAAGGGCATGTTTATTCTTTATGAGTTTTTACCATACTTAAAGTGAAAATAACAAACTGAGAAAAAAGACTAATTTACCTTGATCATACTAACACCAGATCCAATGTTAACAAGAAGATAAGGGAACAGATCATTCTGGTCAATCTGCACAAACTCTTTCCGGCCCTCCATGTGTGTGAAAGCTTCATGGCGAATAGCCTACTCAAAAGTTGGTTCAAAGAGCTATGGGGTTAACACATATTTGAAAATAGCAAGTTTTAATAAATTGTGGATCAAACAAAAGCATGTCAAAAATGCTTACAAAGCTAGCATGTGAAAAACATACTGTGATAAAGATGACAAATTTGATGATGAAGTTGGCCAACAAACCAATAGCAGTTCCATCGTTCCAATTGTAACAAGAACAGAAGTTTCATCATATTCAAATAAAGATAGGAACAATCTACTGCGCTATAATAGTTAAGAGCAAGACTTAAACTCAATGCTGATGGCATTTTTCCAATAAGAAATACTCTCTTCTTCTCACCATAAAAGAAAAGGCAAAACAGAAGTTCAAATATTTCAAAAATCAGCAAGTTTAAAAAGTTGCACAAACACAAATTACTTATCAGAAATCATCCTTTTTCAAAAAAATGAGCAAATTAAAGTAATAAACAAGAATTAGAAAAAATGAGGTAATAGGAGTTCAAGATCCCACCTTAAGCAAAAAGTTTGCTCCTGCCACAAGACAATCCATCTCATCTTCTTTGTCAAGACTAACCCCAAGCCTTTCCTTGAAGAGGTCTGCAAACTTGTATGCCCCGCCGCCAGTGGCCTTCTCAGAAAATCAATAGGAATATCTGTTAGAGCCAAACTAGTATGAATAGACATTGACTAGTATAAATTAGATGATTTGAGTCTTTATTATAAAGTTTTCTCCTTCATATTGTATACTGATGACTGGCTGTACTATTAAAATCATGAATTAAGAAGCAAGGAACTCATAATTTGAACATGATTAAAGAATAACTAGAGAGGGTGGGTTTAACACATGGTTTTTCTACCTCGCTTCAAATTTGAGGCTTGAAAAGGTACTCACAAATTTGTAGAGCCGTGGTATAAGAATGTGGGTTTAATACAAAGTCTAATTGCATAACCAGAGGAGCAAGTAGCATTGTCGTGTTTAGCAGTAACAAATTCTCCAACATATTTTGATTCCAATGCAAGGAAATTGCTAAAACTAGGTTAAACCATATCTTAACAAAAAGATGAAAAACTTCTTCTGAAATTCCTTTCCCTCAGTTACTAACATCTTCTTTACAGATTACACATGTATTACCTCCTAATTTCAATAAAGGTGGTATTTGAACCACAAGTAATGCAAAAGTACCCCCTGCAGAATTTACTGAGAAAACACAAAGTTTACCTTAATAACAGCATTGCCATTGGGTGAGGTCTCAGAATGCCAACTATGTGAATCCATGCCTATTCGCAAGAAAATCACAAGGGTTATCAAGAAAAAATAGGGAACAAAAGGAAAAGAAACGGGTAATGAAAATGAAGTCGGTAACTTGGAAGCAGTCAAACAAGTGAAACATCAAAGCGATATGGTCTGCTTCCAATGACAAACGATATTAGTTGAAGAAAGATCAATAAGTCAGAGAAAGCATACCACCACAGTGAAGCTGCTTGGAAGAAATAAAATCTAAGCATTCATTGATCTTGCTTGTCTCAAACTTGACAAAATGAAGTCTTCCTCCAAGAATGGGGTAGCTTCTCCTATTACCATTGGAAATTCCAAATCTCTCCTTCACTGTCTTCTTCCTCTTATCATTAGTTGGTCGGTCTTGGTGTCTTGAAAAATACACCAACTTGATTAGAGAACCTGCAGATAAACACCATTAACTAATGTTGCATGCATACCACAGGTGATCTATCAACATTCAGCTCAACATCAAAATGAAAATTTAGAACACTTAATGAAGAATTTCCCTACCGAGGGAAAACAGAACATGGTAAAAGCAGTTGTAAGTTTTTTTAGTTTCTGATGAAAATCAATCAATCATAATAAAATGGAAAAGCAGCAAGGAAGCGGCTTGAAAGAATGTACAACAAAAAGCTAACACAAGAGACTAAATTACATCCAAGCAAGAAGTTCATCTTGTCTACTTAGGCTCTGCTTAGCAACAGAATCAGCCACTGCATTCTCCTCTATATTTACATGGCTAAAGCTTATAGAAGTTTACTACTAGAGATAGAAAGCATTGTGTAGTCTCCATGGCCAGCCCTCTGCTTTTCCGCTTACCCATTGAGTAGCATTCATAAAATCAGATTCGAAAACCCAGAGAACCTGATTTGCAAGAGAGAGAGTAGTACTAATCTCCATAGCCCTCTTGACTGCCAGCACTTCAACTTCATTGGACTACTTAATGCCAGTGGGCATAGAAAAAAATGCAAAGGAACCTCCCCTCGTGATCTCTGAGGACACCTCCAATGCCTGAAATTACTGGCTTCCCAAAAGCAGAACCATCAACATTCCATCTGAAAGTGCCCAAGCTCGGGTTTTTCCAAATCATTGTAGGCCATGTACTTATAGGATTTGACCACTTCTAAACTCCTTCTGAACTTTTAATTAAGTCATTCCCCGTGCAAACAAAGGTCTCATCAATGGATTTCACCCAATAAGCAATCCTATGAAAAGTTAAGCAGAGGATATTGTCCCAGATTGGAGTGACGTTGTTGAACACCAAGTTATTTCTAGCTCACCATATAAACCATAAAACTGCATAAATTGCCAGGTACCATACTTTACTTTGCACATGACCATGAGCAAACAAATCCGACAGCTGAAAAAAGCCATCCAGGGTGCTAGGAATTGACCAAGAGTAATCGCACCAATTCATAACTTTAGATCACACCAGCCATACATCTCTGCTGCAAAAGAAGATCGGCTGCTTCACATGTAGAATTGCAAAAGGACACGTGCTAGCAGCTTGGCTTACAATTCTAATTTGCTGCAAAAAATCATTTGTCTGCACTTTCCCCATGGCAGCAAGCCAAACAAAGGCTTCTACTTTTGGTGGTGCAATAGATTTCCAGACAAAGGATTGTATTGGAGAATTCTCTCCAAGAGTTACACGATCTATCAAGGAGCTGCATGATCTAACATTGTAATCACCTTTGACATCATGAATCCAAATACATTTTTCTCTTAGATTGTAACATAAAACAAATTACCCTCCAGTTGTTTCTCCCAAACCCAACCCTCCTCCATTTAAACTTCCATCCTGAAAGAGAACCCTTCCACTCACCCAACTCAGCTATCTTACAGCCTGTCCTCAGCTAAACTGTATAAATCAGGATATGACGCACTCAGATGAAGTGATCCAACCCAAATATCGTGCCAGAAGCTGATATTGACATCGTTACTAACACAGAACCATAGACCAATCTTCAAAGTAGCTGAACTCTGATCAGAACCTGAATAAGTTGAAAATATATCTTTCCTATAAACTGACAATCACCCAGTGAAGAAAGGCTAACCATGTCAGTTTCAAGCAGTTGTGAATTAAAGATAGAATAGCTGTAACTATTACTCTAAATATACATTGAAAAAGATATGAACTGAATTAATAAGTATTCTGGAATCTCTCACAACATGGCAGAATGCTGGAAATTACTCACAGATTTCACATACATGTAAATAACTTTCAAAACAAATTCTTTAGATGAAATCACAGAAAAAAGAAAGAAAGTCCCAGTAAGTGTAATGAACATAACATACTAAAAGGCAATACAATGTATACTAAGTTGAATTTTAGAAATTTCATTTCAAATTCCTGCAAACAAATCATCAAAATGTAGGCGTGGAAGCAATTTCTTCCTCAGTGCAGTTGATGAAATGAATAAAGGGAAGTGTTTGAGAAAACATTGTCTAAAAGGAATAACAGGGGGAAAAAAGGAAGAAAATTAACAAGATAAAAAACGCATGCAAGTGGGAACATGAAGCAAACCAAAATACAGATTTTTATTTCAGCCCCGTTCTCCCAAAAAGCCAAACACAGAAAACCAAATCACACTTAATGAACGAGACACTAATTCACAACAACTAAAGCAAAAACACAACTCCCATGCAAGAATAAGAATGAAAAAACATAATTAAGCCACCAAAACGAGAGGGAAAAAAAAACACAGAGAGAAGTGCACAAGTGAATAATGAATAGCTTCTACCTCCAATATCAAGAGCCAAATGTGATATATCATCAGATTGATTAGGCAACAGAATTGTAGGATCTCTCTCCTCAAAAGTCCCTTCAATTGCAGCCTTGCTAAGGTCAAGCTGTGGTCTGGAACCTGACCTGTGAATAGAATTGCTAGTGGGAGGAACCATGTCTCTCTCACCTTGACCACAGCTCCCCTCCTCTCTCACCTTGTCAATAACAGACCTGTTGTTGATCAAAGGCTCCCCTTTTATTACTGCACCGCCAGTTTCAAGAACTGGGTGGTCCTCTCTCGACTTGTCAATCTCAGGCTTACCAATCTCAAGCTCCTCCTTTATTGTGATACCGTCAATTCCAAGAATTGGGTCCTCTTTTAAACCCGCCATTAATCCAACTGAAAAAATACAAAAGAAATTTATCACCTGCTCCTTAACCTACACATATCCAACAATTGTTTTGGTCACACTTTCCACTTTATGGTCACTTGTCCTATTCTAAAAAAAGATTATTATATAGAAAATCTGGATCAAAATGGACTAAAAAATATGGATAATTGCAATGCCCATGTGATTGAAAAGTCGTTAGAGCCAATCAATAAATGGGGCAATTCACTTTATGAACCTAAGAGTTAAAAGAAAGAGTCGGAATGATTCGGCCCACATTGAATTGAATAAACAAGAACCTAAGCTAAGCTAAGATATTGGTGGTGAGAATTTAATGATCTTTTTTGATCTGCTAGTCCAACCAATAAAAACGGCTCAATGACTGAAGTTTAACCACCAAAAGAAAAATGCAAGTCAAAAGAAACTCAAGAATTCAAAGCAAACCCAGATAGCAGCCATCTTTTAAAAATGCAGACCTTAAAGTTTGTGTGACTCGATTGAATGGATTTCAAGTACGAGGATTTGGGGGGCACGACAGAAAGGATCGTCAGACAGTTGCAGACTTTGTAGTTTCTTTGGGTTTTGTTTTCAGATAAGCTAGGATACAGATCCACTGCGCGCGCGCGATGGATTTGATGCCCCTCAGAAGATTCCGAGAATGTTTGGTATTGCCGTAGCAATGTATATGATGTTGCAATAATTATTGTGATTGTAATTTAAAAAAATTTATTTTATAAAAGATATTTTTAATTGAGGTTAGTTTGAAAAAATAGATGATTGGTTAAAACTGTATTTGAAATTCAGGTTGAAAAAAATAGTTTTAATGTATTTGGTTAAAAAAATATTTTTCAAATTGAGGTTATAAAATAATTAATATATATATATGAATAATTTTTAATTTAAATATTGTAGATTTAACTACTGTTATTACATCATAAAATAAATAATATTGATATCAAATATTTTTTATTATTCCATTAAACTATGTGCAATGTCATCACATACGAAATAAATATATCAAATAAGGACTATATTTTACATGGTTTTTTAAGCGCGCAACAACAAAAACTGAAGTTTTTGTTACGTCATCAAGTGATCTCCTTCTAATTTTTTAAATAAAACACAATTAAAATAAAAATAAAAACTGATTTTTTTAACTGAGTCGGACCCGGCAAGAACATAATTGGAATTGCGATGAAATTTCACAAATGTTACGACATCATGCAATAACCTTCTAATTTATGTAGTGTTATTAAATAATATTAAATACTAGTTTTTCGAGTAAAACTCAATTTTTTTTAAAAAAAATTACAATTCCATTACGTACAAAATTCATTCGACAAGAACTATAGTTTTCTAAAATTTTTTGAGCGTGCAATAAAATTAGGTAAAATATTATCATTTATAAAAATTGAGATTACAGTACGAGTAAATTTAATTCATCTTAAACTAATTACAAAAAAATTCAAAAATATTGTTCATGTTCACGTGAATAATATGAGTGAAATCACTTAACTTCATTGTTTTTTTTTTAAAAAAAAACAGTGAAACTTTTCATATGAACAGTGCGAGTAAATTAATTCACTCGCATTGGTTTTTCAAAATAAAAAAAAACTGTTCACTTTAGTGAACAGCTACAGTGGAGCCATGCTCCACTGTTGCTGTTTTTCCCAGACGAGAAGCAGCAAAATGCTGCTTCTTCTAAACCAGCGGTGCCGTGTGGGTCCTACCCACTAAAAGTACTTTTATTTTAGTTACCAAACGCTTATTAGAGTGTGTTTGGCAGTGTGGTAGCGGTTGCTTTTCAAATAACTTTTCGTGCCGAAATACATGCCAATGATATTTTTTCATTTTTTAAAAATTATTTTTGACATCAGCACATCAAAACGATCCAAAAAGTACAAACCGCACTCAATTTTAGCAAAAAAAAATTCAAAATTTGATGAAACACAGTTACAAACACAATGTCAAACGGTCTCTTAACATGATTGCAGGTGAACCTCACCCGCAACCACGTTACCAAACGACATCTCAATAATTTTTAAAAATCTTATTTATTTATTTATTAAAATGGCATCTTATACCAGTATTATTTATATTTAATTTAAATAAAAAAGAAAGTACAAGAAAATATCCATCAACTATATATAAATTAGTACTAACTTAATAACATTATAATATATCTGTAATATTAACGTGTGAATTCACACCATCCTTAATCAAGGAAAATAAAACCAATGTTAAAAAAATTATTAAATTATTAAAACCTAAAAAATAGGTTTGTCTTGTTTTTCCATTATTTCCTTATTTATTAACCACATAAAATCCTAAATAACATAACATAAGCTTTTTAAATCACTCTTACGTGGTACAAATTTTATATATATATATAGAAACCTATACAGTACATTATTAGTAATAAAAACTCTAAAAATCCTTTAAAATGTTTTTAAAAAAATCAAGAATGTTAAAGTTTGAAAATAATAAAACTACATCAAAGTTCATCAAATTAGTAAATTGAGTTCTTATTTTTTTAATATGGTATTTTTTTTT
>Ga0325401_1003524_pt1 | contig 14407 bp, 7 predicted proteins | sample PopdelMetagenome_FD_205666 | JGI IMG/M metagenome (GOLD analysis project Ga0325401, IMG submission 205666) | Populus deltoides microbial communities from Bellville, Georgia, United States - Xylem-PdKOR-R2 | ecosystem: Host-associated > Plants > Phyllosphere > Stem > Wood/Secondary xylem | place...
TTCAATATTCTTAATCCAGTATAAAGATTAATTTTATATCATTAATCGGTATAATAAATCCAATTACATGAATTAATTTATCGTGAAGTTTTAAAAAGCTTTTAATTTAAAAGTGTGGTAATAATTATTTTTTAAAATAATTTTATTATTAAAATAATAATTTTTTATTTAAAAAAATTATTTTTGACATCAACATATTACAGTTTAAAAATACTTAAAAATATAGAATTTAAAGTTAAAAATTAAAAAAAATTATAACAAAAATTAAAATGTAGAAATGAACTCAAAAACATGTAACACTGAAAGAACAAATTGAGGCTATGTTTGTTTCTCAGTATTCATTTTCTGGAAAATCACTTTTTAAATTTTTCTGTGTTTGTTTACCATTAGAAAAGTTGGTCAACGGAAAATACTTTTCAGTCAAAGAAAAATTTAGCTTGGTTTCCAGGAAAGTTATTTTTCATTACTAAGTTATTTTCCAACTTATTTTTCATGACATAACCAAACACTAGAAAATATTTTTTAATTTATTTTTCATTACACTATCAAACATCAGAAAATAATTTAATTTTTTAAAATTCACTTTTTCAAAATTTATTTTTTAAAAAAAATACTTTCAGCAAATAAAACGGTCCTAAAATAAATCGTTTGGCCAGGTGATTCATTTTCAATTTTCCAACAGGAAGTACTGATAGGTGGCAGGGAGTTAGGGTGGGGCCAGGCTTTTAGAAGAGGACACGAGAGAGATGAGAGAGAGCCTGCTTGCCTTCGGTTACTTTCTTCGGAATATGAGGACACGTCGTGTTCTCTCACTGGACCGTGCTCAGTTGAAAGCAACGTGCAAGCTTTAGCAGCAGGTTGCCTGCGCGCGGAGATGCGAAGCCGCTTTTGTTAACAAATGTTCCCCAGCTTTCATTTTTTTTTTTTAATTAATATTTAATGGACACCTTTTTCCTTATTATTATTATTATTATTCCCCTGCAATGGGCAAGAAATCTTGATAATCTACATATACAAGCCAAGGCCATAATTGCAGGACATCACTTGCTGATCAAGTAAAGAGGAGGTGAGAAGCAAAGTAAATCGGAAGTTCCTTCATTTGGGTGGTGTGTTTTTGTCAAATTTGGATCTTGTTCTAAGTTCTTCCTTCCTTCCTCGAATTCAACAAGATTTTGATGATGCATGCTTCACTGGCAGTCGGATAAAGTTTTTGAAAAAAAATAAAAATACAAGCTTTTCAAAAAAAAATTCTAATTATAAATTAAAAGGTCTAAAAAAATTATTTGTGTTGATAAATACAAAAACCAAAGTATTGATACCTCTATTCTACTCGTCTAGCTACAGATCAAATAATCTTTTTTACAACACAGAAGAATTAATGTGTATGTTTTACTAACACGTTTTTTTATATCAAGTAAAAAATATTACCATGAATTACAAAACCAACGCTTAAATATAATAAAAACCATATGCATTAATAAAAATATGTAAAATCTTAAGCTAATTTTTAACATAGTCAAAAAAATAAAACAATGTTGCAATTGCTACAGTGAAACATTATTTTCTTAATCTGTGGAGAATAAATTTCCAAAATCAAAAAGTTTAAAGAAAAAAAACATTAAAAGTTTTTTACAAAAGAATAATAAAAAAAGAATTAAAAAATGGTATAAAAAGGCCAAGTGTAAAGAATAAAAAAATAATATTTTTTTCCAAAAAAGTGTAAAGAAAAAAAGAAAAACTAAAAACAATTAAAATCATGAATTTGGCATGCAAGTTATAATTTTTTTAAAAAAAAACAAGTGCTGGGTATACAGGCTGCTCCAATGTATTTTTTTACATGAAAAAATAAAAGTATCATTTGAAAAGCCTATGCAATCATCTAACCAAATAAATCGATAATCATTTATGTAAATAAAAAATATTGTTAACAATAACCAAGAAAGAAACTGTAAAGATAAGATATTTATCCAATTATGTTTACTAAATTTTTTTATTTAAATAAATAAAAAAAACAAATCCACCGTAAAAAAAATTCATGGCTTAAATGATAAATACAAACCTAAATGACTGAACAAACTCACACCATAAAAAAATATTATGAAATACCGAACACATCAGAAAAATACAAGGAATGGACACCTGCCTATGTGATAGAAACATATAAAAAAATAAAATAATCCTCTTGTGAACTCAGTAACCAACCCGAGTGAACAAATCAAACACATGGCCTAGAACATAAAATTGAGATGATCTCATAAATAGCAAAGCTAAAAAAATACTAGCAAAACAATATTTGAAAAAAAAATACTTTAAAAAAAGGACTAAAGTCAACCCAAACTAATGTTCCAGATCTATGAATCGGGACATGAAACTAGAATGACTCCATTAAAAGCAAACCTGAAAAAAAATAAAGAAGCAAGATTCTTACCAAACAAATATTGAAGGAAAAAATTGAGGAAAAAATATCAATAAAAAAATCAATGCAAAAAAAATAACAATTAAAAGAATTAGGACTAAATTCAACATAAAAATCAACTGAAATTAAATGTTAAGGAAAAATTTAAATGAAATTAAATGTTCAAGGATGGAATTGAAAAAAATATATCAATTAAGAAAATGATTAAAAATATAACAATTAAAATAATTGACACCAAACTTGACATAAAAAATCAATGAAAAGAAATTTTAAAAGATGGAATTGAAGAAAAACAAATAAATCAAGAAAATGATTGAGAAAAAAAATAGCAATTAAATGATTGAAAACCAAATTTGATAAAGAAAAGGACCAACAAAATCAAACAACTAGGAACAAAATCAAAAATAAAATCCAATTAAAAACAATGAATGTAAATAAAATAATTGAAATTAAGAGAAAAAGGATTAAATCAAAAGAAAAATGAAATTGAAAAGCCACTATAATTTTTTGCATGGACAACACTAAATTCAAGGAAGAAAGAGAAAGAAAAACAGAAAAGGCAATTGACATATTATACATGCACCACTTAGGGAGGAGAAGGATGTCGAGACGCATATATCAAATGATGTGGTGGAAGTTTGATTTCAACAATTGTCGTTACTTGCATGCATCAATAGCCTTTTTTATCTACACTAAACCAAAAATACCCCTATAACTAAACAATAATAACAAAAAAAAAACCCTTATGAAATTACAACCAAGCTCTTGAAGCCACGACTAAAAATTTTGAATGACAAGGGTAATGAAGTAATTTGACTCTTCATAAAATTATTAAAAAAAACAAAAATATCCGTAGGACTAAATAACAATAACAAAAAACCCATTAGGAAATGAAAATCAAGCCCTCGAAGATAATGCTAACAATCTAGCATAGTAAAGGTATCTATGTAATTCAATTGTTCATAACAAAATTGAAATTACCATACAGCCTCTAGACCAAAGGTTATGATTGTTTACTCTTTAAGAGCAATACAATAATTGTACTATTATTTAAAAAATAAAAGATGGCACTGCTCTCAAACAAATCAGGAATGACAAATTGGTAGTATGCAAAAATCTTCCTGCCTTTCAAGTAAAACTTTCAAAATTAAAGGATAAAGGGTAAAATAATAATTTACTTAATTAGTTTACAAATCTTGTGTGACAATGCGATTAGATAGAAAAATTGAACGTAACAAAAAATATCTAGGTAATCGAGAATTATTTAGCATTGTTATTAAACTTACCTCACCAAGTCAATCTTAAAACATAATTCAGCTTCTTGCCTGGTCAAAATTTAAATTTAAATCGTGTAAGAGTTGTCCCAACATGACCTAGTTGACTTAATCAATTTAAGGGCAATTCGGTTAATCTGTAAAAAGAAAAGTTGTTAAAATTTTAAAAAAACGATGAAATTGATAAAAAAACACTTTTTGATCCGACTTTTTACCTCGTCCAGATTTAAAGTTAAACCATGTCAGAGTTTTTTTGGTGTGATTAAATTGACTTGACTGATACAAAATTAATTTGAATGACTGAAATGATAAAATTAAAATAAAAAAAATAAAAAAAATAGAATGAACTGGTTTTTTAAAAAAACCTTCACTATTTAAGATTTTACTTGGAGCTTCACTTTTTACATTTACATGAACGTGAAGCTACGCAAAAAATCCCAAATTATTTAGTAAGTGGAGTGTGGACATTTATGATGCATGGATATGGATCATATAAAGTCACGTAAGTATTTTCATCTTTTGCATATATCATGTGTCATTGTTTTGATAAAAACTAATAAATAAAAAGGTTATACACGAAATTGGAGTATAGATGTTTCTCATCTATTTGTTTGATGGAAAATGTTGTAGGTATATTCAATAAATCATTTCCCTTTTTTATCTTCAATTTTCTTTTCTATTTTATTTCATCAAAAAAATTGAAAAATATGTATATTTGTTGAAAATAAAGATTATTTGTTTATTAAAAAAATACACCAAGTTTATAACTATTCAAAGAAAAAAAATGAAATCATAGTCACCTTAGTATTTTATATTTATGATAGTTTAATTATCAAATTTTAATCTTATTATAAATTTAAATTAAATATCATCATGAAAATAATTATATTTATTGACTAAAAAAAACTTTGGATATACACAATTGTCTAATATAGTTTGTTTATTTGCAATCAATCAAACAAACAAACTACTCTTTTGTGAAAAACCAATTCTTCATAAACAAACAATTGCATCAATTCTAGAAAGAAAAACATAATTTTTTTGCGTAAAAAACTAATTTATTTGTATTATAGGTTTTTATAAAACTTAGTCATAAACTAATTTTAAAAATAATTTAAGTTTTTAAGTTATCAGATTAACTCATAGATTATCATATTAATTCAAGCCAATCATTTCAGTTAAAATAATAGATATTATCGAATTTAAATGATTCAACCAAGTTATTAAAAATTTAAATATATTATCATGATTTTATTTTATTAAATCAATAATTTTTTATTCAATTTTAAATATGAGTTTTTGGATTTAACGGGTAAAGTTTAATATCTACTATTCATATCGAGCTCGCTCACAAACAATCCTTGATCTCTAGCTCATCTGGCCTGCTAGAAGCCACAACTTCATAGCCCACAACACACTATGGTTTGGGCCCGTAAACTAAAAGATAGTTTCTTTTTCGGCCTGCTTGCAAAATGGAAGAAAGAAAGAAAGTAGCTTCAGCAGTCAGCACTTGTGAACAAGAAAGAACCTGCGAAGCTGATTGAATTCGTGATACGTAGAAAGAAATTGTCGAACGAACTGTGAAAGAAGATAAGAAAACACGACAGCGAATAGAGAAATGGGTCTTTTGTTTAGTAGAATGTTCTCTTCTTTATTTGGTAATCAAGAAGCTCGAATCCTAGTCCTTGGTCTCGACAATGCTGGCAAAACCACCATTCTTTGTAACACCCCCCTCTCTTTTTTTCTGCTATTTTTTGTGGGTTTTTTCTACCTCTACTTATTTTTTATGTTTTGATGTTTTTCCCTTTTATGTTATGATTTAGATCGGCTTCAAATGGGAGAGGTAGTCTCCACGATCCCAAGTGAGCTTCTTCTTCTTCCTCTTCTTCTTTTATTTTTTTGAGTTGGGAATTAACTTTTCTGCTATGATTTTCCCTATTATTTTGTTACAGCTAATCTGATGGAAATTTGAATTTTTTTTTTTAAAATGTGGTGTAGCAATTGGGTTCAATGTGGAAACTGTACAGTATAACAACATTAAGTTCCAAGTGTGGGATTTAGGTAAGTAATTGATTTTATTCTAAGAAGTAACATAGTTTTAGAATTGGTTTTGCTATGTAATGGAGAGATACTGACAGCTAATGTGTGGTAGAGTGATTGAGTTGAGGGGTCAAGTTAAGTGGGTTTGATTGTGATTAACTTGTTTAGCAATTTTGTTTCACACCAGATGTTTATGGTTTTTTTTAAAGGGTCTTAGTGTGTGGATCTTGAACTGTAAGGGTGTGTGAAATGGCTGTTCGGTTCTAATTTTGTTGCCTTTGGGTTAATGAAATCAAGGAGGTTTTCTATAGTAATTTTCTAGTATATTTGTTATGCTGTTTAAGTTTATGAAATCAATGTAAATTAAATTGCTTTGTGGTTTGGTGATACAGGTGGACAAACAAGTATCAGGTAACTTTTCTCCCTTCTTCTTTGAAGAAAATTTAGTATACATTGTGTAGAAATTGTTTGCCACCTTTGCTGTTGATCGGTGTTCTTAGTAGGAATGTAGGTGCATTTAGTTTTCGTATTGCATAAAGAATATACGAGTCGTTAAGGAGCACAATTACAGAAAAGCTATCAATTAAATTTCAATGATCTTAAAATCCTTCATGAACTTATCCTTAGTTCTCTCTTGAGTTGTTTGTGTGTGTCTATTCTGATTCCTTGGTAGTAGATATTTGGCATGCAGTAGTCTGTTATTCCCTCATCCCTTCCCTGTGAATGCATTTATTTGTTTATTTCAGGCCATATTGGAGGTGTTATTTCCCAAATACTCAAGCTGTAATTTATGTGGTGGATTCAAGTGACACGGAAAGAATTGGAATAGCCAAAGAAGAATTTCATTCAATTTTGGAGGTACTTACAGAGTATCTGTTTTATTATTAGTTTGTAGAGTTCAAGGATGTTGTTACAACTTTGTCTTGCTTTTTTTTACTTTGACAGATTTAAATGCCAGCTTAGTTGGTAATGTTTGCTCACATTCTCCCAGATATAGCCATTGGTTTAGGTTGCCCACTTCAATTTCAACGTAGATGTTGACTTTTCTTTTGATTGCTTGGGGAATGGAAAAAGATAACAAGCAAAAGGCAGCAGATTTAGTCTCTTGATTTGTTACTTGTAATTATTCCATAAATTTGGTGATTATTAATGTGATATACTGAAGATAACAATTGTTAGTACGAGGCTGTGGAATTAAGTAGGTTACTTTTCTAATAATATGCAACATATCTGGACAACAAATATGGGTTCCAGTTTCATATGGTCCGCCATGTGAAAAGGGGAGTGCAATTTATGGGATAGTGAGTTGTTGGGATTATTGGTTGCTATCAATCAGGTTTAATAATTTCTTCGCAAAAATTAAAAGCTAGAGAGTGAGAAGAAAAGAAAAGAAATGAAATATCCGTTTGTTTGTCAGCTCTTTTATATTCTGAACAGGCTTGTTTCTCATGTAAATAGGGACATGTTTATCATGCTTACATCTATTGGAAAACAGACCAATTTTCATTCGCTCTGATGGCATCTAAGAACTCTAATTTATGAAATTGGACCTTTGTGCAGGAGGAAGAGTTGAAAGGTGCAGCTGTCCTCATTTTTGCGAACAAGCAGGTGAAGACTATTTTCTTTATCATCCACAATTTGGATAAATTTTGGTAGTTCCTATATTTATATGGGGGTAGATAATTGATTGGTTTGATCATCCCAAAGTAGGCTTCTTTATCCTCTCAGATTTGTTTCTACAATACAAGCCAAAAGTTTTCAATATAACTTCTCCATTCTATGGGGAAAAAAATCTGTCACCAACCACTGGAGTTTCTTATAACATGTTACAACCACTGCTTTATATTAACAGGATCTCCCTGGTGCACTTGATGATGCTGCTGTGACTGAGGCATTGGAGTTGCACAAAATAAAAAGTCGCCAATGGGCCATCTTCAAAGCTTGCGCCACAAAGGGTGAAGGCCTCTTTGAGGGTTTGGACTGGTAAGCATTCTTATCATAAATTACCGGACGTGCATGTATACTTAAATCCAAAGGATTACATGCTGGTTTATCATATATGGTATCACCTAGATGTAGTGTGGTTAATATTTGATGTCGCGAAGATAAAGTGGCAAACTGATGGGGCATGCTGGCAGCATCCCCCAAAGGCCTTTAGAAGGCGATCTAAGAATGATTCCAATGCTCACGCATTTATTTGGCATGTGGCTAATGATGGAAAACTTAGTTGGGGACTTGAGTAATTCGTGAGGGTATTTTAGTAATTTTTAGATATGCTGGAAATTATAGTATTTTATTTCTGTTTAGTATTTTATTAGTGCTAAAGTTATTAGGTTTTCCTATTCTGTATAGGAATAGTTATGATGGAGATTAGGAATCCTTGTCCTTATTGGATTTGGACAACCAAAACTCTATAAATAAGAATGTAGTCTTTCAATATTTTAGGATGCAATAATATCAAATAATTTCCGGCCAATTTGCTTTGATTGTGTGACTCGATCTTCTCTTAGGGGGGACTCTTAAGAACCCTAGGTGTGACTCCTAGAATCTATCCACATCCTTCTTCGTATTCCATCACAAATCAATATTAATAATGTTCTAACAGTCTCAAAAAGTCAGATTCAGAACAGCCCCTAGGCTGTCCTGCATCACAATCTATTTTATTTTGGATCCTGAAAAGAAAACCCCATTTTGCCTGGACCATGTTTCTTTCTCATCGTACTCAAGTCTACTTGATAATGCATGTTTTGATTGATTGTGTAGTGATTGGTTTGGAAATGAAACAAAAGATTGGTTTGGTTCATAGAGTTTTCATACATGGTAGATAGCAATTGTTTTGTCACACGTTCTTTGTGAATCACATGTTCTGTTAAGCATCTGAATCTCATTAGGTAGGACTTGCATGCGTGGGACCAACATCGCATATTGTCCTTCACCCTTCACCCTTCACCCTTCACATCTCGAAACCTTTCAGATTTTTGTTTCATAAAAAATGTTAGTCTGGATTCAAAATCTTATCTCTTCAGGCCTAATGGGGTCGCAAGCACACTTTTACATGCTTTCACATGATATCCATAACTTGGTTACCGCTCTCTGTAGTGCCAGTGTATATGCGATTGCTTTCTCTATGGTACTGGAGTTTGGTGCCTTGTAATTACTTGACATAAATGCCTAAGCGGAAATCAACTTTTGCAGGTTGAGCAACACTCTCAAGTCAGGAGGTGGCTAACTTTGTTCAAGGAAGTCCCAGAACGAGCATAATCTCATGTACAAAATGCTGGTGCAGTAAATATCATTATCCCTTATTCAAACTCGGCACGACTTCTCAATTTCTTACTTTCATTTGGAGCTTAAAGTACTGGCTTACATAATGATTTTGGGGAAGGTGATGCAAATATACATAATTTTCTTGTAATTCTGCTTTAACACAATACACTATGGGCTGCTACCTTCATTTTGTGTTGTTCCCTCAATTCAGTCTCTGTTAAGTTCGGAGGGCCTTTCTTCTTTATTGTGATTCTTCATTAGCATTACACAGGCTTTGGCTGCCTTTGAAGAGAATGCTCCAAACAATTGGGCCAGGCCTCTTTACCGAGGAGCTCGTGAGCTGTGAATCGAGTTGTAAACCGGGGCTATCCAATTCGACCAACACAAACTGCACGCTAGGGGGCAGTGGCTCCAAAACTTTGATCAATTTGCCTAGATGCTTAATTGTCGTTCTTTACACCATGCGAGGCCAGAACGAGTATGCAAATCAAAGCTATTAAACCGAGCTATCCTGAGTTGATGTGGTTTAACTGGTTAAATTAAATGATATTGTTATAATTTTTAAAAATAAAAATGATGTTGATTTGTAATTTTTTTAAAAAAATTAATTTGAATTTTGACTAGTTTAGACAGATAATGAATTAAACTGGTTTGGGTTGCTTTTTTATTTTTTTACTTTGGGCTTAGGTGAGGGTAGGTTGGCCAAGTCTTAAATCCAACAAGTTGTAGTTTGATATTGCGGTGTGGCCGTACTTTTCAGATTAATATTTCGCTGGGCTTTAGGATACCGAGATAGCAAGTTGCGCACACATGAAGTGCTTTGGAGAAAAATAAAAGTGAAAAAAAAGATATTCGAGATTCAGTCCGAGATCTGTTTACATCCATCCCATCGAAGTCCAACTAGCAGAATGGTAACGTGAGGAAAGAGGATTCACTTGAACCTCGACAACCCAACATGGAGTATTTTATGCACTTTCTTATTAACTACATTCATTGCTAGAAGCAATTGCTGTTCTCACTTCTCATCGGTTATTTGGAGATCACAAGGAGGGCATGCCATTTACTTTCCTTCGAATTCCCTTTCAAGATTGTTTGGGAGTGAGTTTATAACTATTTTTTTATTTTTTTTAAAAAATATTTTTAATTTAAAAAAATATTAAATTAATATTTTTAATATTTTCTATGATTGTTAATACATCAATGATAAAATAAAAGGAATTATTTTAATATATTTTTCGCACAATCAATCCCAAACGTTAATTTCTGAATACTAGTCAATTGCAACCTTTCCTCGGACCATTTATTTCATCTCCCTCGAATCTCAACTCTCCAACATGCTCGAAGGTCTCATCCAACGGCCACACGGTTTCATTTATTTACAATAGTCTCCGAATACATGCTAACACTCCCCCCTCTCCTTTCTGCCCATAACTCGAGGATAGGAAAGGGCATGCCAGCTAACCCCAAAGTCCCTCTCTGCAGATCCCTCTCGAACATCATCAACTTGCCCTCCCCCTCTGGGCCCCCCCACGCTCACATTATTCAAACCCTCCTTCCTCCCATAATAATTTCACTATCTCGCCAACAAAACGCCGAAAACGCTTCCTTTCTCCCGTGGGCTCTACCTCTACACATCATTGACCCCTTCAATGCGGTAATTTTTATTTTTAATAATTCTTTAAAAATATATTTATTTTAAATTATATTTTTTTAATGTTTTTCAATAATTTTATGTGCTAATATTAAAAATTTTAAAAATATATTTTAATATATTCTTAAATAAAAAATATCATATATTGAACATGCACTTACAATATAATTATTATAAAATAATATATGAAAATTTATTTTCATATGGACAAACTAATTCCAAAGCAGTACTTAACAGTATTTAGAAATAAATCACGAGAATTGACTTGTAGAAGATAAAGGAGTTTACTTCTCATGAAGGTTGTGATTTTTTTTCTTCGATCAATAATTATATCAATTTAAAAATTATTTTAATTTACTTCTCAAGAAGGTTTTTTAGTTTAATTTAAAATTTAAATAAATACTTATCCTCTACAAATAAAAAAATAATTTATTTAAGTCATTAAATTCTCAATAATTATGATAAATTATTAATGAAAATGATTAGTTTCAATCTATTTAATTTACGACAGGATTCGTTAACTTATTAAGGTTAATTAATATTTATAATAATTATCAATGAAATAATTAGTTGCAGTCAAATTAAGTTTCAATAGGATTTATTAATTTAGTAGGTTAATTAATAACTATCAATAAAAATAACTAGTTGTAGTTAATTTAATTTTTAATAGGATTTCTTAGTAGGCTAGTAGGTTAATTAATAATTATGAAAAAATGAGTTATTTTGATAAATAAAAATTTTGAGAATTTTTATTTTACATAGAAATGTGATTAAAAAACAAGTAAGTATTGGGAATAAAAAACTGATGAAGTAATTTTCTTATATATATTTTAATAGCCACGGATGAAAAGAAACGGATAAAAAGTTTTTTTTTTTAAAAAAAAAAACCCAATCGAAATCCTTTATATTTGGCTAAGCTCGATCCACATGTCGATCTCCTATTTGTCAATCCTTAGATCTCCAGGATCCCACTAGATAGACGACAGTAAACCATTACCACAGCACCACCAATCCAACAAAACTAGGCTTCCTACTTCTTCGACAAAGGCAAGAGAAGCTTCAAAGTCTTCGTACTCCCCCTCCTCATCTTCTTCCTCAATGGCTTCGAAGCTCTGTGACTCATGCAAGTCAGCAACAGCAACGTTGTTTTGTCGAGCTGACTCAGCTTTTCTATGCATCAGCTGCGACTCCAAAATCCACGCGGCAAACAAGCTTGCCTCTCGCCACGCGCGTGTCTCGGTCTGCGAAGTCTGTGAACAAGCCCCAGCCCATTTCACCTGCAAGGCAGACGCGGCTGCTCTCTGTGTTACCTGTGACCGTGACATCCACTCGGCAAACCCTCTCGCTAGTCGGCACGAGCGTGTCCCTATCACTCCCTTTTTCGACTCATCCTCCACTGTGCACGGCGGTGGGGCAGCCGTGAACTTGTTGGAGGATCGGTACTTTGATGAAGTGGATGGTGGTCGTGGTGATGTTAGCAGGGAGGAGGCAGAGGCGGAGTCGTGGCTGTTGCCTAACCCGGGTGGGGGGACTGCTAAGGGGGTGGATAGCATGGATCTGAATACCGGTCAGTATGTGTTTGGTTCGGAAATGGATCCGTATTTGGATTTGGATCCGTATGTGGATCCAAAAGTGGAAGTGCAAGAGCAGAACAGTTCAGGGACTACTGATGGGGTGGTGCCTGTGCAAAGTAACAAACTAGGATTTCAAGCTCCTGCTTTGGTCAATGATAATTGCTGCTATGAGTTGGATTTCTCTACTGGATCTAAGTCTTTTGGTGGTGGCTATGGCTACAACTCCTTGAGCCACAGTGTAAGTTTTCTTAATTGAATGTTTTGTTTCTTATAGGAAGTATAAAGTAATGAATCTCCAGTCCTCAATTTATGAGCTTTCACTGCAGGTTTCTTCTTCATCTCTTGATGTTGGAGTGGTACCAGATGGAAGTGGAAGTACCTTGACAGACATATCTAACCCATACTGTAGTAGATCAGTGAGCAACGGAATGGAGTCAGCAAACCAGACAGTGCAACTATCGGCAGTTGACCGTGAAGCAAGGGTGTTGAGGTACAGAGAGAAGAGGAAGAACAGAAAATTCGAGAAGACAATTCGATACGCATCAAGAAAAGCCTATGCCGAAACAAGGCCACGAATCAAAGGAAGGTTCGCTAAACGTACAGATACTGAAGTCGAGGTTGATCGAAGTAGTCTTTATGGATTCGGTGTTGTTCCATCGTTCTAATTTCAGTTGTCTTTCCCTAATATTGTTGTTGGATTGACAAAGCTAGAATTCGAATTTGTCGACCTCACTCCTCTTGCTTAGCAAGAAGACTGGTGAATTCCGATGAGCTTCAAGCTCTTTGGTGATCACTCCCTCCTTGTTGTAACAATAATTCTCAGTCTTTTTTGTATCTCCTTTTGTCTAATCTTTGTTGCCCACCAGTGGTGTTGTATATAAAGTAGAATGGATTTCTATCTTGTAATGATGGTACTGAGCGCTAGAGACCCTTGAATTTGTGCAGCTCTTAAGTGGTAATGAGTTTTGTTTTTGATAAGAATGAGCTTCCTGTTTCCTGGCAATTCAATTGCTGAGGAAGAACTGAAAGATGGGTTGTCGGCTGGCTCCTTCATGGAAGGTGGTCAGATCAAAATCAGTGATGCCATTGGCGGATTAAACTTTTGTTTTGATGTGATTAAAAAGGTAATTTAAGCATGTGGAAGAACAGTTTTTTCTTTATATTTTAGGAGGCAAAATCAGAATCACTGATCTTATGGGTGGATGAAAGTTATTTTCTTGATAAAGTAATCAGATCATGGGGATGCACAAAATTATCTCTTGATTTCACAGATGGCGAATCAGGATTCGATGTTTTTGGACAGTCTTCGTGATTAAATTAGTCTCCGAATTTGCAGGTTCCTTGTGGTTGATAATGGACACTGTATCAATCTTTTTGGTGGCTTGAGTTGATTGCTCGCCGAAATTTCAAAGAATGCCCTGAAATAAATGATTGCATTATGGCTCGAGGTTTATCTATCACAGTTATTAAACTCCATGGGAGGTGGATCCACAGCTCATGCTTACGATTAACTCAGATTAACTTAAAACAATAGTCAAAATAAAATCATTTAAATTAAAAAAAAATTAATGAAATTCTGAATGGATTATATTGGTCAACTTTTTCTTATTTATTATAAAATTTAATAGTTAGACTATTCATTTGGCATGACAAGTTGCATTTTGCCAACTACCAGCGACAACTCAATTATTATTTTCCATACTTTATCAGCATGTTAGGTCCAGGCATGAGATTTAATTTATAGCGATAGTTTTTTTAATTACAGTTTTAAAAAATAAATTATAATTTGTAATTTTTTCAATCAAGATTTTAATTATTTTCCATACTCTCTTAATCAGCAGGTTAGGTCTAGGCATGAGATTTAATTTATTGCTTTAGTTTTTGTAATTACAGTTTCTTAAAAAAAAATTAAAAAATTATAAATTATAATTTATTCAATTAAAATTTTAAGGGAGTTTTCTATTAAATTCGTGCAAAATTACGACGTGTGTTAATTAAATAAACACTTTAAAAAATACATAAAAAAAAAGAAGAAGAAGCTAAGACTCTCCATGCAACAATTATACAAACTATAGCCAAATTTTGACCAATATGATTCTAACTCAGGAGAAGAGTCACGGATTCAAATCTTCTTTTAGTAAGAATTTTGAGTTTTGAAATTAGAAGATTTATGGAAGAGGAGACC
>Ga0325401_1003525_pt1 | contig 14403 bp, 13 predicted proteins | sample PopdelMetagenome_FD_205666 | JGI IMG/M metagenome (GOLD analysis project Ga0325401, IMG submission 205666) | Populus deltoides microbial communities from Bellville, Georgia, United States - Xylem-PdKOR-R2 | ecosystem: Host-associated > Plants > Phyllosphere > Stem > Wood/Secondary xylem | place...
CTATAGGGTTGCTTTCAGTTAGCGGATATATGCAAAGGGTATAAAAACATAAATAGAAATATAAAAATAAATATATTTTATTCTATAATTTTTGAATGAATTTTTATATTTTCAAAATAAAAAGAATAAAAAAACATATTCTCAACAGTAACATACCTCGCTCAATGTCACCCCTAAAATTAGTGGAAAAATCCCACCATAAAACCCACAAGCAATCACCGAAAGCAAGAGAGGCAATAACAGGAATTCGTACTTGAAGAGGTATCAGTTGTTTGACAGAGTTGAAAGAGAGAAGGCAGGAAATGCTATCAAAATTCAATTGGGAAAGCTTTTTTTTTTTTTTTACTGAAGATGCCTTCAGATTCACTTAATTGCAACGCTATAAAAAATGAAATGGTCAAAGTTCAAAGAGCACAAATAGCTGAATAATACAAGTGACATGCTCCTCTACATGAAGGGAATCACTGAACCATGACCGAAATTAGGACCATACTTCATTTAACTTCATAATAAAAACCTTTGACTACAGCATGAGAGTTGGTCCAGACATAAAGATTCAGCATTTATTATAACCAGAAATTAAGGTCCGAGAATAAAGACGATATGAAGTTTCTGCAGACAAAAGCATGCTCTAAGAAGTTGAAACTGTAAAATCCATCTATCTAATCATGGAGCAGATATCGATACGATCTTCTAGAAAACAATAAGACTTCACTCATCAATATCCATATGAAGAGGTCCTACTTGTATTTTGATCAAATCTTTCATTGGCAAAACTGACATGTAACGAGAAGACGGAAAAAAAAGGAAAGACGAAAATTTTTTCTAGACTAACATTTGGCTTTTTTTTTTCGATTACTGATCCCAGTAGTTTCTTAGCTGGGACATGTGTAGGAGAAGCTCATCTCTGCCCAAACCAATGACAATACTAGTCATGATCCATGCAGGATGTTGCTGATAGTTTTGCCTGATCAACTCCTGAAAATTCCTGATATTCTCAACACGCCTTTTTCCCTTTCCCCCCTTCATTTTGTCACACTTTGTGAAAACAAAAGTCATTGTTATCTGAAACACATTGGAATGGCAGAGAACAGTGAGCAAACACTGATATAGACTGGTGCAGGCAACCTAGTTATACAAATTAGAAAGTTATCTAAACAGTTTACAGTTAAGGAGAAGCTTACATTGTTGCGTCCAAGCCAGTTAGCACAATCCAAGTCAATCTTTTGAGGCAGGACACTAGCATCAATGAGAAGTAGGACAGCTACCAGAGCTTCTCTGTTCAAAAAGTACCCTTTTGTAAAGGAAGACCGATCCATTGGAGCAGAATCTGGGGCTTTAGCAAACCTGAAAATAGAGTGGGTTATTAAGCACTAATTCAACCACACATTCAAAAATACTAATTTCCAAGACAGTTCTTGGTGAAAACAAACAAGATAATTAAGGGTAGTCGTTCAATTCTTTGACATTATGATGAAAACATGAACAATTGATTAGCTATCGTTGACTAAAGCAGAGCATCTGCACATGAGTTCAAAAAGAAATGATAGGTTAAGAATGCACAAGCTGGGAAAGCTCCTATAGAACAGTTTGTTGCCTTGCTAAAACTGTGGTTATCTTCTACTACAATCTAACATCCACAGTGGCCCATTTTGAGAACATAAGTGGATGGCCTTTATCTTTGTCTGGAATTAGTTTTTCCAAGTCCTCATATAAATCATGAAGAGAAACCACCAAAAGAAAAACAACATCTAATGTCCAAAGCGCATGAAGAATAAACAAATGCAGCTTCCACAATCCCATTAAGAAAAGTGCACGGTATACTCATCAGCTTTAACCCAAGAAGAATAAGTACATATATAATATTAGGAATTCAGTAAGAGTTGCTAAAAAAACCAAAAATCTCATTTTGAAAGACAAAAGTAGCATGGAAAAAGAGTAAGACAAGCAGCCCCAACCCAAGTTTCTTTCAGTACCAGCACGTGCCCTATACTGCAAGTAAGACAATGTACAATTGAAGTCAAGAACTACCTCGAACTGTTAAAAGAAATAACAGGCGAGTAAAAAAGAAGCATAATAAATGAGAGTTTAGTACCTATGTTTGAGATGAAAAAAAGAAAGTTAAGGATGCACCCATCAGTCAATGGTTGGTAGAAAAATACAAAAATTTATAAATCTATGCTGCCTGTTCATTATCAAAGCCATCAAGGAAGGCAAACTAAGAAATTTGCACATGACCCATCCACTATAAACTCCAATAACTCCAGTTCTAGAAATAGACCATCACAAGCATCCAATCAACAATAACATTGCAAGAGATTATTCGTTCTAATTTATCATCAAGCCATTGAAGCTATACATATCAGACCATTGTTCAGTAATGTTCCCAGAATTAGATTGTGGAAAACGTAATTGGAAACTGCCAGTTTTGTCGAACACAAAACTTTCCATCACAAATCATATTGTTTAAAATCTAAAACATAACACCAAAAATATTACTAATTGATATAAAAAGAACAAAAATACAAATCAATCTAAATGGCATAGACTGGAAAAACAAAATTGTTCCCTTCACAGAATCACTGCAAAACATAGAAGCACCTCAAAGTTGCGGGCATACACTCGAAATGTCAACATAATTTTTCCTACCTTTCATCTTTTGGACAAAATGGAGAGAACTACCGCTCAACCGAAGAACCTTACCTAAAAGCAAAACCTTCACTCATCTCCCCGAGCTAGATCAGGTGGCAATCTCACAAAGCAGGGAAATTTTCCCTTAATCTCAAGACAAATCCAGCACACTATTCTACTAATCCCCGACAAAAATCAATAATTAATTGCATATCAAAACAGAACCATAAGCAATCCCATTTATTAAAATAAAGAACATGCAGCCTAGCAAGCATTCTTTCACAAAAAATTAAAACTTTCCAAGCAAAAATCCCTAGCATCAGTTTATTCAACAAAAAAAACATTGAAAATAAAATAATAATAATAATAAAACAGAGAGAGATATCAGAAACATGAGTTGCTTACCCATAACCAGGCAAATCCACAATGTACCAACTTTTATTCGCCAAAAATGATTTATCAACTGAATCTTCCCTGCATTGAATAATATATATTTTTTTAAAATCAAAACCCATAAATAATTCACACTCCAAAACTAAAATCATCTAACATTTAATTTAATTTAAATATAATTAAAGCTTGCAACCTGGTTTCTTAGAAGTGAGAGCAACTTCTTTCTTTCTGACAAAAGCATTGATAAGTGAAGACTTCCCCACGTTGGACCGACCCAAAATTGCAAACTCGGGTAGCTCGTCTCTCGGACAGTACTTAACAAACTCAACTTCCTTGATATGGGCATGACCCGCATATGGTCCCACAACAACATTCGAGCAAAATCATCTCCTCTGTCACTCCATCCGGGTTTGCACCTGGCGGCACAAAGAGAACTGTACGGACTAACCGGGCCACGTCGGGGAGTGGTTTCGATGTTTTTGAAGCAGATACATGGCGGGTCGGGATCGTGTTAGGAAATTTTCGGGTCGAGTAATTGAAAGAGAAGGTTGATGGAAGTGGGTTTCTTGTTAGAGAGGGAGGTTATAACAGAGTGATTAGGCGGTTTCGAAGCAGAAGCATTTCTTTTTGTGTAGTGTTGTAGCTGCTGCCGTTTCTAACCTGTTTCCACATTATCAGGATGTTTCGCTTATGGAACCTTTGGTCCCTCTATTCTCAATTTTATCTCAATTTGGTCTCTTTACTATTATTTATCAAAATCTCATTTTTCCACCTCTATTATTTTTTTACCTTTTTCGAAATTTATTTTCGAATCAAATTTGATAACCATACCTTTTAATGCTTTCTTTTTTACTATTTTTTATGACATAGTCGATGTATAGCTACCCCAATACTATACCGACTAAGAAGAGAAACTAAACCATGTGAAGGGAAACTAAAATACTTAATAGTTAACTATTTAGGTGGTGGTTTAATGATAAAAATTTAAGATTAAGAGATTTATTTTTTTTATGATCTTATGTTCGAGTTCTGTGGTTGCTCATATGATGGCCACTGGAAGCTTACATGATCGTTAACTTCAGGAGTCATGAGATTAGTCGAGGTACGCTTGAGCTGATCCGAACACTAATATTAAACTAGAAAAAAAATACTCAATAATTTTTTATAATGTTTAATTATTATTTCACAACAAAATAGATAAAGAAATCCACTAACCACTGCTCTCATCTCTGCCTGGACTGATGAACACGTTCCAAGTTTTACCGGCAGACAGAAATCCACCAACCACCTTCGTCCCTTAGCAAGCCACCACCACCTGCCAATCCAGGATTGCCCTTAGCTGCTCCATAAGTATTAATTCTAGCCCAACCTTCGCCAGGTCTCCTCCAGCCAACCATTCTTTCCTCCTCGGGTGACATTCTATGCTCACGGCAAACACAATCGCTACGTCCCAGCCATGGTTTCCACAACGTCACACCACAAATGAGAGCCCATTTATCAGCTTCAGGACCACCAATATCCTCGACCATGTTCTGTTTTATCCAAGCTTCTATATTAGGACAAACCTATTCAGGAATTTAAATAAATTAAAGCAATTCCTTCCTTCTTGTTGACTTGCAATATTCAAAGAACTGCATACATAATTCCTCCTCTCTTTCCATGATATTTTCATTGATGAGTAAAAACATGTCTAGCATATCATGTATACTCAGCATAAGGCTCAAGCCATGAATGATTTGGTGAGAACTTGCATCACAATAAATTCAAATAATCAATATTATAATCAACAAATTTCTTAAATTAAAATATAATATGAAATAGCATATAGTAAATAAAGTATCAAATGATCATCTTTTTTTATTTATTGATATTATATAAAAGTGAAATGTACCGTATTTCACTATTTATATAAACCATAATAAAATATTTACTTTTATATTTTTTTAACAATCATCCATATTGATCAAATCAAGTTTTTCTTAATTCACTACTAGAAAACCGATAGATACAAACGGAAATACCGAGAGAATATTTCCGTCGGTAAATTTTTGAGGGATTTTACCGACAGAAATATTCCCTCAGTATATACCGAGGGAATTACGGTGGGAAAAAAAATTAAAACAAAGCAAAAAAAAATGATGACGTGTCAGGATTTACCGACGGAATTTATTTCGTCGGTAAATCTGTCGGTAAACTTGTTTACACTGTTCATTATGTCAATTACAAAGGGAATCACCGACGGAAAAAATCTGTCGGTATTTTCTAGAGAGCTCCAGAACTGTTCACTTTCAAATTGCACTGTTAATTGTTGTTCTTTACGGACAAAATCATTGACGGAATGAAAAGTTGTCGGTGTTATTTGGTGGTTTTCTGAAAAAATTCAATTGATTTAAAATTTTCATTTAAATATTACAGACGGAATCACCGACGGACTGAAAAATCGTCGGTAATTGTTGGCGGTTTCTGAAAACTTTTTACGAAATTGAAAATTTAAATTAAATATTACCGACGGAATTACTGACGGAATAATTAAAAAATATTAATATTCAATTATCCGTTGGTAAATCCGTCGCTAACGCGCCCAAATAAAAAAGCCTGAGTCCTTTTATTTCACAAGAGACAGATTTATTTCTTTTTATTCTACTACTTCTTCTTCTTCTTTTTATTCTACTTCTACTTCTTCTTCTTCACTATATGTAAAAAACATTAATATCTATTTCTTTCTCTTCTTTTCTCTCCTCATCTCCTTCTCTTTTCCTCCATGCTCAGGTATGTCTTCTTCTTCTTTCTTCTTTTATCCTCTTAGTTTTTTTTAATTAATATGCTTTACGAAATTTTTTTTCTCTCCTTAGCTTCACTTGCAACTACATTAAGGTAAGATTTTTCTTCTTTTTTCATGATTTTTTTCACTATATTTGTTTTTTATTTTATTTTTAATTGTTTTGTTCTTAATAATTGTATAAATGTTGTTGTGAGATTTGTTTTTTCACATGAGATCAATTTTTAGTTGATTTATTTATAGGATTTTTAAATTTTTAGCAATTGCAACTTTATTTTTTTCATATGAATTTTTTTGGTTGAATTTATTTTTTCATTTTATTTATTTGTTGAAAATTTGTTTGAGTTGATTTTCTTATTTGTTTTCAAGCATTTTGAATATATATTATACAGTGTTGATTTATGTTAATTTTATTATTTTATAATTTTATAAAATGATTTTTTAAAAAATTATCGACGGAATTGTCGATGGAATTTCCATTGGTAATTCCGTCGGTAAATCCATTGGTAATAAAAAATTATTACCGAGGGATATACCGACGAAATGAAGCGGGTAATTTTATTTCCAACGGATAAAAAATTACCGATGAACGATTCACTGACGGAGAATTTCCGTCGGTGATTCCGTCGGTAAATTAATTACCGATGGAATATGTGTCTTACACCGATGGAATAAAACTGTTAAATCTTGTAGTGATTGTTTATCCAATCAAGAGTGTAGATAGAGTTTATCCAACCTTATTTGAATCACTACAAGCCTGATTGGGTAAAATAAATTTAACTTGATGAATATTTTATACCATTTAACTTGAAACTTAACTTCAATTATGCCTTAAATCACAAAATTTTAAATCAATCGGTTTGATTCTAGTGGCGAGGCTTCTGTTGGGATGGCAGAAAACGACGACGGTTAAAAACTTAATGACCGTTGTCTCTGTCAATTGATTAATAAAAATAAAAATTATTACAGTGAGGTATGTCGGTCGTAGCTAAGAAATAAAACACCTACTCTGCTAAGGCGCAAGTTATTCTTTTTGGCTTTCGATTCACTTTAAAAAAAAAAATGTCATGGCTTGCGAGATCTATAGCTAATTCTCTCAAATTCGAAGACGACGATCAACAACCAGATAAGAACACCACCGCCACCACAACCTCCGCCCCAACTACAGATAATGTTAATAATAATAAAGATTTATCGAATTCGGAATCGGATCAACAACAATCCGCGACACCTCGTGGCGTCAAAGAAGACCTTACAGATCTCAAAAAAACCCTAACCCGCCAATTATGGGGTGTGGCATCTTTCCTCGCTCCTCCACCTGAACCACCGTTGACGGAGAATCGTTCTCATACTTCGGATCCGGATGGATCCAACGATGATGACGATGACGCTGCATTGATTGCCGGCATTAGGAGCGATTTTGCGGAAATTGGGGGCAGATTTAAGTCAGGGATCACCAAGCTGTCCAGTAACAAAACGGTGTCGGAGTTTACTAAGATTGCCTCCAATTTGCTGCAGCTTGGATCCGAGAGTGATGAGATTGGGACTGCTGCTTCTGCTGTGGGCGTGACTGAAGAAGTTGTGGGTTTTGCTAGAGATGTAGCCATGCATCCTGAGACTTGGCTCGACTTCCCTCTTCCTGATGTTCAAGGGTTTGAAGGTTTTTTTCCCCTTCTTCTTAAACCAAAAAAATGAACAAATATTTTGCCATCTCATAGCTCTAAACACATACAAATTATAATTTCAATCTTTAAATGGTGCATTGCTTCCTAGTCATAGCAATTCGGTGGCTGTGTTGCCCATCAGATCAATAAAGCAACCGCAGTATAGGCTATTCATGTAGGCAGTGTTTGGCAATGCGCCTGGGTCCCCTTTGAAAATGTTTCTCAAAGTTCTTTTGGATAGTTTTGATATACTGATGTTAGAACCGTCAAAAAGCTGGTGAAAAAGCATTAAATTTGATGGCTTTTCGGTCCACATGCTTCTTTTTTTTTTTTTTTGCAAAAATACATTTATCGCATTATTAAACACACTCCTAATGTTGTTTATATAGTCGAATCACTCGTGATTAGGTTGATTCAATTGGTGTAGTAATTACCAATCCATGAAATGTGACACTTAAAGGAGTATTATCATCATCATCATCATTTTTTTTTTTTTTACAATTTAGTTAAAAATTAAAGTTGAAATGAATAACAAGTTACCTGTTCCTTAATCTTACAGGGTTTTTTTTTTCCCTTCAACTTTTCCTAGTTTGATGTGCATAAGCAACGCAAAAAACTACATGCCAATAACCCATTGAAGTAATTGCATTAGTCTATTTGCGTGAGATATGCTTCTCCCACACTCTGCTTGGAAGCAACAAGTAAAAGTCAAGGATATGTTTGGATCTGATTGTGAGCACGGCTGATTTTAATCGTCTTTTCTTTTGTATATTCTTTTTCAGATTTTGACATGTCAGATGCCCAACAAGAACATGCTTTAGCTGTTGAGCATCTTGCTCCCAGATTAGCTGCTCTGAGGATTGAACTTTGTCCAGGATATATGAGTGAGGGCTGCTTTTGGAAGATTTACTTTGTGCTGTTGCACCCTAGACTCAGTAAACATGATGCTGAACTATTGTCAACTCCCCAAGTATGTTGTTTTTTTGTGGCAGGGTTGGTTGTTTCACTTATTTATTTATTATTATTTAGAATTTCAATAGAAACTGTTGTTACACTTCATTTTGGTTCGATAGCAATACACGAGCACGAGGTTTCATTAGTTCAATCTATATAACATTCCTTGTATATGCACATTATTTTTATTGACATAGAGGACATGCGGTAGTAAGTTTACTTATTTTGAACTTATAGCATAATCCTAATCCTTCCATCGTTGCGGAAGTCGTTGTAAATCATATGGTTTTCTATTTTCATAAACATCTTCCTTGCTAATCTGCGCCTAAGTTCTTTATGTATGCATTGCAAAGATGATGAACAGTTCTGCGAAAGAAGCTTTTGATGGTATGATAATTTTGATCCTTGGTCTCTGATACAATAGCTAATTTAAGAAATTGTGATTCGGTATGTGTCGCAAAATTTACCAGAGTATCATTAGTAGATGTTTTGGAATTGATGATAGTGTCCAGCTTGTTTTTCTATTTGGTCTGAGCCTTTTTTCTTGCCTCAGCATATGACCATTGCTCAACAGAAACTTGAAAGGCAGTTTAGAACCAGGAAAATGATGATAGTGTCCAGCTTGTTTTTCTATTTGGATCAATCTTGACTTTTATATAAGTTATTTTGTTGGTGTTAGAACCAGGAAACTGACACGCTACTATTTAATTTTGGCAGTTATTGGTTATTGTCATTAGTTGATTTCACTTCCATGTGATTTTAACACATTGTGTACCTTTATTGTGTTGTGAGCAATTAACTTGATTATCTGCATCGCTAACTGCTTATGTATGCTTGCAGATAGTGGAGGCAAGAGCAATGTTGTCGCATGAGTTACAGAACAAAGCCAAGGCAAAATCCATTCCAGATTGGTCTGGAGTTGACACTTCTAATGTACAAGCTGATTTGCCACATGAAGAGTCTCTGTCTGTGCCATCTTGTGCCAAGTCTGAATCGGTTCCAATCATGACATCTGGCATTGAAGCAGTCTCTCCCACACTTGCAGCCAAGACATCTGATAAAGAAGCAGCCCCTTCCTTTGTTTCTGTTGAATCAGAAACAGAAACAGAAAAGCATCCAGTTGAAAGTACTCAGATGCAAATTATTGACAAATCCATGGTTGAGGAAGGAAAAGTTGACCAGACCAAGCATCAACATTCATCATCTAGTTCCTCCTCCGGGATTCTGGAAGAGAAATTTGACGATGATGGTGATGATTGGTTGAAAGATGATAGTTCAGAAATGATTGGTGTCAGTGGATCCTCGATGCCTCTTGGAAATGATGAGGATGTCTCATTCAGTGATCTTGAAGAGGATGATGGAGATGAACCTGCAAGTTACAAGAAAGTGGCATCAGGCTCTGATTGTGCAACAAAAGGATCACAAGATTGGGTTCAGCTGAGCAGAAGCTCTGCTGACTCAGTCAAGGATATCAAGCCTGTTAGCATAAAAAATGCTGGGTCTGAGAAGGTAAGTGCTCGCAACTCTGAAAACAAGGAATCTAGTGATTGGCTTGATGTTGATGACATTGATGTGATGTGATTTTGCCTTTAAAGCTTTAATGTCGCATGTTGTTCTTCTTATCTTTTTTTTTTATTTCCTTATTGTGAATATCTTGCATATGGTTTCTTCAGACCGAGTTGGGCTGTGGAACTTTATATTCCAATGTAAATAATTCCAAATTCCAATGTAAATTGGATTATCATATTTGCATGAAATATGTATTTATGTAATAATTTAACACATTCCGATGCAACTTGCGATCTTGCTTTGATGTGGAGTTAGATGGGGTTGGCAATGTGGCAGCTGAATTCTTAACTGTTACTCTGAATAGTAAATTGTATCAAGATAACAGAAAGAAAAGGAGACGTCCCGAAAAAGCACATCCCAAATATATTTTCATAGAATTTGGAATGATTTTCTTTTAGCCAGCATAACAGGTAATGAATTGCTGTCCTAGTTTTTGCAAACTGAAATTAGATGGTCATTTCAAGAATTTGGAATAATTTTGCTTGGAGTTGGCGTGGGAGGTATTAAAATCAGAAGAGTGTTACCTACAGTATGTAGTCTATTCATGCAATTATACAAACGGATGACTTGAATGTCCATGTAACTGTGTTAATCCGGAGAAAACTGCACAAGACAGTGCGTAGATTTGATTTTAATCTTGCCATGGAGAGCGTTCATGTATGGGGCAATGGCTAAGTTATATTAAAGAGACAAGCTCATTGATTTTACAAAAGAGATGGGACTAACGTACAATTTACTCTAGAAACAATCGAATTTGAGAACAATTCTGAGATTTTGCAACCTGGAAAATAGAAGTGACGAGATGTTTACTAAGAATAATTCCTTTGATTGCTTGGAGGTAAATGCTATATGCTCATGATTGATCATTACAGTGGATGCTACTGAGCTAGGAAGATAAAATACTCATGATCGTATGGAGCTGAAATTGCTTGAAAGCCTCTTTAGCTGTGACCAGAATAGGCTTCCTGGAGAGAGCCGTGGCTTTTCTTCATCTATGCTGCCGCTGCTATTTCTGCTAATACTACCTACCGAGGGAGTTTTGGAGGTTTTTGGTGTCCAGCCTGGTGATTTGTTAACTACCACTACAGATCCTCCCATCTCTTTTTTTACCTCATCTATTGCTTGTGGATTTGCTTCATATCCTGAAGCATCAGTAACATAGAAGGAACCAACTGCCCTATCACCATTTGTTCCAATCTCAGCCCTTGAGATTGATAGCCCATTCTCTCGGAACGCCCGTGTCACATTCGAGAGGAGTCCCATTCGGTTGTGAGTGCAAATGTCCAGCCTCACGCCCTGCAGAACATAATTCAGTCACAAGTTAGTAATGATTGCTTATGCTCGAGAAACTGTACCGATTAGTGGTATTTTGATTATGCGGATTAACGTAGTACAGTTGCTTAAAAATTTGGCTCGAGTCCGGTCTTAGGCTGACCTTTCCGGCCGAGTTCAATAAACGTAAGCTAGCTTTTACCGTACATACATGGGATACTCTGCGCTCAATGGCAGCAATCAAGCATTGGGTTAGTTTATGCCTTTCGCTCTCTGTGTCCAAAGTGCACCCATCCTGCTGCCGAATGAAGTACTCCTGCAACATCCATATTCCGAGCAAGCATCAATGGCCAGTTGTCATGCGATTTCAGTAAACAAGAAGTTATGATCTGAAAGAAATGCATGTTGATGTCGTACCTGATCGGCCATGGTTCCCTTAGCGCTAACCGCAGCATGGAACACAACGTACTGCATATCAGTTAGAGCGCAGAGTGTATCAAACAAGAGTTTGGGCCTGTCTCTACTCCTGACATTCACCACAGAGTACCCCTTCTCCTTACAAGATTCAATAGACACATGAATTTTAGTACAGTTATTTCTATGTGCTAAACCCCCTCCACTGCATCCCTGACATGGTTCGTAGTCCATGTTGGCGTACATCAACTGGTGGAGCCTCCGCCCCGTGTGGGTCTTTTGTCCTGGTGCTGGAGCCGTCAGTCGCACGCTCCTCCTCTCCCCCACCCCATGATGAGCCTCCACAACATTCTCCAACTGCTCTTGCACATGTGCTAGTCTCTTTGGATCTGTGATGGGTCCTCCTTGGAACCCATCTTCCATGTAGATTATGGAAGCTGCTCTATTATTGTGGGTCCACACCGCGGAAGCCGTGACATGGCACTCCAACTTGGAAAGCACCGCTGATATTTCGGAGAGCAGACCTGGTCGGTCAGTCCCAGTTATCTCCATGGCCGTGTGATCTGTTGACGCGTATGGTGGCCTAACTTCTCTGTGGAGAGAAGTTTGCGATGCCTTCGATACCCCTCTTCTCCTATCTACACACAGTGCCTATTTTTGTTTATCGTTCATTTGTTATTACATAAAAGTAGAGCATCCATAACCATATCAAAAGCATGACAAAAAACATTCAGGTATAAATATCTATACATGACCAATACAGCAATACGTATACTTGTACGTGTATGGATAGGCATACATATATGGACGGAGAGAGAGACCTGCTGAATGTAAAGTATGAGGCTATCGTCAGTGAGTTTGCTCCCAAGCTGGTCAGTCACGTGGAACACTGCATACCATACCATGCAATCAAAATCAAAACAAACCCGCATGAAAAAGGCAAAGGCAAGAACAAGACATTACTACACACAGAGGAGAGATGCAAGCACGATGTTTTATTTTGGTTGGTGGGCACTGACCTTCCATGAACCATCCCCCATCAGAGGAAATATATGATTTGGATATAACAAGGTCAAGATCTGTCAAGACTTGGACCATCTCTAATAGAATCCCCTGCTTGTTTGCACTGTCAACCTTCAACACAAAGAAAGCGAAATACATAGCAAGACACATAAATGTATTTGTTTCTCAATTTTAATGAAACCTTGGGTTAACAATTTATGAGAAGATCAATAGAGCAATTTGGGATGACAGGTAGAAAACTGCTTCTCTGACATTAAAGCTTAATGACAGCAGAAGAAACTTTTCCTCTCTTTTTTTCCGACCTTTTCTTTTTCTTTTTGAAAATAACAATTTGAGTTCCAGTGGCTATACACTCGGTGGGTCAATCAGAGAGAAACCAAAAGGGATCTCCATCTCTTACGTAGGGCAAGTGAGATTGATGGCATCTTCTACTCCTACAACTAGGGTCCATTATAAGTTATCCACAAACTAGAAACTGTTACATATCAAGACAGCAAGTTGTGTAAACTATGGTTATAAGATCCAATGGGTGAGTTGACTTATGAGTCGATGAATCAATCTAAAACGATATATATATATATATATATATATATATATATATATATATATATATATATATATATATATATATATAAAGACTAGTCCGAAGTAAAATTCGCAGGGTCAAGTTTTAGATCGGTAGATAGGTCGCTCAATTAACTTGTCAAGCCGAACCGAGTTTTATAAATATTATGTAAAGTGTAAACCAACAAGAAAAATATATCAGTTAAACACATATATGTCTAAAATCAATTGGGATTGCAAATAAAGTGTAAATAATGATAATGGAAGGAATGACCTTAACAAGAGTGCACTCTTGGTATGTTTCATTGTCTACGCAAACTCTGCAACACCATAACCAGCACAATCAAACAAACAATATGCAAGACCATATATATACATTCAAGAATTCAAAAATATTTTAACTTGTACCTTGGAGGATAAATTCTTTCCATGAGGGATTCAAACTCTGCATCGATATAAGGCTTATAAGCTGTTATCTCCATCTATATATCTTCTTAATCAGCAGCAGTGCTTCAAGGTTTGCTTGGCCTTGGAAATCACCAGAACTATTGTGTACATATCATCCTTTACAATCTATATATACACATATACATAACACGTGCAAAAGAAATTCAGGAACGCGTTAATACAATACAATAATATATAAATTAATTGCTTGGGGAAGAAGAAGAAGGTGGAGATAAGAATGCGGCTGTTAGGCTATCTTGTTTCTTAAGATTTTATAGAAACATGATGATTACAAATTTACAACACATTAACAGCAATATCACCTCATCGAATATTTTCTTTAATATATAAAACGAAAAAAATATGTGTTGGAATCCATCTTTGATTCAGTCATAAATGATGGATCATTGACCTATAAATATATACAAATCAAATTTGAGCAGAAACTAACGCATCATGAAATTTTCACGGGTGAAATTGTTGAGAGAAAGATTGATCTTTAATCAAGGATATATAAATTTCTTGAATATGTATAGAAAGAGGGGGAGGAATTATTAGAAAAAAATATATATTAATTACCTTGTGAAACAGCAAATCATATATGCAAAACACACCACAATTCAGGAGACGAAAAGCTTTGTGCTGTCTTGTGTGTGAGAGATATGGAAGATGAACCAATAGGTGGACTGTGGA
>Ga0325401_1003527_pt1 | contig 14401 bp, 7 predicted proteins | sample PopdelMetagenome_FD_205666 | JGI IMG/M metagenome (GOLD analysis project Ga0325401, IMG submission 205666) | Populus deltoides microbial communities from Bellville, Georgia, United States - Xylem-PdKOR-R2 | ecosystem: Host-associated > Plants > Phyllosphere > Stem > Wood/Secondary xylem | place...
AAAATATAATTGCTTAGTGGTATAGATCATGAAAATATGATTGCTTAGTGGTTGTTTAATGGTATAGAAGTATCAGGTTGACAATTAGACAACAAAGTTAGAAGTTGTTAGTTTAAGTATTTTATAGGGCTACTGTTTGATCCAAAAAAAATGATTTGAATAGATACAGTTTTTTACCCAAATTTTATATATAGAAAAAGCTTGTTCTCTCTGGTTTTTAATACCATAAACGGTGCATTAATCCAATTTTTATAGAAATAGCTATGATGAAAATAGTAAAGAATACGTGTTGACTATCTGTCAATAATGTCCAGGAATGATTTGAGGGTTTATTATAAATTATATATAAAAAATTGCTATCTAAATTATATACATGGATGAAGACTAGTTTACAACTCCAAAAGCATAATAGAATTCTGAATGTTCTAGGAGCTGTGATTAGTTTATTAGGTAGCATGCAGTTAACAAATTATTGTAGTTAAGTGTTGGAGGGATTTTAACAGGTTATATGCTTGCGAATAGGTTTTTTAAGCTAAGATTTTAGACCAGGCAAAGTATAGAGAAGTTAGTAGCAGCGAGCAAGAACCCTGAACTCACTAACCACGCCAATATTAGAAATGTGAGGAATCATTAGCAAAAAGTAAAAACAAATAATGACATAAGCAAGTGTCGGTCAAGTAATATACAACATCAAAATACATAGACATCAAATAGTAATTTTGTTGAATCGGAAGAACCCTTCATTTATGGCTATGTTCCAAGATATATAAGTGAATTAGTTGCAAAACAGGGGAGTCTCTGTGAAAACATTACAATAGCATTTACTCTGAGAAAGAACACCTCCATGCATGTGCTGTAATTGACAAAGAAAAGAAGAGAAATCCTTTCAATTTATGAAAATGCAATGAGTTAACCTTATCTCACACTGCAATATATACTCTACAGTATTCATGTATGAAAACATTTGAACGGGAATAAATAAAATAATTCATCAAACAATATGAGAGTTGTTTGGAAAAAGATTCTGGAAGACCACCAATATGCATAAGGAAATCACCAGGAAATTACTGCATGGTTGTGCTTAAAAATCAAAATGGCACAGCAAGTCAAGCATCCGTGTTCACAACCTTTTAATGCTTTAACTCATATTCGCCAGTAGTGTTATAAAGAAGAGAAAGTGATATATCCACTTTCTCATCAATTACTTTAGATTTGTGGAAGATATGATACAAGAGAAAGTCGTATATCCACACTCTATAATGGGTGGCAAGCTCCTTGCGTTTCACGTGATGATGCGCCCCCCAGATAAGATGTTGCTTGTTCTTACAGGGAGAGGAAGCCCAGCTCCAGACAGCAGAAGGGAGATCGTTTTCCTACATCTTCATCATTAGAACACAGCAATAACTCAAAGCTCTAGCATGTCATGACCATCGCTTTTTTTTAATTGCTATCTTCAGTTGTTATACCTACAAATCTTCAGTTGTTATACCGACAATTTCTCTGTTATATATATTAGGCGGAGTTTCATGAATCCTTTCCATTAGATAATCAATAATATTGTATATATTTTTTTTGGAGAAGTAACTCATTTTCACACCCTTGTTATAGTTTTCTATTCATTTTCACACCAGAGTGTAATATAAAAAAACTTTTGAAAAGTATTTTATTTTATTTTATTTTATTTGCACCCTGCTTTTCTTTCCATTAACCCCAGCACTACGACAATAATGGACTCCCAGTCAATAAGGCACATAACTAATTTGAATATTTCTCCCAACCTGGCGAGTAGACTAAGTGTAAACAATAAGATAAAATAAAATAATATTCAAATCCAAAAATATTCCAAAAAGAAATGAAATAAAGAAAACATCTCAAAACATAGAATCTGCACAAGATATGCAGATAAAGTCATGGAAATGGCCATAGTGTTGTATAAATAGGACTCCGTGGTTGCCCAAAGGCACATAACAAAAAACAATATTCTACGTAGTAGTTCATAGAATTATCTACGATGATGTTGAAAAAAATGGGGGCTTGGATGTTGCTAGCATTATTGACTTTGGTTGGCGAATGGTCTGGTCGTTGTTATGGGTGTTCGGAGGAAGAGAGAATTGGTCTCTTGGAGATCCGTTCTTTGATCGACCCAGATGGCTTTTCCTTGGGAGATTGGGTGGACAGTAGTAATTGTTGTGAGTGGCCTCGGATCGAGTGTGATAACACTACAAGGCGAGTGATCCAACTCGTTCTTAGACAAGCAAGGGATGAGAGCTTGGGCGATTGGGTTCTCAACGCATCATTGTTTCTGCCTTTTAAAGAATTGCAAAGTCTTGATTTGGGATATAATGGATTGGTTGGTTGCTTGGAGAATGAAGGTTAGTTCAATGTTTCTGCACTTAATTATAATAATAAAATAAATGAAGGTTGGTTGGTGTTTAATGTCAATTATCTTGCTTTGATGATTCTCTTCCAGGCTTCGAAGTCCTATCATCAAAACTGAGGGAACTTGACCTATGGTATAACCGATTTAATGATAAAAGCATTTTGTCATGCTTGACTGGGCTTTCCACTCTCAAGACTTTACATCTTTCACACAATCAGTTGACAGGATCAGGAGGTAGCTTCTATGGTAACCTTTTAGTTATTTAGCTTCGAAACCTTTTCTTTTCTCCTTCTGATATCATTTCAATGCTTTGAGAAACATCATGCAGGTTTCAAAGTCTTGTCATCAAGGTTGAAAAAGCTGGAGAAACTCCATCTAAGTGGGAATCAATGCAACGATAGCATTTTTTCTTCTCTAACTGGATTTTCATCTCTCAAGTCTTTATATCTTTTAGACAATCAGCTGACAGGATCTATCAATAGTAAGTTACTTTCTCTTTATCAAGAAAATTGAGGACTTTATATATATATATATATATATATATATAATAATAATAATAATAATAATAATAATAATAATAATCAACTTTCATATATGAAGATTTATATCTATGGAGCTTTGATCTTATCCATAAATAGTTTTTCTAATAAGACAGGAAGAGATTAAAGTGAGCTAGCTGGATCAAAACTAGGATGATTAAAAATTACAAGTGACGATGTATAGAATGGATACTTGCAATCTATCTTCTTCCTTAATCTATGCACTATATATTTTTTCATGTATAATTTGAGAATTATATATCTTGTAGGTTTTCAACTCCTACCGATGAGGCTGGGAAAGTTAGAGAACCTTTGCCTGGGAGGCAATCAATTGAACAGCAGCATCTTATCAATTCTGAGCGGGCTTTCATCCCTCAAGTCTTTGGATCTGTCAAACAATATGTTTACGGGATCAGGTATAATACACAGTTTCTACCTAAATGCTTCACATGACATTCTCTTAATTATATTGTTGCTTTATCAACAAAAATGAGGACTTCGTATCTATCTAAAGATCAATTTTGTCAAAACCCGAGACCCAAATCGGTAACCGGCAACTCAAGAGATGTGTTGAAAAGACACCTTATCTATTTTAAGCTTTAAAAGAATAAATTATTTAAAAATACATAATATTTTATAATTTTTAAAAATATTATATTATTTAAAACTAATCAAACCAAATGATTGTTCAAAACTTCTCATCGATAATTAAAACTATATTCAATAATCAATAATACTCATTATATTATAAAAAAAATGAAGACTTTATATCTATGCAATGATCAATTTAATGATAGTATTTTATCATGTTTGACTTAGCCTTCATCCTTAACGACTTTATATCCATAAATTGTACAGGTTGGTGTGAAATGAAGAATCTGAAGCAATTAGATCTCTCTGGAAATAATTTCGGAGGTTCACTCCTAGATTGTTTGGGGAACTTATCTTCTCTACAACTATTAGATATTTCTGAAAACCAATTTACTGGAAATATTGCCTTCAGTCCCCTAACCAACCTCATATCCCTTAAATTCCTCTCACTATCAAATAACCTCTTTGAAGTTCCCACTTCAATGAAACCTTTTATGAACCACTCAAGCCTCAAGTTCTTCTGCAATGAGAACAACAGATTAGTAATAGAACCTGCTGCATTTGATCATTTGATTCCAAAGTTCCAACTAGTCTTTTTTAGCTTGTCAAAAACAACGGAAGCACTTAATGTAGAAATTCCCAACTTCCTCTATTACCAATACCACTTAAGATTCCTTGATCTCTCCCACAACAACATCACCGGAATGTTTCCATCGTGGTTGCTTAAGAACAATACACGATTGGAGCAACTATATCTAAGCGGGAACTCCATTGTTGGTACTTTGCAGTTGCAAGATCACCCATATCCAAAAATGACTGAATTGGATATATCCAACAACAACATGAGCGGTCAAATTCCAAAGGATATTTGTTTGATCTTTCCAAATCTGGATGGCTTAAGGATGGCTAAGAATGGATTCACGGGTTGTATTCCTTCTTGTTTAGGAAATATGAGCTCTTTGGGAGTTTTAGATTTATCCAACAATCAATTGTCCACGGTAAAACTAGAACTACTAACAACAATATGGTTTCTCAAGCTGTCAAACAACAATTTGGGTGGGCAAATACCAACTTCGATGTTCAATTCTTCTACTTCAGAATATCTCTATCTAGGTGATAACAACTTTTGGGGTCAGATATCAGATTCTCCATTAAATGGGTGGAAAACGTGGATTGTATTGGATTTGAGTAACAATCAATTTTCAGGCATACTTCCAAGGTGGTTCGTCAATTCTACGAACCTTATAGCAATTGATTTGTCCAAAAACCATTTTGAGGGTCCTATCTCAAGACACTTTTTTTGTAAGCTTGACCAGCTTGAATATTTGGACCTTTCTGAGAACAACTTGTTTGGATATATACCATCTTGTTTCAATTCACCACAAATAACCCATGTGCATCTATCCAAAAATAGATTGAGCGGTCCATTAAAATATGAATTTTATAACAGCTCTTCCCTGGTTACGATGGATCTTAGAGATAACAGCTTCACCGGCTCAATTCCAAATTGGGTTGGCAATCTTTCATCATTGAGTGTTCTTCTTCTGAGAGCTAATCACTTAGATGGTGAACTCCCTGTTCAGTTATGCTTATTAGAACAATTAAGCATTTTGGATGTTTCACAAAACCAGCTCTCTGGTCCGCTACCCTCCTGTTTGGAAAATCTTACTTTCAAAGAAAGTTCCCAGAAAGCGTTAATGAATCTCGGAGGTTTTTTACTACCAGGGTTCATAGAAAAGGCTTATAATGAAATAATGGGTCCACCACAAGTGAATAGTATATACACCTTATTAAAGGGTTATTGGCCTAACTTTACAGAAGAAGTGATAGAATTTACAACTAAAAATATGTATTATGGTTACAAGGGGAAAATTCTTAGCTACATGTCTGGTATTGATCTCTCCGATAACAACTTTGTAGGAGCAATCCCACCAGAATTTGGAAACTTAAGTGAGATACTGTCATTAAACTTATCACACAACAATCTCACTGGATCTATACCTGCAACATTCTCAAACCTGAAGCGGATTGAGAGTTTGGATCTTTCTTACAACAACTTGAATGGTGACATCCCTCCACAACTTACTGAAATGACCACACTGGAAGTTTTTAGTGTGGCGCACAATAACTTGTCAGGTAAGACACCCGAGAGAAAATATCAGTTTGGGACCTTCGATGAAAGCTGTTACGAAGGAAATCCTTTCTTGTGTGGACCTCCATTGCGAAACAATTGTAGTGAAGAAGTAGTGTTGTCCCAGCCAGTGCTGTCCCAGCCAGTGCCTAATGATGAACAAGAAGATGATGGTTTCATAGACATGGAGTTTTTCTACATCAGTTTCAGTGTATGTTACACAGTTGTGGTGATGACGATTGCAGCAGTTCTCTACATCAATCCATATTGGCGACGTAGGTGGTTGTACTTCATCGAAGATTGCATAGATACTTGTTACTATTTTGTGGTTGCTAGTTTTCGCAAGTTCTCCAACTTTAGAAGATGAATTTGTTATGATTGTATGTCTAGCTATTGGGTGCTTTATTTGTAGTGTGCTGTCTCTAAGCTCAGCCTTTCTATTTGATTAGTTATTTTTGCTACAATATCATTCTCTCTTCCCCCTTTTCTTCTCTTAAAATCTCTCGTCCCACATCATCATGATTGGTTGTGACATAGAAACCCCAGATAAAGATGAAAGAGAACCATGCTGCAAGCTTGACATATTGTTCTGCTGCATTGTTGGTATAGAACCTTGCACATTCATTGATGGCAACTGGGTATTCAGTTGATTTTCATGGGACTGCAATTGAAGAACTGGAGACTGGGATTGCTGCATAGGTTGCACATGAGGCTGGGGAAGTTGTCCTAGCTGTAGATTAGGAATTGGCTTCCTGATCTGCCTGGGTTTAGAAAACTTACAATATGCTTCTCATTGGAACCCAATTTCTCCTTGAAACTAGGTGTGATTTTGTTTTTAGAGACCTGTAAGAATGTTATCAAGCGCTCCAACATGGCCTTGAATACCTCCAGCTTTTCAAGCTGTTCCGACTTCGGTTGTTGCGGATGAGAGTCATGCTGGAAAGCAAAGTTAACATACACGAGAATTAAAAATTGCATTGATCCTTTGTAGCAAAACATTAGTGAAACAAAATGTTTCTATTCCACTTCTTCTGTGTCGATGCATGGTTGTGGGGGCGGTTGGGGGGTGGGGTAGGTGAATAGTGCAGATGATACAGTGAAAGGCAATGCTGATGAGGAAAACAAACTAATACAAAAGCTCAACATGGGGAAATTGCAGATAATCATGCATGCACAGATAATCCGGAAGAAATTTCAGAGACAATTTACCTGCTGTAACTTGGCAGCAATTCTCTGATACATTTCATTTATTTCAGGGAAATAAGTCTCCTTCATAACTTTGATCTAGGAAGTACAAATAACCAGCAAAACATTATTGCTCATAAGCTTGATTTCTTCAGGTGCCAGTCAGAAAGAAAGTAACACAAACAAACTTAAGGGAATTGATAAAAATAAAATAACAAAAAAAGGGCAGAGGACAACATAAATTAGTTGAGATAAAAATAACAGAGTGGAATTAATGCTAGAAACTCAAGAGGATGTTGATATTGATGGAATGGAAAGATGCAAAGGACTGTGTAAGTACACCATTAGACAAGATTCAGGGGTTGGTTAAGTTCAGTTACTGTCTCCCTGCAAACTACTCATCATTGTTTTCTACTGTTCTAGCTCAAGTCAACGGATGTCACAACTTTAGCAACGCTTCTTAGCCTTAGATCCTATGCATGACCCCATGGATCCTTAACAACAACCATTCTTATTCTCGTTTTAATACTCACCTAAGCACAAGAAAAATGTCCTTATCAAATATGCAGTTATGACTTGAGACATTCAGAATTTCAACCTCATTTTCTATAAAATTCAATACTGGAAATTTTTCACAACAAGTTGATTGCAATCGTGCAAATAACTCTTCACTTAACCAAAGATAAACTGTAAGTCATTCAGAAATAGTGCACTCTTATTTTTAAGACTATGGCATACATGAACTCCATCTAATGAACAGTAAATCACAAAAATTACCTTCTGATAGATCTACTCTTGTCAATCAGCGCCTTTTGCATGTCCAGTCTGTGCTGTAGAATCTAGGGATGCTACAAAAATTTCAATGCGGGCAACAAAAGATTAGAATTCATGTATTTTTGTGTGTTTTCCATATACAAGGGTATTTCTGTAATTTCACACTTGCTGAAAATTATGGAATATTGCAAGTCTCATTTTATTTTCCATTTAGTATTTTATTATCCCAAAGTATAGCGAGCTTCATTAGGTTTTTCCTATTCTAGATAGGACTATTAGTATTTTCCTACAGAGGAATACAAGTCCTTTTTGGACTAGGAGTACTAGGAACTCCATCTAAACGTTATGTAATCATTCAAACAGAGACAGACCCTATAAATCCAGAATGAGAGGTGAGCAGTTGGTGCAATGCACTGGAGGGCATCGTGTGGTCACAAATGCGTGTGTGATTGCAATGGTTTCAATAGCAATGCCATAAGTGGCAGCAGTGGCACATAAAGCTACCAAAAAGAGCATTACCTAGCATTTGTCTCTGAGAATTGGCAAAAATAGTGGAGGGAATCCCTTGTCCAATTGAATTCCCCCATTGAGTTCTGTGAAACACCGGGGATACTCTGCATGTTAGGATTCTGGACAACAGTGTTGGGGATAGTCTGGGTTACACCGGAGACAGGAGGCAGTGCCGCTTGTAAACCAGCAGAACTTTGAACTCCATTAGATACCATGCATTTCTGCATGTTCTGTGATAACAACTGCTGGCGTGCTTGAGACTGATCAGTGGACAATATGATGGGGAGAAATAGCCCATGATTCTGAACTTGAGGGGGCATGCTATGGGATGCTGTTCAAGATAAAAGGCAAAAAGGAAAACCATGTCAAAGAAAAAAAGAAGGCACTGAACAAGGAAGACGAATGAAACATCGGCAGTTCACACATAAAGTTATGAGCAAAAGAATTAGGATGGATTTGATTCAAAGCATAAAATTGTACTCCGACAATTTTCAGGGTTGGGGGAAGAAGAGGCGGCTGAAAACAAAAATGATATGACAATTTTCAGGGTGGGGGAAAGAAAAGGAGGAGGCAGAAAACAAAAATAATCAGTAATTTTCTTGCCTAACATTCATCAATTACTCAACTTTTTTATTAAAGCATGCCATACACATAGCAATATGCTGCAATAAAATGCAAAAGAGTTTGATAACAATGCGACAAACAAAACAAAAGGTAAGATGTTTAGAAATTCAATGCTCGGCAGCTTTATTATATATGAAAAAAGCATCAAATACTTTCTCTCGGAAGAAAAGCAAGAAAGTGACGTCTTACCTCCTAAACAGGAAAATCTTTAAAATCTACCATCTCAATCATAAAATATAAAATAGCCATGCATCACAGTCCTTGTTCCTTAACAAGCTAAGAATGAAACACTTCACATGCATTAAAGAATTAGAATCGTGGAGGTGATCATGAGATTTTTCAAGCAAGGCAATATACATAGCAATATGCAGCAATAAAATGTAAAAGAGTTTGATAACAATGCTAGAAGAAAAATAAAAGGTCAGATGTTTAGAAATTCAATGCTCGGCTGCATTATTACCTGCTGGATCCATGGGGGCAGTGGGCATGGCCTTTTGAGACCTGATCTCCATCGAAAGCATCTCCAGAGATATTTTACGCAGATAATCAAACTGAAATCAGATATTAATAACAAAACATTAGATTTCAGAGCAATCCATGTTACAAAAGGAGGAAAATGAATATATGCTCTATCATTTCATCTTCTATGAGGATATACTTCTGTTTCCTCTCTTTTTATTAAATTATTCATGTATTGATTCACTATTTGCTTTTTGCACTCTTCCCTTGCACTTGAACTTGGTCAGTCTAAATAAAACACTTGTCAAGAGAATTAACAAAAAGATGCGAACTCCCAATCAGCCTTGCATACAGAATAAATAGTGAGGAAGTGTAGGCACACTACACACACATTTTTACATGCACAAATGCGTGTGTATATTCATGTCTAGGGAATATCGTAATTATCGAACCTCGCATCAGACAAATATTTGATTGGTGGCGGTAGTATAAATCTTTTCCTCAAGCCGCATGGCAATTTTCTTGAGTTCTTGTAATCCCTCCTGACCAGAAAACGGAAGATGCCTCTTTAATGTCTCCATTATGCATATGGAAATCATTACGTTTCATTTTAAATGACCAGGCTGTTGGGGAATTCCGGCTCCCCATGCGCGGACCGGTGATGTACTGATAGTTGTTCAAAGGAGGCTAAAGCACACTGACACAATATTTAACGTTGTTCGGCTAAACCGCCTACATCTACGGGAGAGAGTCATTGTATTAGAGATAGAGAAAGGGTTACAATAAATACATGTAGAGGAGGAGGATTACATCCACTCTACTCAACTCATCAACTCTCATTGCTGCTCTTGCAGCTGCTGCTATTGCGGCTCTCTCTTTCTTTCTACTCTCTTGCACAAACTCACCACACTCTCTACTCAATTTGCTCTGCTCTCTTGTTGCCTATTTATAGGCAAGAATGGTGCCACCAGCTCCAGCTCTTCTTCAACAAAGATGGCTGCCAACTCCATCTCTTCTTCAACAATGGTGGCTGCCAACCTTTAACATCTTGGATGGGTGCACATGGTTGGTGCAACTCCAGCTGCAGCTGCTGCAATTGTCAATGGTTGTTGCATATTAATGGCAACCAACCCAACACAGGCAAGTATAGAGAAATTAGTAGCAGCAAGCAAGAACCCTGAACTCATAAACCACACCAATATCAGAAATGTGTGGAATCATTAGCAAAAAGTAAAAACAAATAATGACATAAACAAGTGTCGGTCAAGTAATATATGACATCAAAATACATAGACATCTGTTTTTACTTCCTCTAGAGTTACAGAGTATAGTAGTTTACTTGGCCACCCTTCTGTCTAAAAATTCTAGCTACGAGCTTCATGGTTAATTTTCTTAAACTGGTAGAACCTTTCATTTATGGCTATGTTCCAAGATATATAAGTGAATTAGTTGCAAACCAGGGGAGTCTCTGTGAAAGCATTACAATAGCATTTACTCTGAGCAAGAGCACTTCTATGCATGTGCTGTAATTGACAAACAAATGAAGAGAAATCCTTATCTCACACTGCAATATATACTCTACAGTATTCATTGATCACTACAGGTGCCAGGAGTAGCTGTCTATATGATTTTGAATGTAGAGAGGTCCACAAAACATTCAACTTTATGCTGAGAAACTAGGAAACCATACACCATTGTGGCTAATTGATTTTTGTCTGCTGCTTTTCTACTTTAAGATCACTATCATTTCAACCCTGTAGAAGTTAAAACAAATTGAAGGCCCCAAATCCAACACTATTCATTTAATTAGTTCAATTGCAACTCGAAACACCAATGCTCATGCAGCCATCCAAGAGGTCATCATCGAAAAAAAAGATTACAAAAGAAGTTCCAACAAAAATTACTTCCCAGAACTTTATGTTCCCTCAAGTTTGCTTCTTGTGAGAAACACATGAAAAGATGAACAAAAAACATAAAAAAAGAGGTGTGTGATACTTGAGGTTGCCTCATGGCAGTCCAGCTGATTTTAATTAACCTTTTGCCCTTCTCCTTTTCTTTCATATAAATAAAAAATTTACTATTTTGCAGCACTTGCACATATTAGGAAACAAATACATAAATTTTGTCGACTATTCTTTTCCGTGAGTCAGGCTACAATTGAATTCTCCAATCACCCGTGTCCATGACAGGTTCTCCGCCTGGGACAGTGGGCCAACCAAAAAGAAAAAAAAATCATATTGCATGTTAGAATAGACCCTAAAAAGAAAGTCAGGAACAGCTAGAAGAGTAAAGGCACATCAAGAACATGAAAAATGGAATATCAGTTTATTCAGACTTGAATAGATTTAAAAAAAAACTTCCGTCTAATATCATGTACTTTATTAAAGAATTCAGCCAAATATGGATGCATAACAAATATACACAACCATTCAGGACAAGGTGCAAGGATCTTGGGTATTCGGGCATTCTAAGCAAAGATTTGGGCCTGAATCTTCATGGTGCTTCTAAAACCAAAGAAGCATTCCCTTCTAAGCAAATACTTTCTGTCAAACCCCCCTCCCCTTCCCCTCCTGTTCTTGTAATTATTTATGTATTTATTTGCTTCTCTGAAAGAATAAATATTGTAGGGAGCAAGTAGTGTAAATAGAAAGAGGAAAATACCACATCCCCAAAAGAATAAAGAAATAAGAAGAAAGCAAAACAAAGTCATAAAACACTAACTCATCCCAAAGAGATTGTCATGCTAGGATGTTTAAAACAACGAGCATTAACTAATTTTGTGTGTGAATTAATTTTGTTACGTGCATTGTTATGTATTGAATTAATTTGTTATTATTAGGATAAATACAATTACTTTACATTGATAGACATTAAATTTGTCATGATAACCTTGGAATAGATGTAATTATCTTACATACCTCAGTATGGACTAGGTATAAACAATGACTTAGAGATTAGGGGAGAAATGATAGATAATTGGTCACCATAGTGTCGGTGGCTAAGGATATATTACAATAATATTTGACACTGCAATGAGGGTAACCAATGATATGTGAATGATGCTTAGTGGTCGTAGTGTCGATAACTAATTTTGTGTGTGAATGATACTTAGCAATCGTGGTTAGAATGCATATGATATTAATAATAATAAAAAAAGGATCGATACGAATGGAAAATTCAAGTGACATTGATAACCTAGCTAATGGTATCAATGATGTTTCATTGGTACCGGCATTTCAGACGATATTGATTAGCCATCCGGGTTTGGATAGCTAATGGTATCAATGAGGTTTCATAGGTACCAGCATTTTAGACGATATTGATTAGTTATCCGGGTTTGGATAGCTAATAGTATTAATGAGGTTTCATTAGTACCGACATTTCAGGTGACATTGATTAGCCATCCAGGTTTGGATAGCTAATGGTATCGATGAGGTTTCATTGGTACCGGCATTTTCAGATGATATTGATTAGCTATCCATGTTTGGATTGCTAATGGTATCGATGAGGTTTCATTGATGCCAGCATTTCTTAAATTGTTTAGTCGATCTCGAGCAATTAGGTGACTAATGATGATAGTAAAGATTACTAACATCGACATGGTTACTCCTAATTCAGTGAAAAGATAAGTTGATTAACTATTCTGGGTTGATAATAGTTAATGATATCAATGGATCACATTGGTATCGACAATCATTTCTGGTGTGATTATCTACTCTAGGTAAGCAAGCTAATGATGTCAAGGGTCCCTAGCATCAGCAACTTTAATGGTAAACCAGATATGAATAAGATTTGATTAACTATTATGGGGAAGGAATAGTTAATGATACTAATCGGTTGTATTGATATCAGCACATGAATGTAATTGATTAGTCTAGCCCAATATTAGAAAGACTGATGATACTAATGAGATTTATTAGTGTCGGCGATTACCTCCTAGAAAATGAAAGGGAAAATGTTGATTAGTTATCCCAAAAGAATGAGATAAGCTAATGATATCAAGAGATGAATATCTTGGTATAAAGTGAGAATTGATTTATAAGGAGATGGTGTTAGAAAATTATTGAGTTGTGTTGAGATTTTCAATATGAAATTAGTCTCAACAAATGAGATATGATATTAGATGGATATTGATAATAGATGAAAAATGCATATTGTAAAAGAGCTTTATACCTAATTTTATGTCTCAAAAGAAATTCCATAGAGATTATTACCTATCATTGTTATTGTTTGTTACTACCTTTTTATATTTATGTGTACACGTTAATGTCTATTTTTAGGTCCATCAGGGTTGCATCAGGAATGATATTGGTTTAGTTACATTTTGCTTTTAACCATGTAATTATTTGTAAATTAAGAGTCTTATCTCCTAAAAGTTGAAATGTAATATTAATATGTAAAATCTAATGTTTATAACTCTAAGTACATATTTAACCATGCATGTTTATAGTTCAAAATCAAATCTTTCACTTGAATTACACTATATGATGTTATTGAATAAAATGTGTTATGTTGATGATGATGAGTTGGGTTGAAATCCAAGACAATTGGATCGGGATGTTAATTAAAAATTGAAAGTATAATGTGATTTTGTCAATACATTGGGACCTTCTAGTATAAGGGAGACTCCGTTGAAATTTTGGTAGAACTTGTATATCTAAAAAAAAATTACCTGAAAATTTTCAGTGTGTCGCCAAAAAGAATGTAGAAAATCAAGTTTGTTACAAAACTACTATACTAAAAAGTTATGCTTCTCTTTATATATATATTTTGGTTTTTTTAAAGTGGCCCTTATATTTTTTTTGCTTCTTGATTTGGTGTTTTTTCATTTTGTTTCCTTTCATTTTTTTACAAATTGGTCTTTAGACATTTTCTTCCCTTTTTTCTTCAACTTTTTTTTGGGTCTAATTGTATGAGATAAAGATTTTAATTTAATTAAAAAATTATTTATTAGACTAAAAAAGTTAGAGTTTTCCCTCCTACTTCCCTATTCATATCCTCCCCTTTTTAAAAACAAAAAATTCTATCTTCTAATTTTTTCTTCTTTTGATTGAATGATTTTTGTTGTTTTTTTCCCTTTTAATTTCACTTTAATATCTTGTTGATTTTGATTTGGTCATCTTAATTTGTTTTTGTTTCCTTTATATGTGGTTATCACAGTCTCAAACAAACATCTTTAAATTTGTTTAGTGCTTTAATTTTGTAAGT
>Ga0325401_1003528_pt1 | contig 14397 bp, 6 predicted proteins | sample PopdelMetagenome_FD_205666 | JGI IMG/M metagenome (GOLD analysis project Ga0325401, IMG submission 205666) | Populus deltoides microbial communities from Bellville, Georgia, United States - Xylem-PdKOR-R2 | ecosystem: Host-associated > Plants > Phyllosphere > Stem > Wood/Secondary xylem | place...
TAAATAAACATATGTCCTAAAAAATATTATGCAAGGCCAAACACATTAACAATATTATTTAAAAATAAATATTTTTTTATTTTAAAAAATAAAGCTCATTTGTACAAAACATGAAAAAAAATATAGAATAATATCCGGGGAAATCAAACACAAACAAAGCAATTCAAAAAATCCATGCAAAGACCGTGACCTAGGCTATGCAAAGATCGTGCAAAGTTGAATCCCTAGCAAATGATCAAATGTCGAAAGATAAAACAAAAAAAATCAATAACACAAAAAGATAAAAAAAAAGGTGAAAAAAAACCATTAATTAGAAGGCGAATAAGAATTTTCAATTGAACGTTGAATTGAATTGAAAAACAGCTTTAGCAAAAGGAAAAATAAATCAAGAGAAGAAGGGTCAACCTAGGAAAAAAAAACTTTAATTGAAAGATGAAATTAAAAGTAAAAAACCTTCAATAAAAAGGACGGGGGAAAATTAAAAATTAAAAAAAATAAGAATTGAAATGAAAACAAAAATAAAAGAAAATTTAATTGAAGGATTAAATTGAAAAATAAAAACTTCTATAAAAAGAATAAGAACAAAATAAGAAATTAAAAAAACAAGAACTGAAATAAAAAAAAATAAAACATGAGAAATCGTAATTGAATGACTAAATTAAAAACAAAAAAAATTATAAAAAGAATAATAACAAAATGGTAAATTAGAAGAAGGAGAACCAGAATTGAAAACAAAAAATAAAGAGAACAATTGTGTATTTGACCATTTAAGAGAAAGCAAAGAAGAGGGGGAACATACGACCATTGGCAATAATTTGACAACTATACATTGCCACGTGCCAAACCATGTGGAAAAGAACATGGTGGCACATTTAGAGAGACGATGAAAGATTATATTTGGCCATTAAATAGTATCACACGTGCCATTTAAAAAGTACAGACAGCACGCACTTATGAGCACATATTACACACATGCTAATAGCTTTTGTGATTTAAATATTAAAAGATAACGTGAAAATACCAACACCTCATATGACCCTTTCAAAAGACAACGTAAAAATACCAGCACCCCCAATGACCCTGTAATTTCAAAAATTACATACTTCCAATGCACATAAATGATGGAAAAACCAAAACAACCATTGTCTAACGGCTCGATATTTTTTTATTCTAGGAGCAAAGAAATATTTTTTATTGTTAAGAAACTTTATAAAAATCAAGAAAATATCAGGTCAACTACTCTATATTTTATTGATCCTGAAAATAAAAACATATTTGTAGTTAAAAAAAATTAGAAAAGACACCATTACTCTCGAATAATATTTCAAAGACCAATATACTAACGAAAAAGATGAAATCACCCTGGCCCCCAGACTTAATTTTTTTTTTTTTTTCACTCTTGCTACACTGAAACTCCTACGCACTTCAGAGTTTCTGTTATTAGTTATATTGAATTGGAATTTTTCCACATTTATTTATTCGGGTATATCATATACTTCTATGAACATGAGGAACTCTGTCAATTAACTTGTAGTCGGAGGAGTGATGTATTAATCATGTCATCCATTTCTAGGACATCTCAAATTCAACCTTCGTCCTTGTAGCGAAAAAGAAAACAATAGGAATTCTACGACACATTGCAAATTCTTCGATTAAATTTCAAAAACGTTCGAAAGTGCTAACCACCAACTCTTGTGTTTTTGGTTTTTTTGTTGTAGCATTGCCTTTGGTAAACGATTGACATTAAAGAACAATTAAACCATAATTTGATTTCATATTAGATCAGAATGCAGGCCGAAGGATGAAGTCTCTCCGAGTGTGCGTGCGTGCGTGTTTTTAGTCATCTAAAATTATTGCTCGAACTGTTTATATTACATTGGAAAAGGAAGGGGGAAATGGGCCGATTTCATCAACAACAAGCATTCTTTTCCATTGCTGAGTCATTTTAAGTTTATAAAACGATATGTTTACAATCATCTCAAAATCAATCAACAAATCATTTCTCTATAAAACCTGATTCAAACAACCATCATGTACAGAAAGAGCACCAAACAAGAAGCATCATAGAAGCCCTCCCACCCCCCTCCCCTAAATGGTTCACATATATGCAGTGAGTTGTCCACGTTCTCAGCCCTAGTGTTCATACCAGATGACTTCACAGTTTCATCTAGAACCCAATCAGCAAAGCTTACGCCAAGCTGAAGCATGAAAATAGTTTTATGTTGTTTTAGTATCAGTACCTTCTGAAACTCTCTTAGATTTTACTGGTATGCTGTTGCTGGCATCATCTTCAAGATCGCTAAAAGAGATGTCTTCTTCATTCCCCACAGGAATTATGGTCTTGTAACCACCCAAGTCAGAATCTTCCTCATTTAGCCAGTCATCCTCGTCCTCTTCATAGTTTGGAACCACTGTTCTCAAAGATGAACCAACCAGCTGCACATCCTTATCCTCAGTTTTTATCACTGTTTTCTCTTCAATAGCAGACTTATCAACAAAGTGCATCCCCGTACTCACAATTGGGTGCTTCACAGTCTCATAATCTGTTGTAGTGATAGTGGTCTGTGCAAAATCAAATGTCCTGGCACACTCAAAATCTTCATGCAGAACATTATTGCCATCTTTTACACGAGCACTTCCAAACCAGTCAGAATCTGGCTTGGTTTGCTTATGTAGCTCCTGCATCCACATTGCTCTAGCTTCCATTACCTGCAAGTAGTGGGTGTATTGCTTGTAACTACAGAAGCTTGTGAATTTCAAATATCTCAGGACAACTACGCTAATGCCTAATGCCCATAGGATAACATCAATCATCAAATAAAAATGCAGCAACATTTCTCCACAGCTGCACAATGAAAACATACCCTTTTATTAAAAAGCTATTGCAGCATATGCCAACCTATCCAGGTTGCTCTTACCCAGGTCATTTGCACGACCAAAAATTTAACCAATTACCAATCAAACCAATAAATCCTGAGAACTTGATATGAAATGCACTATAAATTTGCCAAAAAGAAGAACAGCATAATTTTCCTATTGCTTTTCCCTTCAGCAAGGTCATATGTTTTTTCACTCGCTGTACTTCATAAATTCACTGTCCCCTTCAAATACATATCTATACAAATACTGGATACAGCTGCCAGCATACCTAATCATCTCAAAATGTTGCACCAACAGACAACAGAAGATAACAATTTACTTCGAAAGTGTTCCCAAGACTCAACCAGCTTATAGCTAGAGGAAGAATCAATCACAACTCACAAGTATCACTGATGTGTTTATTAATGTATTCAAGCATAAATTTCACTAGATTGAGCCTTCAGTGCACCGAATTTATACCACCTAATGGAGACTCAATGATTGATCTTATTTGATGCGCTCGTAGATGAAGAAGTAACAGTGAAGATACACTGGAGCAAAATATACAAGGATTGCATTTCTAAACACTGATATTCAACAGATTTCTATTACGCAATAAGTAAAACCATGAAAACATAAATCGATAATCATTTTGTCAAATTCTCCCATGAAAACATGGGACAAAAATTGGAAGAAATTTTTTTTTTTTATCTTCAATAGAAGCAACTAGATTGGAGAGGTCTGATCTTAATCATTGATAAAGGATGTGCATGCAATAGGAAAAAAAAAGTTTATCAAGGTCAACAAGTATGAAGTCAGATTGATCCTACATATGGAGGAGTTGAGAAATATTTAAGTTGAGAAGTTCTCAATCAATTTGATTGAATAGTGGAAATATGTAATCCATGTTACAAATTTTCTACCAAAACTAAAGTGATGACTTGAGTTCATAAGGAATTAGAAACTTAACGGGACTAGAAAAATATTACCTGAGGTGTGGACAAAATTTCTGCATCATGCTTGTGGAGTCTAGAATGCAGGAGAACAAAGTAAACTTTCCAGAAGTAACTCTCAGTCATATGGCAAGGGCAAAGTTCAATTCTGAGAGCAGCTAGTCTGGGAGCAAATCGTTCAATAGCCAGAGCATGCTTTCGTTGAGTATCAGACAAGTCAAAATCTAAAAGAAGGTGAAAAAAGAAGACTATATTATAGATGTTCATGTAGCATAAATCACATAAGCAGAGATCAAGCAGACTATCACTAAATAAATATAAATCAAGTATATTATAGATGTGCATGTAGCATAAATCACATAAGCAGAGATCAAGCAGACTATCACTAAATAAATATAAATCAAGTATAAACACATCAAAAGTAACAATTAAGCACACTTAAAGGGACAAGATGGAACTTAGCCACCAAGTTATGATTGAAACATGTAAAAAACCATTCTAAATTAATTTGAGGCAATTGAACCACATATTCAATGTACGTGATCATATTCGAACAGCAGAATTCTTACTACAGAACCACTAATTCTGAGTCGTGCAATGTTTTGATATGATTCAAATTACAGACAATGCTAAAAAAGATGATAACAAAGCACTGCTTGCTTCGACATTCCATACAGCACAATCAAATACACAACCAGGCCCATTTATTAACAAATTTTCCACATACAATTCAAATTACAGATACTGCTACCAAGCACTGCATGCTTCGAAGTTCCATACGGCAGAATTGAACACACAACCAAGCCCATTTGTTAGCTAATTCTCCACTTACCAAACAAATTTCATTACTTGTTTTCGTGCACGAATCGAATCCACACAAAAAGATATAACCCATCTGTTCCATGCCCGAACTTTCAATTAGAACCCTCTCTTAGTGCCAAGAACCTACTTCTTACTGAGGCAATAATACATGTGCAATGCCACCTCTAATGAGAACCCAATCTAAGTCCATAGGGCATCACCATTTGCAGCACATTTAGCACAAGAGTATAGCATTATGCAAAGAGAGATATAATCCAATTAACAACTAGTAATGCTCCAATAATTAATCACAAAAACACAAAACAAATAAAATAAAAAAATAAAAAAATTTAAATAAAAAAACACTGAAACCCACCATCTAAGTCCTCTTCTTCATCAAGAGGAAAATCCAACCAAGTTTCTGGATGCATAGCGATATTCCTCGCAAATGCCAAAACCTCATCGGTAATCCCTACCGCTCCTTCTAGCTCCCAATCGTCATCATCACCATCCTCGCCTCCAAAATCCTCCGTCTCCAATTCCTCCAAATTCTCTCCTCCAAGATTTTCTCTCCCATTTTCCTCCGATCCAAACGGAAAATAATTGGACGCCATTTTCGACATGTTCCTAAACCTTCCTCCGATCTCTGAAAAATCGTGCCCGATCCTCGAGTCAGACGGCTCTCTTTCCTCGCAAGATGATGCGGATCGATCGGAGGGCTGTGATTGGTCCAAATTAGAGACTGACTGATCCGGTGGAGGCGCGAGAAAAGAGGCAACACCCCAAAGTTGACGCGTTAGGGTTTGCTTCAATTCTGTAAGATCCTCCTTGACGCCTCTACGCTCTTCTTCTTCTTCCTCGACCTCTGATTCCTGTACTTGCACTTCGTTGTTGATTCCATTTTCTCTTCGTCTTTCTTCTTCATTACGCTCTACTGGTGAGGAGTTGTTAGGAGTTTTAGATGCGACATCGTTTTCAGAATGGTCGTCTTCATCGTCGAGTCTAAGGGATGTAGCGATAGAGCGAGCCAGCCATGACATGGCTTTGGTTTGGGGAGGAGGGGAGAGGGGAGAGGGGTGAGAAAGTGATTGGTGGAAAGGTAAGGGGTCGTTTTAAAATTAAAAGTTTGGTTGGGGGGAATCTATTGCTTCAATCGTTCTCTCTTACATCCAAATAGATTTTCCCACGATGGAAGGGAATTTCCTTTATTTCGTCGTAAGAAAAGTGGAGTTTTTTTTTTTTTTTTCAAAATAACACATAAAACATGTGTTTTCAAAACAAGATTCACTTTTAATTAGTTAGCATAAGAGATAATAAGTAGTATTTATTTATTTTTTAAATTTAAAATAGCTTTTAAAAAAATTATTAAAACTGTCTCTCTATATTTCTATATTTTAAGAAGTTTTGGGTATTAATATGTTATTTTTTTAATATTTTATTTTTATTATGCTACTTTGAAGATAAAAACTCAAGAAAAATAGACCTTATATGTTGACTATTAAAATTAATTTTATGCCTCGGGTGGTGAATGAGGTTGGAAACATTTAATTTATATTAAAAAGTCCAACTAGCCGGAATTCTTTTTTAAAAAAGAATTAATTGAAATGAGTTGAATCAAAGGAATTAAATAGATGAATTCTATTTGGTTTTATTTTTGTTGGAACAAGATAAGTTTAAATTAATTGATTATGAATAATTTTGGTTTTTTTTGTTTGATTTCTTGGTTTTTTTTATTTTTACAATTTAAAATCAAAACCAAACCAAACCAATTCTTTTTTTAAAAAAATCTAACTATTTCTTCTCAGTTTGATTTCTCAATCAACATTTTAAATTAATTTTGGGTTAATTTTTATAGATATTTTTATAAGAATATATCGGGTCAATATTTTGGCTTCAAAAAGTCAATTTGTAAAAATATCATGTATACTTCAATTATTCTATGCTCACCTCTATCCATGCCTTCAGGGTGTTACTTCAGATTTTAAGCAAACCTCTTGTTACTTATATTATTACTGCTACCAGCAATAATTAAATTTGGTTTGTTTTTATGTTTTAAAAATTTATTATTTTTATTTAATTTATTTTTAATATTTTCAAATCATTTTAATTTATTGATATAAAAAAATATTTTTTTAAAATTAAAAAAAATTTATATATATTTTAATAAAAAAATATTTTAAAAAATAATTATACATTAATCATCCTCTAATCGCAGTGAAGCAAGAAAGAGATCAATCATATTCTCTTAAATTTTGATTTTTTTGTTAAAAAATATTTTTTTTATTTTTAAATTATTTTAATATATTAATATTAAAAAATTATAAAAATAAAAAAAATATTATTTTAATACATTTTTAAATTAAAAAAACTTTAAACCATAACTTCTAATACAATCTCAATCATACACTTCACGGGCACAGTCGAGTGGTTAGATCTGATCCACCATGCAATCAATGCATGGTGGCTTGATTTTGTCCTGTATGTATTGGATATAATATAATGTTCATGAAGCCAAAACTTGGGCAGGCTACAATCGGTCCTCGTGGTCACATGCTGGGCTTACTGACTTATCTGGGATACTTTGTATGGCTTATACCACTGCCTGGGTCATGGATGGTACGAAGGGGCCTGAGCCTAAGAAAACAAGAATACATGCGACAATTTAAAGGTCACACACCCGCCCCCTCTGTGTTGTCACAAGATAAAAGATAAAAGAAGTGTTTTTAATTTTGCAGTCATTATATTTTGAAGTATATTTTATTTAGAAATATATTTTTTATTTTTAAAAAAATTATTTTTTATATTAGCACATTAACACGATCTGAAAATATAAAAGAATATAAAATTTTAAATTTTTAAAAAACATGATTTTAACCGCGTTTTCAAGCACTGTAAAAGAAGAGATTCCAACCCGGCTCAAAATCATGAGTTTATTAAATCAACCCATGATCTATTATTTATTAAAAATAATTTTTTTTATAAAAAAAAGCATACTTTGAAGACCAAAATTCATCTACAATAGGTGTGGACAGGTAATCTGAACTTGCCTACTCCTGTTTATCGCGGCAAAGGATAACATTTAAGTTCAGTACGCAAGGTGTTGACCACAAGCTCTATATGTACGTTGTCATTGTGTTTGCTAGCAGACAGGCTAGAGGGTTTGAGATTTATTGTGTAAAACAATATATCTTTTCTCACATTTTCTGGTGTGAAGCTTAAATATAATAATTATCGTCCACCTAGAAAGAGTTAAGACTCCAACTAAACTCGAGACACAAAACAACTAATCCTCATGGGATCATGCTCTTGTTTGTCAATGATACAGTTTAATGCTCACACCTACATATCGACAATTAGGTCAAGACAAGAAAACAACGAAGCTTCCTTGCATTTCTTGATCATTGATGGGCTACGCCACATTGAGATATCAAGAACATGGCCACGAAGGATCTTACAAAACGATACTCCTATGCCTTCGAAGTCTGAACCAAATGATTGAATGAATAATGTTAGCTGAAGTTGGTCACAGTTCGCTGATCTAGAACCTAGCTAGTACGAGCTGATAAGTTTCATTTCGAATAGGTTTTCTTCCTATATAGTATCGCTTCTTTAGCAACATCGTTTCAATAAATAAAAAAAATGGATTAATGCACCAACTTGCAGGTTGTCCTGCACCCAGCGCCTTGCCATGCACAGAGCTTTTAGGCTGGTTTTGAGTACAAGTTGAGCAATGACCTGCAATACTCTGTATAGGTTATACAGGATGCATGATTCGATCGGGTATGGTGGTGGAAGTTAGGAACTTGGCCTAAAGATGTCCGCAATCAATTTCTTTTTATAAAAAATGCGAAGTCGACTGTTGTTGTTATGCTGTCGCTGTTTAGTATTCTCAATTATGGAATTCCAAAGACTGACTAAATCTCATTGTTCTACACATTAATGTCCGGACAATATTGATTTTCACTGGTTATTAGTTATTGTTTTTTAAAGTAATTTTTTTTAATATATATATATATATAAAGCACATCATTGCCTGCTCTGCTTTTTAGGTTACAAGATTTTGTAGCGATTTTTTTCCACTCATTTTTAATTTGTGCATTTTTTTTTGGGCCAAGGTGGGTGTCCGTGTGCATGCATTCGTGACAACAAAAGTGGAATCCAATGCCCCCTAGAATCTTCTTTCTCAGCTCTCACTTATCCACATCTTGGCAGGAAACTGTACTTCAAGGCAGGCAATTTGGCAGATGTTGCGCGCTTTGATATTTCCTTGAAATTTTGGTGACTCCTGGACTAGGCTTTGCCCAGATGATCCAAAACCTGCATGCATTTTGCTCCACCCTCTCTCTAATTCCATTGAAATCCACCAATATCAGATGTAAAAATACGTTGCTCGATGAACAGCAACATCGACTTCAGCAACCGTATGACAGTTTTACTTAGCAAAACCCAAATTTAAGTTCCAACAATACTTCATGTGCCCATTCCCATCAAGCAATGTACAGAAATGGAAGGGAAAAAGGCATCGAGTCAATCAAGAAATTAACTGGTACTCCTCTGCTATTACTATTCTTGAACAGAACTCAAATGCGTGCGCATGCACACAGGCAGGCTTTAATTTAATTGCAGTGAGGAACTGACATCAAATTAATGTCTACGGGTTAAGCTTTTCCAACATACAAACACAGCTACAAACTAACAAAGGTAAAGACTTTCAAGAAAAAATACAGGTCGGAGACCATGATTCAGGTGTTTACTTCCACGATTCATGAGCTTACTCGGAAAGCAGAATGCTCACAAACTCTGCAATGCCTGAGTCACAGAAAACCATCAATTTAAACTGCAGAGAAAAATGCACTTAACCCTTTGCAAAAACGCCATAGAACCCTTAAAACTAAGGGCGGAAAATATGGGGATCAGTGGGACGTTGAAAATTAGCTTCAACTGCAAGAGAGAGATGCCAGGGCCCATCTATATCCGTTCCCCGTACCGCCCCACTTAACCCCTGCAAAAACTCCATTACAGAGACCGAGTTCACAGTATTGCTATCTTGACTATGGGGATACAATGGACAAGCAAGAGATCAGATCGGCGGCGGTTTGGCAAAAAAAGAACAGCCAAGTTAACAACAACATAACCTCTTTGGCTATTATTAGATAATTTTGGTAAACCACCAGATCATAGACAGTGGATCAATAACTAAACAAGAAGCAATTAGCCTAAATCCACACTATGATGCTTCTTTCATGTAAAATCAATACAGTGTATCAATGATCTTTGATATATACAAGCGAGAGAAAAGAATACCTTAAAGTAACCCCATTTTGCATCATCTAATCCCGCGAGCTCAAGCCCCTTTCCATCTTGTGACAGTGGAAACGGATGGTATATATCACCAAATTCTCATAGTTCTTCACTGTATTGTTCTCGTAAGCTTACACTCTGAAATGACAATAGTTGATGTGTAATTTAGACTACACAATTTCAATAGTTCAACCGACTGCTGCTTCAACTCAGGATTGCAACCGCTCTGTATTACAAGTAGTAGTTTGGCTGCCAAACCCGCCTCCACAGCGAGTGCAGTGCATTCTTCTGGTGCGAGCATGCAAACAGCCCATAATATTGACAATGCAAGCTGCATGCAAGCCTCCGAAACCCTCATCAACAACTTGACCACATTCGGTATTGTGCTGGCACAACCCTTCAGAGCCAATCTTCCCTCGGGAATACTTGAAAGAACCTCCAGAATATAAAGTGCTAATTCCAAGCACTCACTATTCAAACTTGGCAAAAGCTCCACCAATGGAGGAACTGTCCCAATGCTCACAACTGAGCCCCTAACTGATTCATGTGAACAAATACTCTTTAACAAACCAAGTCCAGCCAATAACCCATTTGGGTGCCTTTTGTCTTTCACCAGCCTCAACAGACCAACTAAAAGACTCAGGCTTGACAAGTTTTCATTCTCAAAATCACTCCCTTCCATCAACATTTCCATTAATCGGGTGACATTGATCTTGGTCTCGATAGAACCCTCATTCAACATATCCACCATTAAAGAAATCTTCGCAGGTTGCCTCAAATTCGACTTGGATGCAAAATCAATATCCAAATTCACGAGAATTCCAACTGCTTCGGACCCAACGGCATGAGTGGTAAAGGGGCCCAATAAAGAAGACACCAAGGCAGTCCCACCATTATCCAGCACAGCCTTCCGTGCCGTAGAATGTGCGGCAACAACCTGCCTCAGTTCCTTCAAAGTTTGCACTCTAGCTTGACCCTTAACTTTCTTCAGATTTTCCAGAAGCTCAATAGCCCTTCCTTGCACATCCTCTGATCTCTTCTTCATAACCAAGAACTTCTGCGAGAACCAGCTATAAATCAGATGCTGCATAGTCCTGTTCGGCGTCACCGTATCATCCCAGAGCTCTTGCATTGTAGTGGGGCACGTGCAATGACCTAGAGAGAACCATTTGAGAATGTTGGATCTCTCGTAAGTCTGTCCTGTGCAAAGCGTCACCGGGTCTTCCATTGGGTCCAGAGAAATTGGACATATAAACACTGACGGTACTTCTATTGATTCAAGCTCTTCAATCATCTTCTTCAGATCCAATTTCTCCGCCACACCAGCACTAACTAAAACACCACCGCCAACACCGTCCAAAACGCCATCCTTAACGGCGGTTTCTAGATCTAGAACTTGCCCTCCAACGCCCACATCTAGCTTTACATTTCTATAGCTATTTGGCTTATACATCGGCATTTTTAGCAAAGAAAAACACTACCCACAATCCAACAAGAAGAGAAGATAAATCCAATCCAACAAAAGGCCCTAAGATGTCAAAGGAGAAGGCAAGGACTAATTAAAACATTAAGACCCATCACGTCCACGAGACAAGAAACGTGTGGGGAAGAAAAGGAGAAAAGGGATATATGGCATAAGGCATCTCTCTTTATCTCTTTCTATCTCTCATTGACATACACAAGGAAGAGTGACTATCAAAGGGGACAAATTTTCAACATTGTATGCTTTACCTTTGCCCTTTATCTGATCTCTTTCTCTAGTTAATACAGTCAAAGAAACATTCTTCCTCGTCATCATCAAGGACATGATGAACATATTATCTTCTTCTCTAACACTCAAGCTTTCTCACTCAACTCACTGAGAACCTCCCCTTGAAGCTGAAAAGCAAAAAAAAAAAAAGCGAAAACTTCAACAGCCCATCAAGTACCTGAAGAGCTCAACAGAAAGTGAGTGTTGAAAAGCGAAATTATAACACTAAAGACATGGAAGAATGGGAAAACCAGGAACCATACCTAACTACAGTGTAGCGATACAGGGTAGAAGAGCGTGGAGATGTGAAGGAGAAATGTAAATAAATAAAAAAGAAGTGAAAGGGTAGAGTAGTAGCATATATCTTGAGCAGACAGTCTTCTCTAGTCTGTGATGCAGCTGCTGCTGTGTAGGGCAGGTAACAAGAGTATGAAATTATCAAGCACCCTTGAAATTTTCGCCAATGTGGGTCACCACTCACTCAAAAATCGAAGCTCGAAAGTAGTAAATTCGAACACATACAGTGTACATACAATCCACTTTACTATTTGAAAAGGGATTCGTATTGCTAGATTAATATGAAATTCACGAGTCATTAGATAAATTTTTAATGTTACGATAATATATTTTATAGCTTGGCGTCTGTTTATCTAACGTTATTTGCTGTGTTTTAAGTTAAAAAAACATTATTTTTTATCTTTTTTTAACTTTAAATATAGATAAATATAAATAGACGAATTTTTAATTTGAGATTTGATTTGAATTAAAATTTATATAGTCAGTAATCTTGGTTTTGTGCATGTTTGGTACGGGGCGACAGCTTTTTCATTTTAAAATATTTTTAATTTTTTAAAAAATATTAAATTAATTTTTTTAATTTTTTATGATTTTAATATATATAATTTTATATATTTTTAATAAAACATATCATGTATGGTACTACTAAATACTTGCTTCATATATCAATCTTTTAATAAATATTTTGTATTGTGATGCAAATTATTTTTAAAAATATATATATTAAAATATTTATTTGCTATCATTATTATTTACATTGACAAGTTAAAATTATATATAAAAAATAATTTAATATTTTTTATGTAAAACTCATTTTTAAAATAAATAATTAAGCTAACACTGATGTAACCCGGGTTTAATAAGATTTTTTAGACAATTCTTGAAATTGCGGTCCCACCCTTGTTTGGATGCATCAGCAAACTAATCCGTACTGGCAGTCATGAGTCATGTGCCCTTCAAGTTGAGGCGCGTATCCTACAGCCGCTCCGCTTTTAAGTTTCTAGCTCCAACAGAGAAAATGGGATTAAAAATTTTGTCACGCCCAGTAATAATGAGACATTGAATATTTTTATGTTAAATTGTTTTTTTATTATTTTTTAATCTGAAATTTGTAAAATCATTATTATTTAAATATACCCTTTTTATGTCATATCAACAACCACACGTCACACCAAGACTTGCCGTGAGCAGTATTTTTTTATATCAGATAAAATATTTTTACTTTATGCTATACATCATTATTATTTAATTATATCCTCTATTATTAAAAACAATATTTGAAAGGGGAAAAGAAGAGCAGTCAAATCCACGAGACAAGAAACGTGTGGGGAGAGGAAAAAGAGAAAGGGCATAAAGATAGGGTCTGTTGGTCAAAACAGTAAGTCTATCCCATCATGATCACATCAGCTATATAATCTTCGACTCTAATTCCAAAGCGGAGAGTGAAATAACTTCTTTTCAAGCTCAAAGAAAAAGTGTGAAATCATCAACTACCTCAAGAACAATCAAAACCGATTCAAAAAGAAAAGAACGGTAACCCCACAGCTCAAATTCACCTCGCGTTAATATGAGGCTTTGGTGTTACGTTAAAGGCTGTGTTTTCGAGAATATATTTATGTGGTGCATCGAAATCATAAAAAGATTTAAAAATATATATTAATTTAATATTTTTTAAAGGTAAATATACATTTAAAAACATGACACAGTTTCAAATGAAAAAATAAATAGCTTTAAAAACAGAAATTACTGCTCTGCTAAACCCTGTTGAAAACACAAAATCTGGACACCAACTTCCAAATGCTCTATTTGTTTATGTTTTTTTTTTGTGGAATGATATGGTGTGATCTATGTTTTACTATAACTATAGATTTGAAAGTATAAATTTAATTGGAAAGTCTTACTTGAAACCTTGATTGAAAAAATATATATAATTAATAAAATTTATAAAACTTAATTTTTTAAATTGTAATCACAAAAATTAACAAAACGCTAAACACACGTCACATTACTAGTTTTATAGCACTAGGGTAAAGAAAGAGAGATCATGAAAAAAGTTATCAATAAAAAACTAAAAGAGAGTAAGGTACCTTCCTCACAAATTACTACTTATTATAAATAATATTTTGTTTTTTTGTTCTTTTATTTTTTTCAATTAATATTTTTTTTAATTTTTTAATATTTATATTTATTTATTGGATTGTCACATTTTCATGACAAGGATCCCGGTTTTGACGGATTGACCCGATTAACTCGAGTTTTTCTTTTCTTTTTAATTTATTTTTTAATATTGAATTGAGTGAGAATTAGACTATATGATTTGTCTGTTTTACTTTCTATTGGGTTATCTTTGACTCATGACTCGAGCATAAAGCTTAACAAGTTAACATGGGGTGTTTCGTATTATTTTTATGAATTTTTTTAATTTTAGTTTTTTTT
>Ga0325401_1003529_pt1 | contig 14395 bp, 4 predicted proteins | sample PopdelMetagenome_FD_205666 | JGI IMG/M metagenome (GOLD analysis project Ga0325401, IMG submission 205666) | Populus deltoides microbial communities from Bellville, Georgia, United States - Xylem-PdKOR-R2 | ecosystem: Host-associated > Plants > Phyllosphere > Stem > Wood/Secondary xylem | place...
ATTTTATTAGCAATAATAATAGAAAATGTATATAGCTACTCGTAACCCTTTTATCATTGATCTCATGAGAATTTAAAACATGTAAAAAGAAAAATTATTAAAGTTAAGGAACTTGAAATCAAGGTACGAGTAATATAAAATTATTATTAAAACATACCTTTATTTAAATTTTTAAATTAAATTAATTTATTTCTATAATATCATAATTTTAATAACCACTAAAGCTTCTAAGTTAAACAGGAATTTTAACATAAAATCAAAATATAATAACATAAAACGGCCGGGTTAAATTAAAGTGTAATAATAAATTAAAGTTTTTTATATTAATTTGATTATTCGAGCATAAAACTATTCACAATCCATACATATGGGGAAAAAATTATGAGAGAGATGGGGGCAGAATTATTGTGTCTAGAGTACATGAAGAATATTATTTTCTCCATAAAAAAGCCAGAAATCAAACGCTATCCAACATGGTCCACAGCTATTTTGCCTGCCCTGAAAACTCCATTATGTTGTTTTTGGCACTAGCTAGCACAAAAGGCTAACATATATAGATGGCAATATTTCACTTTACTTTGACATTTTTGAACTATATATTATTTTGAATCACAAATATATACCTAGCTAGCTAGCTGTTTGCTACATTATTATCAAAAGCTAAAATTTGGAGGTGAGAAAATGCGGTGTGGATGTAAATTTGCGGTAAGCATTGGATTACTTGTAGTCCATAAAAAGCAAAACAAAGCAATGATCATTCTATCATATCAACTAATAAAGTTAGTAAAATCAAAAGAGGGAGTAGGGGTAAGAACATTTCCTTTTTCTCTTTAACTTTCTTTTTTTCCTTTTCTTTTCATCTTCTTTTATACCATTATAAGCTGTTGTACCACAATTAAGGAAGCTAAACAAATGAAAAATAGCTTATTTGGAATGGTGGTACGGGGTTTGGTTGTGGCTGTTTTTTAATGTATTTTAAAAATAATTTTTTTTATTTTTTAAAATTTATTTTTGATATTAGCATATTAAAACGATATAAAAACATAAAAAAATTAATTTGAAGTAAAAAATTTTATTTTTTTAAATATTTTTGAAACGCTGAAACAAACGATTCTAATAGTAGATTATCTAGAATATTCATAGTATTTGAATAGAAATTTTGATATAAAATGGAATACATGTTGATGGATTTATGTATGATCAGAAGTGATCACTGATCAATAAAATCTGTCAGCAAATATATTTTCTTGGCCTGGTTGGATAATTAATGTGTAATTGAGGAAATGCTCTCTTAAGAAAGTTACCAATAAATTTAAAGATCTACAACTTAATTTCTATTAATTTTCTCTATCCATTTTTTTAATCTAAATTTGATTAATTAAAAATATAATTATAAAACCTGATTTTATCTAGTGGGTCCATCCGGTGACTTCCCAACTTAGAGACTAGCATGAGTTAGGTTTTATTTCGAATTGTGTTTTTTAAAATAATATTTTTTTAAGTTTTTTTTAAGAAAAAATTAAAATAATATTATTTTATTAAAAAAATCCTAAACCCATATTATATTTGGGTAAAATAAAATTAGATTAACCTGTCTATTTACCGGTTAAGCTAGTTTATATCCTAAATAAACCGGATCTAATTAACTAAGAAAGGGGGGAACAAAAAGAGATAACTCTATCATGGTGGGGCATTATATATAAGAACTCATGAAATGTGCTTCCCCTCTAATTTCTGCTTGAAAAATATAACATAATCTCTTGTTATACTATATAATACAGTTATGCATAGTACTTAATTAATTTGCTGATAGAAAAGCTACATTAATTTATTTAGACAATAAGCTAATTATATAAAACCCTACTTTTACGAGAAATTATGAAGCCTTTTGCCATTGGAAATACCCTCACAACAGTGCGAAACAAGGCAATAATGGAGCTCAAAAGGTGTATAGTACTCTTGCTTTGCTCCCACTACTATAGCCCTCCCTTTCTTTTTTCCCAAAAAAATAAAGGCCATCATGTTAAAGGGATCAGCTTTTAGGGTTCAACAGAATATGCATGGATCTCCTTCCTTCAACAACTACTCTTCAATAGTTTTCTAAGCATAACCTTTTAGCCCTCCATCAAGCACTCATGAATGCCACCTTTTCCTTCCTGCAAAGTTTCCCATTACTAAAATCTCAAATACTTCTCTTTTCTGATCCATTTTATTGTCAAATTTACTTCCCATTAAGAAACTGATGACGTCCCATGAAGTTTAAATCCAGCCATTGATAGATGATGGGTGGCATATGGCTTGTACACCAACACCGAGAAAGTCTCTAGTTTGCCCTCCTGCAGGACTATCTTGATCACTTTGAAATATTTTCTGCCTTTTAGGGTACATTTGAAGTTGATTCAAAGAGGAGATCTGATGATCACTTCCTGAGTTCTCCACGTCACTTGCTGGATTAGTGCCTACAGGGCTGGAACCATATAGTCCACAGAACTTGTTCCCATCTTGAACTTTTTTAGCATTGCTCTTTAGCGCAAAACTTCCAAGGAATGATGGATCAGTTGAAGTTGCACCGATCTGAGCAGCTTTTTGCAGCAAAGCAGTGGCTGACATGTTGGCCGAAGTTGTTTGATGGGACTGCTGTTGTTGGGTGCTATACAATGAAGGAACACTTGCTAGCTGACTTGCAGCAGCTGCTTCCTTAACGTTGGTTAAAGGAAGTACTAAAGTGCTTGTCAGCTCCTCGTGAGCATTATTTGAAGAGATCTTATTTCCAAAAACTGGCCAATTTAACTGATAATGATCAGATGGTGGAGCATGTGAGCATGAAACAGCAAGAAGGTCACCAAACATAGCTCCTGAACTAGTTACAGAGCGAAGTTGGTGAATCTCTTGAATGTTACTGCCCATTGCTTCACTCACTTGGGGTACTCCTTGGTTCATCCACAAGGAAACTCCTCCCTGTCTTGTTTGGTGATCATTGCCTGAAATTGGCTTGAAAATTGAAGAGAAATGTTGTGCCATGTTAGGCCCTAATGGATTCCCCATCAGATGATAATTGATGCTCCCAGCAGTCAAGTTGTTTATGCTAGATACAGCATTTACTCTTGCTGTTTCCTCTGCTAAGGCATCACAGAAGGCCCTGTGAGTGATGAAGCTATCTCTCCTGCTCAAGAAAAGATTTTGAGCATAAAGTTAATTAATATGATGAAACCATAACAAATCTCTTAGTATTGCATAGCTAGTCATAGCATTAGTACGTAATAAAGGGCTAATTAATTACGACATCAAATTGATATGGTCTTTCCACCTCTCTCTTCGTCTTCACCATATATATCTCCATGCTCTCTTTATTTTTCAGTTCTGAGAGATAGAAAGTGAAGGGGGCCGGTGCACAGCCAAAGATAACACAACCACAAAAAATCATTTTCATGCTCCACATAGTTTCTATTTCGACACGGGTAGTGTTGTTGACAAGAGAAAAAGCGATGCTCTATCACCACTTGAATCACTTTCATGCTTTATTAACTAGTCCTCGTTAGTCATTTTATTCTTGAAACCCTTGCTTACTACTACAAATCTATAGTATTTGAGTACCATCATCACTATAAATTCAAATAAAAATCCTTGCAAAAAATTATACCTTGAAAATAGAGTCCCACAGTCACATTTGTACTCCCTAGTGCCACAAGTCTTTGAGTGCGCTTTCCAATCTGATTGCACAGCGTATCTTTTTGAACATTTTTCACACTTCCACTTCTTCTCTCCATGCTTCCTACAAAAGTGCTTCTTTATACCTGTTAAGTCTCCAAGAGCCCTAGAAGGATGATGATGGACACAGGTCTTTTCAGGGCAGACATAAACACGTTTTTTTACTTCTTTGTTAGTCCTTTGCTTGAGCTTCCATGGAAGGTTGTGTCCTCTCCTATGGAGTTGTAGATTTTGATCTCTCTGAAACCCTTTACCACATATTTCACACAAGAATCTGTTGGTGGCCATGAGAGTTTTTGGTGATAAAGCTATGACTTCTGCTTCAGGATCTGCATAGAAGAATCAATATTCTCATTTGAATATTAGGGCAATAAAGCTTGATAGACATGAATAACTTTGAATATACTGACGATCATATATGATCATAAAGACAGAAAGGGAAAGGCGGACAGAAAGAATAATAACAACATAAACACGAACACGAACACAAACTCAAAAAGAAGAAAAATAAATAAACAAGCTGGCCTCTAGCTTGCCTGGAGTTCCTGGGAGGTTTCTCTTCTTCTTTAGAGCAGGAGGATTGGATCCACCAACAGGGTTTTCAACAAAACCATTGTTACTACTTGTTATTGCTTCTTCTGTTGCCATGATCTTCTCTAACATATCACTCGAGTTTACTCAACGTAGCTAGTTACACAAAGCAAAAGGGTCAACAAAGAGAGCTATTACAATTGTGGTTAAGGGAAAAACCAAGAGAAAAGGTTTTGTCTTGTGGTGTCTCAACCCTAACAATATAAGAAGATATATGCAAGACTTGTTCTCTCTCTCCCCCACTCTCCCCCTTCTCTTTCTATCTCTACTATGCTGCAGACATTTGAATTAGCACTTGCTTTTCAGCTAAGGCTCGGATAGAATAATTAATTAAAAAAATGTTCTTGGGAGGTGGTGAAAAAGTTAAAGTTGAGATAGAGGAAGGGAGAGAGGATATTGCTTGAAAGAGTGAATGGCAAAAACACACAAAGGTGCATGATGACACATATGATGAGCATGGGAGAATGCTAATCTCCCATGCCTTTTTCAATTAGAAATGATTATCACATAATTTGCTTGCTTTTTGTTTCTCTTATTTTTCTAATCTTTCAACTTTAAATATTGTGCATTGGATGATAAATTAATGGGAGTTAATTAATTATTTCCTAGAACCCAACAAACATTTTATGAGAGCCTAGGTTATCCTATATAGCCAAGATATGCTCAAAAGCAAGTAGATTGGACTGTTTTCTTTGGTTTTTAGCTACTACATAGCCATAATGGAAGGCTCAATTAACCATGCAAACCCATATCAAACATCAACCTACATTGTGAGGTCAAGACTGCCCCATTTTTGCAATATGATCCCTATAGACATTTAAACTTTAGGATATATAACCCTCTTTAAGGCCATTTCCAAGTAATAATGCATATGTCTAACTCGTTGCAATATGTGCACTATACATGACAATTACAGCTTATAAAGACTAATTAGGAGCACCACCGCCCCTCAAAGTAAGAAGTAAGAGCTTACTTCGTATTGAAATTATTCCGATAATAATTATTTTTTAAAATATTTTTCAAAAACAAAAACAAGAAGGTTGTGAATCCAATTCATTGTCCAGCATAAGAAATTCTCATTATGATTTGAAACAACTATAACCTGGTGATCATACAAAAGCAATGCTATGGACTATATATGTTTGTTTTTTTTCAAAAAGATGAATTAACATGACCTCTAGCGCTAGACTTGAGAGTGACTAGCACACCCAACCAGTCACATTCTCTTCTTTATGCATCCTCATTTTCATCAAAAGTAAAATCTTTTTCAGTTCCTGGCTACTAGTCAAAATTCCCGTTTTCTTTCAAAACAAGTTATATTCACCTCGACACACACACTTCGAGTATAAGAAAACAAAGTTATCAAATTTGATCCAGTTCATTATCCTGTTGAAGATTGAAGTCATGGATGATGCTGGTTGATTCAATCAATTAAAATAATATCGTTTTAATAATAAATAAATAAAATATGATTTTTTAAAAAAATAAAAAAATCAAATTAAATTTTGACCATGTCAAATAAGTTTATTTATGTTGAACTCTTTAAAACTCAACCCGGGATAAAAGTTGGGTCGGGTCGGTTAAGTTTTAGATCGACCTGTTAAGTTAGGCTGGATTTTATAATATTCTTGTAATTATTTAAAAGTCCAAATCTTGGATGGTAGTATATATTTTGTTTGTGTTACAAAAACTGGCATGCATGTGCCCAACTATGAAGGGAGGTAAAATCCAAAGGAAACGATGAAAGGAACACATAAAAGGGAAAAATCGTCCTGAAGGCAGTAAGAGTCATGACCAGTAGCATTTGGCAATATCTCCCTCAGCTCAAAATTGACTAGATTTGTTACCCACTTGACCCTTTTTTTTTTTTTAATTTTGATTAATGCAGCGGGTGCTTGTTAGCTAGGGAATTAATGATTTACATGAATATTTATAAATTGAAAAATAAAATATTATTTAAATAAATTGATTAGTGTAGAAGTTAGGTTGGTGGTCTGATCTTGAATGGTAGATGCATGATCAGCTTTACACTTTTATGCTTCAAAGCCTTTTACGTTTGCTTTTCTTTTGTGGATTGTAAAGATGCTTGCTTCATGTGTTAAAAGCAATGGCCATGGATCATGATCAAGGAGCATGAATAGTCAAAGAAAACTTTTTTAGTTAATTTCTAAATTTTTTTTTTCATTTTACTGGTGGCAGTATTTTTAAGACTAGTTTTCGTACGTATATTGTATTAGAGTCCAATACTTATTTTGTGAGGTATCCTAACTATATAAAAAAAATATTATTTTCTCGTACAAATATTGAGTTGAGAAGATATATTTTCAACTCAGTATTTTCATTATTCATACTAGACTTAACATATTAAATCTAATATAAAAAGTATTTTTTTCTGTCGAGTTCTCCTTCTTCATCTCCTTTTTTTTTTCTTGATTTTATACATTGAATCTAAGTTCTTCATTGATCAATCTAAGTAAAATATATATGGGATTTAAAAAAAATGTTACAAATTTAAAAATGATGACTTTAAAGGTCAAAAAAATCGAGAATCTTGAATTATATGTACATTTTGTGTTGTTGTTGCATGAGTTAAATTGAAATAAACTTTGAACACCATTTAATTAGTTGCAAGGCGTACGTAGCACACATGTAGATATATAGTAAAAATTGCTTCAGATCTACACGAAATCAATAGAAAATTTCAGGATGGAATATATTAGAGATGCCCTAATAATGGTGATCTGGCTCTCTTTCTCTCTCTTAATCTCTCTCTTAATCTTAATTAATTATGCTATGATAATAATAGTTTAATGAATCAAAGTATAGCTAGGGAAGAGGTTAATTAAACGAACGACAGCCAGCTGACAAAGGCAGTGAATTTTTAGAATTGTGAGCTAGCTAGCGGTCGTCTCCTTGTGGGCTGACTTCTCCTGCAAACCCCTTAATCATACTCTAATCATGTTCTTGCTTTCTGACTTTGTTTAGTATATAATCTTTGGAATTTAGCTGTTGAACTGTGGCGGCCTCAGAATATTCTCTCCCTCTCCAACACTCCCAAAGGCTTCAACTTTCAAGGTCTCGTGAGAGAGATTCTTAATTATACAAACCCCACATCGATCCCTCTACAAGCTTAGTTTTACTACTAAAAATAATGCAGCTGTAGTGTTGAAAAGAGAAGCTTTCTAGGTTATAAACCATAGGCAATATTGTTTCAAAATAGAAGGGCTCAGGGAAAAAGCATAATGCTGTCACCAAGGGTACGTTTTCTTTCGTTTGTTTGTCTCTTATAGTTTGAAATGTAGCTAGGATACATACACAAGTTATTAATTTACACACATTTTTTAAGCCTGACATAGCATGTTATCGAATTAACTCGGGTTTATTTTGATTAACTCGATTTTTTTATAATAAATAAAAATTAAAAAATATTTAAAAAGAAAAAAAATTAACAAGTTTTAACCAAGTTTTTCTTAAAATGACCAGATTGTGAGTTAACCTGAGTTTTTAATTGAATTATTTATTTATTTATTTTTATTGAAACTCGATATAACCCGGGTTTCATATTACCAGGTCGGGTTGGGTTTTAATACAATGAATTTGCATATGAAATTTTTTTTTTCGCATTTCAAGGATACCTCTCTGCCCCAAGTTTTTCTAACTACAAAACGAGTATTTGTTCCTAGTGAGCTAATTCCAACTCAAGGGAAAGGGGATTGTCCCCAAAACCTATATGGATCATGTGATTTGAACCATTCCTATTTCAATGCGGCAATATTGATGTAGATGTACTCAAAAGAAAATAAAATTATTTAAGCATAAAATAAATTTATTTCTGACACAATTTTAAAATTAATTTTTATATTTTTAAAATATAAAATATAGAAAAATATGTCATTTTTATTCATATTATCTTGTCTTTTTAATAGCAAAACAGTAACTAAACTCTAATTAAAATTAACTTAAGTCTTGTTTTACTTTTGAACAAAAATATCCAAAAGAAAGAGCTGATTTGGATCTAGGAATCCTATTCAGAAATCCACATGCTTTGGTTTATAAAAAGTTGGAGAACATATGCACTTTTTTCAAACCCAACCCAATTATCTTTCTTTATTTTTTTCCCCTTTTTCCTTTTATTTTTTTATTTTTTCCTTACTTGTGAAAGACATGTAACAATAGCAGAGGCTCATTACATTCAATATATACTGCCAAACTTTATAAATATAAAATATTAGATAGAAAACAATATGGATAATAAAGAGTGAAACATATTTAGTTGAAAAGACAAAAATATAGACATATAAAATAAATTTATTCTTATGACAGTTTTAAAGTGAATTTTTATATATTTTTTTTAAAAATACATGGAAATATGTTCTATTTATCTTAATTGTCTCAATTTCTTAATTATATCACAAAACGTAATCAAACACTTAATGACATAAATATTCTTTTAATTTATTTGGTGCATGATATATAGTGTTAGAACCTCTCTACCTAGAAACATGATGGTATAATAGGTTTTGTTCCAATTTTATATTTCTTAGATCAATTTCTTTTAAAATTATGCAAGTTCATGATATATACATGCCTCGTTAATTTCAATCAGAAAACCTCCAAGTTTTTATGTAAAGAAATAAATTCTTTATTCACGGAGAGGGAGTAGTGTTATTAAACTTAACACGACATATATGTAACTCTTTAACTTAATTTGGTTTGGGTTAAAAAAAATCAATTCAGAACTGATTTAATCATTCTAATTAACTCATGACTTAATCAAAACTTAATTTTATTTTAAAAAAATTAAAATAATATTATTTTAATTTTAAAAAAATTAAAACAATCTTATTTTAATTAATTCGAGTTAATTTATCCCTCCTATAACTAGACGGAACTAGGTTTAATAATTTTGATTGGGAGTCCTTGCTTGGCCGTTCTCCAGTCCTCCATTTCTACCCAATTTTGGTCTCGCCAGAATATTGTGATTAGCTGGGGGAGAATTTGAGCGATCTCAACATTAAACTTCTTTTCATGAATCATGAACGCAATTGGCTAATTAAATGCCTTAGATGTCTATAAAAAGGTAGCAAGAATACACAGTCATTCCACCTGGAGGGCTAGTTGTATAGCAAAAAGAACAGGCAGCATGCACAGTAGTTTCGTCTTCTAATGTTTTTAGTGACCAGAGAATATAAGATATCGGAAGAAGGAGACAGAGAGCTCCTCGTAAATTCATTCAACCTTCACATACGAGGAGGTGATGCTGGTCAGAAGGGACTAAATAGAGCACCTTGCTGGCCAATTTTTGACCTGGCAGAGGATAATTATGGATTGATATATTCTTGTTTTGCTTATTTATATATAATATTGACCAAGCCATTAACATTTCCCTTTGCTTGCTAGGGCAACTCTCGAAAAGAAATTGAATGAGACCACCACTATAAGCTCAATCAACCAAATGATAATTTACTCTTTAATCCAATACCATAATATATATAAGAAGACTAAAGATTCTCTTTTTAGGGTTGGAAAGGCAAAGTTAAAGCACCCCACTTTCTTTCTCTATTTATACAATGGATGGTCCCTCTCTTTTCTTACAAAGAAAACCAGAAACCTATTCATGTTTCACCTTTTGTGCTTCTTTTTTTATTGAGATATTTTCAAATCGATTTTCATATATTAATGCTTAATGCATCCAATGTTATAAAACTTGAGTTGTCTTGCGGGTTGGATTTGTAAAAAACTGGGTATTAATTTGTCAAATAATTCATTCTCAACCCAATAACTTAAACTGTTAGGTAAGATTTTAGAATATGACTTATATTATTCTCTAACATACTCCTTCAAGTAAAAGTCCTTTGGACTTAAAACTTACACATGTCAACACTATCTTGTGTTTAATTTTTATCAAATAAATAGGAATGGTGAGATTCGAACTCGTGATTGCTTGGTCATCAAGAGCTCTGATACCATGTCAAAGAACTATCTCAACTCAATAAGTTAAGTTTTTAGGTGAAGTTTCAAAATATAATTTATATTATTTTATAATAGAATTGAACTGGATATTGACCAAGTCAAGCTTCGATTTAATTTTATTAATTTTTTTCTCAATATAATATCTCTTTAACTCTTTTTTTAAATACTAAAATGGTATCATTTAGAACTGACACATGTTAATCTAGATTAACTCGCCAAGCACTTGACTAGTTCATATACCAAATCAGATTTAATATCTTATTTTAAACCAAACAAATCATAGATTCATACTTGTTAGTGCATAATTAAAGATGTATTCACTACAATCTCTTCTAAGATTTGAACCCTAGCTAGATTATAAGTTTTGAGAAACAAGTCCACTGACTGCATAGCTAAGTCGTCTTCAAATATTTTAATCATAGAACTTTTTATTTGTATGTGAGTGTGTGAGAGAGATAGGTAGCTAGTCCATATAATGCCCAAACATGCATGTAATTAAGTATTCATATGGAAAAACAGATCTAGAATTATGAATTCAGGAGAAACAAGGTCGCCATCAGATTTATGACAAGCACTAAACTCCCACTGAGAAAAAGAACTAGCTCTGAATGCAATATGATAGAAATTTGGTTGGTGAGTATATATCCATCGTTAATCATTGATATATAATTGGCAAATAGATATTACACAGAGAGAAAGAAAGAAAAGACAAGAACTTGTTCAAACCCATCTTCTCTAAAGGAATTCAAACATGGATGTTTCAAAAGAAAGGCATGCAGCAGGGCCATGTATCTTCCACTCGGTTTGTCACAAGAATGTTATTCAAAGGAGAAAAGCAAGCAATGATGAGATAAAATTTGATCGAAAAGTGATCTTTGTTATCTTCAATAGTGCCCAAATTGATGGTGGTCTCCATTGATCAACACCTCTCTCTGCATGTAATTGGATTTCTCCTGTTTTAACTGATAAATTTCATATGAAAATCAGTGTTTTCTTCCTGAAAAACGACTACATGGATTCATAATATAGCTAGAGATTAATTCTTGTTCAATAATTAGGGGTTAGAATGAACGAGAGGGATTTTTCTTAGAAGCCTATCAAATTCATGCCATGTTTATCTGTAGTTCAATCGTGAGATCACGAGAGGGATTTTTGTTAGAAGCCTATCAAATTTTGAACCAAAATAGAGGTAGCCCTCCTCCTTTAATTAAAGGATGGATCCATAATAGTCTTTTTTTCCTTAGTGGATCAAGGTACAAGGATTCTGATGAATAAAGTTGGATATATAAAATAAATTGATTTGTGCTATAAGATGCATGCTTTTGGAACTTAATCATGATTTTTTCCCCCAAGTTCGAAAGTATTTTGAGGGTCTCAGGCAATCTTTTGGCTATAATATTAAGACTGAGAAAAAAAAATTATTAAATCCTTTAGATATTTTTCACAAAAAATAAATTTAATTAATTAATATGCAGTAACCAGTTCGTCCAAGTTTCCTCAGGAATTCAATATTGGCTGCCTTATAAACCAAGAAATTGCAAAAAGCTAACTAAGAATAATATTTGCATGCCTTTGCCAAATTGCCATGCACAGCCTGTTGTGTTGTCCACCATCATTTCTATGGATTCCCACTACCATTTTCTTTTCCTGTCTCTGTACGATTGCTTTGAATACTAAGCTTATTTCTCCCTTTTAAGCTTTTCTTTCACTTTCAAGCACTGATATATATTAAACCTAGACTCACAATTCAGCTTACTGACTTGCTAGTTTGTGATCGAGTTTTAAATTAAATTTGATAAGATTTAATTTGATTAATCTAATCAACCTATAACTTAATTAAAGCTGGTTTAATTTATTAAAAAAACCAAAACAAGTTGTTTTAATCTTGAAAATAATATTGTTTTAAATTAATTCAAATTGACTCGAATTAATCTATAATCTAGATATTTGACTCGATCATAGTTAACACCATATAATAATAACTTTGCTTCCAAAAACTCATTGTTCATGTCTAAAAATGAAATCAACAATTAAAATCTATCAAAACTTAAACTTGAGCAAATTTTAGGAGTTAATTAATTTTAATATTCCTAATGGCCCATTTTAATAACATATTGTTTTATGATATCAATGTTACATCTAGTTACAAATACACCATCCAAAATATAAATGTGTTAAAAATTATAATAATTAAAATAGTCATGTGAATGTATTAACTAAAATATACTCTTATCGTTAAAATAAAACACACAATAAAAAAATAAAAATAAAAACTAGAAGGTAGAGTCTTGGAAACACCTCTTTCTTCTATATTTTAAATATTTTAGACATGTGATAATATGTTACTGCTAAAATATAAAAGAATTAAAATTTTATATCAAACACTATAAATAAATTAAATTAATAGATGGTATATATCAAATTGAGTCCTATTAATTTAATGAAGAAATGGAACCTATAAAACTTCTTCTACAATCATTATTGGGATATTGGTCACCATGCCGGAAAAATATTTTTGTAAAAAATTAAAAATTAAAATTTATTTTTTATATTTTTTAATATATTTATATTAAAAAAAATTAATATATTTTTTAATAAAAAAATAATCATATTGTGAATTTGAAGGGCACGGGTTACGAGTCTCAATATTCTTGGACCAATGGGCTTTTGTTTAGCTTCAATTTTATGTGAGCCCTAGCCCCTAATCCCTTGTGCCTTATTATGTATCATGGGCTTAGGCCTCGATTGTGGATGACATGTCGGTTACACAAAGACTTTCAAGAAAGGGAGTTTCAAGTTTCTACTTTCCGGTCGCTAGAGTCAATAGAAGAAGCAAAAATCTCTAAAATCTTGTCACAGAGTAGTGAAAATGGACACAAAAGCATTAGCAAAATCAAAGAGAGCACACACATTACAGCACAACAAGGGCAAAAAACCACACCCAAATAAAAAACCCAGCAAAATCCCATCAACTGGAAACAATCAAGAACCCCAAAAATCTAAGCTTCCATCCAACTGGGATCGGTATGAAGATGATGAGGAAGATGAATTTGGAGTGAATCTTGAAAACCCATCTGGAGATAACAGTAAAAAACCAAGCTTTAAGGATTATGGTGATGGTCTTGCTTTGCCAAAGAGTAAAGGTGCTGACTTTAAATACCTCCTTGATGAAGCTAAATCAAAACCTCACCAAGTTGACGACTTTCCTTTTCTCGAGGGCTTCTTGGCTGGTATGTTTTAATTTTTCATTTTCTTTTATGGTTTGCCGGCATTTTGCTTTTATTTATGTATGATTTGGTGGATTGTGGTTGTCATATTATGATGAATTTAATTTTTTTTTTCTTTTTTTCGTTGAATGCGTGCCTAAGCTTTTGAAAGTTAAGAACTTGAATGAAGAGGAGGAGTGTTCATCAATTTGTAGTTGATATTGCGTTTTGAATTGATTTGCAATGAAATGCGGATGGATTTTTGTATGTAATCGAAGTTTAAGTTTTTAATGTTTTGGTTGATCAGTTTCAAAAATTATAGGTTCTTTCTTGATCAGTAACTGGACAAAGTTTCAAAGTTGTGTGTGGTGGGGATTTCACTGGTTAATTGGCGTTGTGATTTGCTTTGGTTTGGTTGTGATTTGTGTGTACTTTGAAAGATGTTTTCAGTGGGGCATCTAAAGTCTTATCTCTTGTTTATTTGTTGCGAACATATCCCATTTCGATTTGTTTCCATGGCATGTAGTTTGCGCTTTGCAAGAACTCTGTAAAGTTCAGAAATTATTTATACCCTTGTCAGAATTGTTTCCAGTTCCTGACATAGCTAGCATTTTGCTTTGTGCGCAATCCAGTTGTTACTCGGTGTCTACCGTTATTGACTAATAAATCTGACATTAGTGTTGACATTGTTACTGATCCTTCTGGTGACTAATTTAGAAGAAATGGCCGTGTGAATCCAGGCACTCTGTTTTTTATATTGTTTTCATTTTGAACGTTGGTAAATTATTGACTAGAAATGCTTGGTGACAGAGGAATCCATGCATGGAGTAGGTCCCTTGCTTGCAGTCAGGGGAGAAAGCATTCTATCATGGATTGGGAATGATAATTTTGTTGTGGAAGATGAAACAACTTCAAGT
>Ga0325401_1003531_pt1 | contig 14393 bp, 9 predicted proteins | sample PopdelMetagenome_FD_205666 | JGI IMG/M metagenome (GOLD analysis project Ga0325401, IMG submission 205666) | Populus deltoides microbial communities from Bellville, Georgia, United States - Xylem-PdKOR-R2 | ecosystem: Host-associated > Plants > Phyllosphere > Stem > Wood/Secondary xylem | place...
AGATAAAGGACTAGTTCCATGTCTCTTGTTTTATATGATACTGAACTTTCCAGAATGAGCCGCAATTTCACTTAATTTATTATTTGCTTGGTCCTAACGGCACAACAAACCTGAGGCCACTTTTTTTTTATTTTGGATAAAATATTTGGTTTCAAGAGTATTTTTTATTTAAAAATATAAAAATATATTTTTAAAATAATTTATTTTATTTTTTACATTATTATATTAAAATTATTAAAAAACACTAAATCTTTTTTATTAATTTTATATTTTTAAAGTTAAACATATCCAAACATAATTTTTATAAATAAACAGTGTTGTAATCACTAATGAAAAATCAATTAATAACACTCCATTGTTTTATGGGCATGAATGCATAGTAAATTTGACGACAATAATTATAAAATTATTAAAATGTGTGAAATTTTATAAGATTTGATGAGGAATAGAAAACAATTATAAGTATATATAACTATATACAATATTTTTTTCTTCCAACTTATAACTATAGATAAAGGTGTTTATGTAAAAATATCCTCTTCGTCTAGAATTTCTGGACTAAGTTTTTCCCTTAATCAAGTCTCAAACAAATCATAAATTTGAAGTTATGTATTTACAAAAATTATTTTTTCACATCTTTTACTAGGACACAAACCTGAAATGAAATGATAATTTAAGGAATAAGTTTATTTTCATGATATGTTCCATGAAGACTAAACCTCAAAGAAAATTTTTGGATATGGTTCGGATCTTATACCTTTACCTTTCTTTTTTATTTAATTTAATACTATTATATTCTCTCTTTTTTTTTTATCTCATTCCATTTTAGACCACAAATATATTTAATTTAATTTTTTATTTAATTCTAAAACTGATTTTATCTTTATTGAGTCCACTTTTATCTATACTTTTTTTCAATCTCACTAAACATTTTTAACAATTCATCCCTTTACCTTTTTCTTTACATCCTTATCACTCCATCCTTAAATTTTATCCCTTCATCATTTTTCCTCCAAAAATATCATCCATATCAAACATAACCTATGTATTATGTAATTATAAGTTTCTCATTACATGTAAATACTCATCACTCTTTTCACAAATTCTAAAAGTCTAATGCATATATGATGATTTTGATAATGATAAGGGAAATATAAAACTTAAACTAATAGAACAAGTATGGAAATATTACTATCATCTTTATTTACAAGTATAACCTGTGGTTTGATCACTAATTTGAGCCATTCACCGTGAAATGATTTATCGATTAAATGGAGGTGATGGCTAATTGTAGCTTTTTAGATTGTGGAAGATGTTTCAATACTCGATGTTAAATTTTAGTTTAAGTAGATGTTCTTTTTTATATAAGATTGAGACTTTTTATTTTCTTGTTGGAACAACTTTTCTTTTTAAGAATCATGTTAGGACAATTTATTTAGGTATTATATTGTAGATGAATATCTAAAAATGTTTTTAAAATATTTTTATGTTGTTAAATTCATTTGGTTATTGTTAATGATATGAGTTATATGTTAATAATGTTTTTGTCCATATATGGTTGTCGTTAATGCATGTGGCACACAAACATTTTTCATATAGCATATTGACATAAATTTATTGAATAATTTAAGCATTATAGCAAGGCATTTAAAGAATTCATGGCATACATAATGATTTATCATATATTCATCAAAACTATATCAAATCAATGTTTTATTATTGACATATAACATATTGCTTAATTAATAATATCAATACTCAATGTTTATGTTATTATCAAAACATCATGAAAAACTTTAATAAATCATCATCGTAGTCATAAAGCTAATAATCTCTTTTTTTTATGAGGACAAAAACATTGATGCAATAAGCATATAATAAAACATAATAAAAGCATGTTCAATATATGCATCTCAAACTTCATATAATAAAGCATGTCAAGTATATTAATGTATGCATCTCAAAACTTTCCTCTTTTTTTTTTTTTGGTTATTAGGCAAAAGGTACATAAACTTTTTCCCCTTTATATAAGACATGTTTTATAAAAACAATTTTCTCTCTTTTGTTTGAAAGATTCTCTCCCCTTTTCTATTTAGAAAAAAATACCCCCATAATTTGTCTTAGAATATATTTTTATTATTTAAAATTTTAATGTCAATTAAAAGTGAAGTTCTGAAAAGCATATGCTAAAAGATGGTTAAAAAACATCTGATGCCAAATGAAATTTATGTTTTAATCATAAATTTTTTTAAAATATCACTCCCTTTAATAAAATAACTCCCCCTAAATAAAGCAATTTGCACATATATATTTTTTCTAAATATAAAGGGGGAGAATCTTTCAAATAATTTGTGTTATATGCCCCCCTTAAAAAAATGATTCATCCAAATTAGCATAGGTAGATCATCACTATCTAATACATCATTCATAAAACAAAAAAGTCATTCAAAACATTAAATTCATCATTCATCACACAAAAATGTATGAAACATCAAATTCATCATCAATACAATCATGAAAACAAAATACAAAAGATGTTCGTAAAAATAAAAATACAAATATTCATGAACAATATGAATTAAAGAGTTAATTATTGTTGTCGCCTTCATTCATAACGTCATCGATATCATCTGCATCAAGTCCTTCGATATCACCACTCAAGTGGTCGAGTTGCATCCAATGATACATGGTATTAACTCTTATATGGATACCCATAACTCTTTTATCTACCCTTCTTACATCTTAATGCAACTCCATGATATCTCCATGAAAGTCACTTATTTGTATAAGAGTCTCACTTTACATATCATGAATGGATTGCAAGGTGATCAATGGAACACTTGATGAACCTTCTTCAAAGGTTGATTGAAGTTGATGTAAAGGCATAGGTTGTTAGTCTCTTATCGAGGATCGTTGTCTTGGACCTAGTTCTAATTTTCTAGCACTATGTTCCTTAGAAGGATCATAAATCTAAGTTTCATCAATATAAATCATTCTTAATTCCTTTAATTTTGTAGCATTATAGTTATGGTCTCTTCTAATGTTATGATCGTCCTTATAGTCTAACACATTCACATCAAATATAATAAGGATTTTAGTTAAAAATAACTTTATACACTAAGGCTCTTATTTACCTTTTTTTAATTACATTACTCATGTGTTTTAAAAATAAATAGGCTACATCAAATGGCTTTCCATCCACTATACAAGCCATTATCCACAAATCCAAAAATTTCAACTATTATTTATGTCCTCCTTTAAACAATGAAATCTAACTAACTATTGAATGCAAAATATACATTTCACAAGAGAAAAGCATCGCAATAGTTCCTTCTCCATCATATAAGATTCTACCAAATATCAAAGGGAGTTGGGGTACTTGGTGCCTCAATAAATTGATGGGATACATATGTTCTGGTAAAATCTCTCATAGGTATCTCCAAGACTTGAGCTAGAACATTTAAATTCAACTCTATTTTAACATCGTAAACATAATTACTTATGTAAATATCATCTCTCTTCTCTTTAACACTTAGATTTGCATAGAACATCCTAATAGAATTCTCATAAAAGATATCATCTATGCTAATCACATCCTTCTAACTAATGTTCTCAAAATAATTAACTACATTCATTCTTCCAAATCATCTCAATCCATTTACCTTGGTAAAGCAACATGCCTAGTTTTAAAGTCATCATTATATCTCTTCTCAGCGTCTTCGAAGACAAAGAAATTATTGTCAAATCTTTGAAAACTTCTCCTTCATGGAGTCTTCACTCTAGGCATTGTTCTTTCAAATGGAATTTCAAGAAATACAAGTTTGGGTTTTCAATTTTGTGGGTGCTTGAACACAAATTTAGTTGATTCTAAGGTGTTTTGAGTTAGGATTTAGTGTTTAATAGAAGTATGGAACCCTTAGTGATGATTTTGAGGGTTTAGGATTTATATAAATAGAGATAGGGGTTGTAGAAATTGAAAGGAGTCGAGTTTTAGAAGAGAGAAATATAGATGCAGTTTATATACTATACAAAATGGTTTGGCCATTTTGAGAATCGTGATGTTTTGTGTTTCCACTTGTTTCTTCCATGATTCAAACTTAATTGATACTAACCATATTTTTGTATATAAGTGGTCATATAAACCTAAAAAATCCACATCAAATGACTCGAATATTGACAATTTATTGATTTTTATATTGGTCAAGTTTTAACACATATATGCACAAATAAATGAAAGTATAAAGTTCAAGTTTAAATGTCACTATTATGCTTCTAGTGTGTCATATAAATAATAACTAAACTAAGATAAATTAGCTAAGATTTGGATCATTAACCTCTAGTAGTAGTTTTTTATGAAGTTGAATGACATCACCATAGATTGTTGAAAGACTTGTTCATGCTTCCAAAAACCTTGTGGAATAGATCCTATTGGTGATTGGTGATGATAGTCGTATTATAGTTGAAATCTTGGCATTGGCTTCATATTCGCTTAACCTCTAAGTATCTGGTACACGTTGCTCTATGGTTTTGTGTATTTTTGAGATTGATACACATTTCTTCTTGGTCATTGGTTGATATTTTGGACCATATGATTTATCATTTCAAAAGACCTTGTGCTTATAGGTTTTGGTTGTTCTCTCATTTAATACCTTTGGGGTTGAGGCCTTAAATGTTATTGTGGCATATTTCTCTTCACATTGATGTTGATGAATGAAGATTTAACATTTTTGCTACCACCATTCTTCCAATGCAAATTTCTTTCAACTTCGTATTTTTAGAAGTAAGGCTTTTCTCACCTTTGCTATTGATTCTTTTTTCCCAATTTGCCTCATAATTATTGATTTTGGAATTAAAGACTTGCTTGTCCATGACTTGTGTTTCTTTTTTGTTGGAACACTTGCCTTGCTTCTATATTCCTAGAATTCATATGAGAAGCATTTTTAGATACCATTTTAATATTGAGTCCTTGTTTGTTAGGAATTGTACCTTTCAGTACCCATAATATATTTTTAGGAATGCTATTTTTCTTTAATCTATATTTATGTGATAAATGGCTTTTCTTGTTGCAAAAATCACATGTAGAAAAACAACTATACATGAAAGATTGATTAACATGCTTATTCAATTTTTGTTTTTCTACACAATTAAAACCTAAACCACTTTTACTTAGGCTCTTGTTTTGTCCTCTTAATAAAAAAATCCAAGTCATCTCTACCTTGGGTAAAGTTGGCTAAAGTTGAAGTTAAGTTTTCAACTTGTTTTCTAAGAGCATCATTTTTATTTTTCAAATCCTTTAAATAAAAGAAACAACTAGCAATACCACATAATGATTCATTTACTTAAGTCAATTTATTATATTTTTCAAGAAAATCATTATTTTTTTGTTATATTTTCATGTATATTTTCCAAGTTTTTATTAGTCTTTTTATACATCTTGTTTTTTTTATGTAAGTCTTCAAGGTAATTAGGTCATCAAAACTCATATTGACATCTTCATCTTGTTTAATGGAGTTTAAGTTAGGTTAGTGTATATCATCTTCTTCATATACTATTGTTCTAGAAAAATCTAGTTCACTGATGTTCATGATCTTTAACTCTAAGATGGTTAAGTCATATAGCAAAAGCATAAACTCTAATACCAATTATAGGACCCTAGAGGGATAGTGAACCTAGAAAGGGGTGAATTAGGTATACAACGTAAAGCCACAAATTAAAAACTTTTTACCTAAAAACATGCAATTCTATATACTCAAGCAAAAGTGGAAACAATTAACAATATAAATGTGGTAATTAAAGAGTGAAAGTTTAGAGAGAGAGCACCAAGTTTTATAAAGGTTTGTCAAATCACATACTCATTTTCTTGAACTTTCATTCAAGAGTTTCACTATCTCACACCGATCTTTTTAGCAGGTGAGATCAAATCTTTACACGATTTTTTTACAGGTGCAGAACCAAACCTATTTCTTTTGTGGGCTTAGGATCAAATTTTTATCCCTAATTTTTTTTGCGAGCTAAAGACTAAAAAACCTTTCACCAATACTTGTTAAATGACAAGTATTAAACCATTCATAATTTTTTTTAAAAGACTTCCCTAAGTGTTTAGAGTGTCACTTACACTTTCCACAATATACTCTCTTAGAAGAGTTGATTAGAATAACAATTAAGCTCCACACTTGTTTTGATCAAGTGAACGGCTATTTATAGGCTTTAAAAAGAAATTAGCAATTGGACATAGTGTTTTGCCCATTAGAGAATCAGTTATATTGTTTTTAGAATCGGCCAGACCATCTTGAATTACCTCTGGAATTTTTCCAGAAATGAACTAGCTATTTTGAGAAACGATTGGACTGTTTTGACTACTGTCTTGGTTTTGTCCTATTTTTATGTTTTGGTCTTTTCTTGATTTTCTTTGGTTCTTTTGGGTTTGTTTAGGTTATGTGGGTATTACAAAGTGTCATAAAACAAGTCGAGTGCTATTTGGAAAAACACTACTACAAAATCTAGATCAGTGAAGTCGATAACCGTTATATTTACAAGTTCTTCTTCCTTGACCTTCGCGAATTCTTTCCTTACTTTTTTGACGATTTCTTAAATGATATAAACGTGTCTAAATCATCGTAAAGATGTGTGCAACACATAGCATATATATATGTGTGTGTGTGTGTGTTCTATATAATAACACATATATATAACACAACACACACACACACATGTGTGTGTGTGTTGTGTTATATATACACACACATACAAAATATATACTTAAAACAAGATTAATGCATATGGCACACAAGCATGTTTCGTATAGCATATTGGCATATATTTATTAAATCATTTAAGCATTATAACAGGGCACTTAAAATCTTCATGGCATACATCTAAACTATATCAAACCAATGTTTTATTGTTAAGATATAACATATTGCTTAATTAATAATGTCAATATTCAATGTTTATGTTATTATCAAAACATCATGAAAAGCTTCATTAAATCATCATCGTAGCTATAAGACTAAAAGATTACAATATGAGTTTTTTTTTATCTGGATTTTGTTATTGTTATGCTAGAATTTGTAATAATGGATATACATTGACATCACTATACACTTATACATACTCAAAATTCTTCACTAACATATTGGCATTGTTTAATTTACTAATAAAATATCATTTATATGCACATTTGGACACAACCTAATAATTATGTATTATGTTGCTTTCTTTAATAAATCAAGATCTAGTCCCAATAACTCTAGTTTACTTACTTATATTAAAGTTTGTGTTATGAGATATATACTGAAATAAGAGTGCTTCTATATTTATATATAATATTAAATTTTAATGATAAATTAAATTTCCCTAATTAAAATTAACAACACAATAAAAGAGGGGACGCTTATATTGTGCATAACCTCACAAAACACTATTCATTTTAATAGTGTTTTATTTTAAAAAAAAACCTATGATTTTTTTTAATTTTAATTTTATCTTTCAACATTTAGTTTGTTAGGGATTGAGTTTTATGATTTCTTTTGATTTGTTTTATATAGAGTTATCCCAACTTCATGACCTAAGTTGCGAGTTAAGTGAATTAACACATATGACTTATGCTTTTTTTTTCAATTTTATCCTTTAGTTTTTTTCTTGATTATGAATTAGTTTTCATTATTTGTTTTGATTTACTTTCTATGAGGTTATTTTGGTCTTATGACTCAAGTCACAGATTTGACGGGTTACCCTTAGTTGACCTGGGTAATTTTTAAATTGATTTTTTAATTTTTTTCCCTTTAATAGTGTGTTGATTGAGAATTGTGCTCTATAATTTGTTTCAATTTGTTTTCGATGGGATTATCACAACCTTATGACCCAGGTTACGAGTTTGATAGGTTAACTTAGGTTGACTCGAGTTATTTTTTTTATTTGCTTTTTATGAGGTTATCATGATCTCATAACCTGAGTCATGAGTTTGGTCGGTTTATTCAGGTTGTTTTTTAATTGATTTTTTTTCAATTTCATCCTTTAACATTAGGTTGATTAAAAATTAAATTTTATAATTTATTCCAATTTGCTTTCTATGGGGTTATACCAGTCCCATGACTCAAATCACAGGTATGATATATTAACCTAAATTGACTCAAGTTATTTTTGGATTTTTTTTTAATTTCATCCATTGACATTATGTTGATTTAAAATTAGGTTTCATAATTTGTTTAGATTTGTCATTTATGAAGAAAGGGAAATCGTGTATAAAGAGAGGGAAATCGTGTTTAGTGAGAGAAAGAGAGTTTTTAATTTGTCATTTGTAAGTGTTTATGATATATTATATATGCAGGTAGTTTAGTTATTTAATCTAATTTGAAAATTTGTGTTGGCCTAGAATGTAAATTGTAATATTCAAAAGAATAAAGATAAAATGAAAAAATAACTAAACTACAAAATAATCAAGGTAATTTTTTCTAGTAAAAATAAAATTGAGAATTACATAAATGAAAGGATGAAATAAGGTGTCTAGGTAATCAAGAGATTAAAAGGAAACAAAATGAATGTTAAGGTTGACTTGATTAAGAGCAATTTCTATAGATATTTGAAGTCATTATAATAGTAGTGTGTTCATATAAATATTCTTACTACATAAAAAATAAAAAGCCTTAGTGTTTCACTATACACCTAAACACATATTATTGAGGATTGAAATAATAAAATGATCATTTTGCCCTTCTCAAACAAAATCATTTACATAGTTATTAAGGGAAAAACAATCTTTTCAATTGGGTTCATTTATTATTATCATATTAATCGATGACAAATTATTCCTTTCATATTTTAGATGCATAGTGAAATGACTTGCATAACCCTTAAAAGCAAAAAACAATTGTGGTACAAGAGTTTTGGGTCTTTTAATGCTTTGGTTGCATAGTGAAATAATTAAATTTACCTTAAAAGCAGAAAAATCAAAACTAACATCTAGGTAATATATATATATATATATATATATATATATATATATATATATATATTATTATGGTTTTTTAGTTATAATAAATTTGAAGGAGGAGCAATTCATTCTTTTAACAAATATAAAAAAATAAAAGTGATTGGTGCATAGTGTCCACGCTCTTTGGGTGGCACTCTTAACATTTCTTAGCTGTCAAATACGCTTTCCACGATAATGTTGGAAGCGTTGTGTCATCCTCTTCTTAGTGGTTAGGAGCATGTGCGTGGCAGAGCATCTATTGGGCTTTGATGAACTTTCTTTCCCCCCTCTTTTCTCTCTCCTTGACTTGGGTTTCATGCCAACTCTTCTAAAATATTAAATATGTCTTTCTAGTTTGTATTTGTATCAATTATGATCTTTATTTTTTTTATTGCTATTTATTTTACTTTTGATGCTTTTTTAAGTTGATTTTTTTTATTTCATTCCTCAACATTTTGTTTCATTTAATTTTTGTATCTAATTTGGTCCTTATTTTTTCTATTGCTATTTTTGTTCAACTTAGTCCCTTGTTAATTTCTTTCATTTAGTTTTTATACCAGATTGGTCTTCATTGTTTTGTTTTTAAATTTTTAATGATTAGAGACTTTGCTTCGTGACTTTCTCGTGTTTGGCTTCAATTAGGTAATCTTGGTCTCATAATCTAGGTCAATGATTTTAAAGATTAGCCCGATTTAACTTTGGCTTTTAAACCTTTTTTTAAATTATTTTTTCTTTTCAATTTCATCCTTCAACATTAAGTGATTTGTTTTACTTTTCTTTATGTGGGGTTATACTGATCTCATATTTCGAGTCACGAGTTATGTCGCACGTCGGAAAAACCCCGCGCGGCGTCCTCGCCCCTGGCGATGGCGGTTTTTCTCTCTGTTATTAGAATTGATTTTGTGGGAGTCGCCACCTAGTATTTAATTGAGGGTTACTAAGAAACCCAGGTTGACTAGTCTTGTCAGAGATTCGCGAGTAAGGGACTGGTTGTGGTTAGAGAAGGTATTAGCACCCCTAACGCACCCTACCTGAGGTAAGCTGCTTCGTGGCTGTAATGTGTTAAAGAAGTTTAAAAAATTTTGTCTTTTCATCTGATTTTAGAAATACAACTTCCGTACAAGTTTGTACTTCTACACCGTGATCCGATCAAAATATTAAATTCTTCTTTATTCTTTTGTCGTCTCATCATAAAAAATCCCTGAAATAAATACAAACATACATTTTTGTTTCTCTTTTTTTCTTTTTCTTTTTCTTTTTTTTGTTGTTTTTTTCTTTTTTTCTTTTCTTTTTACATCCCCAATACAAATTATAATATTCAAAAAATAAATAAAAATTACATCAAATAATTCAAACTTTACAAAACAGTCCTCGAACAGTCTGAAATTGCAAGGGAACCCTTCTGCACAGGAATTGGAGGCAGGAACAGCTGGCGGCGCGTGTTCCAACGCGCCCCCGTCACTGGCGGCGCGTGGTCTCACGCGCCGCCGCTAATGGAGACCAAAAATCAGTGGATCAGGAGTCTTCTTCTTCCCTATCTTCCTCCGCCGGCGGTGAGAGTCACCGTCACCTGCAAAAGCAAGAAAAACACACACAAAGCAATCGGTTTTAGTTGTTCTTTATTTTTTTCTATTCTACTCTCAGGTTCTTCTCCCGGATCTGTCCCGTTTGGGTCTGCTACTATGGATTTCATCTCCTCCTCTGCTTCGGGCGGCGCTGCTAGCTGATGGTGGATCTGTGGCCGGGCATGGAGATCGGAAGGGAAGCTGTCGCGGCCGGCTGTTGTGGGGAGGAGCTGCTGCTGTTGTGGTGCTCGCTGGAGGAGAAGAGGCTGAATCTGCAGGCGCCACCGGAGGGAGAAGGCGGACTGCTTCGCGCCTGTGGGCGCTGCTGTTGCTGTTGCTGCTATCACCGCTGGGGGGAGGAGCTGGAGACCGCGCCGCTGTGATGAGGAGACGCTGTTGCTGAGGCGAAGTGAGGAGGGAGCTGGGTGTCCACTCAGTTCGTCTCTTGTTCCTGCAACTGAGAGGGAAAAGAAGCTGTTGTGGTTCAAGGGCCACAGGAAAATGAGGGCTGAGTTGGGAGGAGGACGATCTGTTGAAGACGGGTTGTGTGGTGATCGGCTGGTGATGTTTTTTGGCTGAAGAAGAGGAGAAGAAAGTCTGTGTGCAGAGGGGGGGCCGGTCTGTTTGGCCGAGAGTGAAAGCAACCAAAGGGAAGATGGCTGGAGCCAAAATGAGGGTCGGTTCGGTTTGTCTTTGGCAAAGAGAGGGGAAGTGGCCGGCTATGGGAGATGACCGGCTACAGGTTGAAAGGAAAACGGAGCCGCTGCCTCTTGGTTTTTGGCCAAGACAAATGAGCGGCTGAGAGGGAAGAAGAGGAACAGGGGGAACAGTCTTGTGGTGAGCGAGGCAGAGGGCGTGTCTTGTGCTCTCTGGTTTCGGCTTTGAAGATGAGTGAAAATGGGGGGAATGGTGATGGCTGGTTTGGCCGTGTGTGGGGGCGCTGGTTCTGGCCAAGGGAGAAGAATGGAAGGAGAAATGGTGAAGATCGGCTGCGGTTTTGAAGGGAAAATGGAGGCTTTGGTCCGGTATGAGTTGATCTGTGAAGGGGATGACAGTGGAGAGGGGAAAGAAATGGTGGAACCAGCCGGGTCAGAAGAATGAAGGCCACCGGGGGGTTGTGTGCAGAGAAGAGAAAATTCTCTCGTGGGCGGCGGCAACTGGGTGTGAAAGAGATAGGTTTAGGGTTTCTCTACCCTATTTTTTTTTCAAAAATGCCCCCGTTTCTTAGCTGAAATTGAAGGCTATTTATAGGCAAAATAATTTTTCGGGCTTCAAAACTGGTCCCTCAAGTTTTGTGTTTGGCCCCTAATTTCAATCAATTCACTTGGCAAAAATTAAATTGGGTCTCTTAAAATTCCAATCTTCTCAATTAAGCCCAAATTAGGCTCCCAAACTTAATTTTTCACCAATTAAGCCCCAAATAAAATTAATTTGACCCATTTAAAGTATAATTAAGTCCTTGCACTTAATTAAATCCTTCAATTGGACTCAAATTAATTCTTAAACATAATTAAAATTTAATTTGGCCCATGATTAAATCAAATTGGCCTATTAAAAATGTAATTATGTCATTGGACTTAATTTTTATGCAAATTCATCCAATAATAATTTAATTTGACCTTGAATTTGCATTTTTCTCCATTCTTGGGCATAATGGGGTACAATTAGGCCTGAAATTCCTTCAAAAATTGCAGCTTGATTTTCACCTATTTTTACAGCCTTTCTTGGTCAGCTTTCTCCGCTTTGACAACCGTTATTTTATTTTTTGATTTTTTATTTTGAAAAAAGTGAATTTTGGGGAATCACCCAAAATTGGGTGATGACAGTTGCCCCCTCTCTTTACAATGCTTATGATAGAAAGTCTCGTAAGAGACTTTAAATAGTAAGCATTGTAAAGAAAAAAAAAGGATGAGATACGATTTACTCATCTTGTTGAGGAATGATGAATCATCTTAAGGGCTAGAAAGCGCACTCAGAGTAAAAACTGGAAGATTTTTTTTTTTGAAAACTCAAAGATTTTGAAATGGTCGAATTGTCATGGGTGACCTACCCAGCGAAAAACGCAAAGATTTTTTACAGAGATGAAAAATATGATGATTTTTCAAAGTGGTGGTCTCATTGTAATGGGTGACCTACCCAAGTGAAAAACACGAAGATTTTTGGTGAAAAAGGCAGAGATTTTTCAAAGTGGTGAAAAATGTAAAGATTTTTCAAAGTGGTCTTGTTGTAATGGGCGACCTGCCCATGTGAAAATTTTATAGATTTTTCGAAGAGGTGAAAAACACAAAGACTTTCCAAAGGGGTAAAAAATACAAGGATTTTTCAAAGTGGTGAGAAATGCGAAGATTTCTCAAAAATGGTGAAAAATGCAAAGATTTTTCAAAGTAGTCTTGTTGTAATGGGCGACTTGCCCAGATGGAAAATGCGAAGATTTATCAAAGTGGTGAAAAATACAAAGATTTTTCAAAGTGGTGAGAAATGCAAAGATTTCTTCAAAATGGTCTTGTTGTAATGGGCGACCTGCCCAGAATGGAAAATGAAAAGAGTTTTCAAGGTGGTGAAAAATATGAAGATTTTTCTAAGTGGTGAAAAATACAAAGATTTTTCAAAGTGGTGAGAAATGCGAAGATTTCTCAAAACGGTGAAAAATGCAAAGATTCTTCAAAGTGGTCTTGTTGTAATGGGCGACCTGCCCAGGTGGAAAACACGAAGATTTTAAAGTGGGGAAAAATACAAAGATTTTTCAAAAGTGATGAGAAATGCGAAGATTTCTCAAAATGGTGAAAAATGCAAAGATTTTTCAAAGTGGTCTTGTTGTAATGGACGACCTGCCCAGGTGAAAGGTTTTAAAAAACATAAAGATTTTTCAAAGTGGTGAGAAATGCAAGAATTTCTCAAAATAGTGAAAAATGCAAAGATTCTTCAAAGTGGTTTTGTTGTAATGAGCGACCTGCCCAGATGAAAAACACGAAGATTTTAAAGTGGTGAAAAATACAAAGATTTTTCAAAGTGGTCTTGTTGTAATGGGCGACCTGCCCAGATGGAAAATGCAAAGATTTATCAAAGTGGTGAGAAATGCGAGGATTTCTCAAAATGGTGAAAAATGCAAAGATTCTTTAAAGTAGTGAAAAACGCAGAGATTTTTCAAAATGGTTTCATTGTCATGGGCAACCGGCCCAAATGGAAGATGAAAAAGGTTTTCAAAGAGGTTTGGTTGTTATGGGTGACCTACCAGGTGGAAAAGATGAAATGTCTGAAAAGGACGACATGATAGGACTCTATGGGGAACGAGGGCTGAAAAGTGCACTCGAAAGGAGGTAGGGTTAGAAAAACACACTACCTAAAAGGTGAGGGCTTGAAGGAGCTTTCAAAAAGAGGTAGGGTTGGAAAACGCACTACCTAAGAGGTGATTGATAGCTCGAAGGCATACTTAAAAAGAGGCAGGGTTGGAAAACACACTACCTAAGGTGGTTGATGGCTCGAAGGAGCACTAAAAAGGAGGCAGGGTTGGAAAACGCACTACCTAAGGTGGTCGATGGCTCGAAGGCGCACTAAAAAGGAGGCAGGGTTGGAAAACGCACTACCTAAGGTGGTTGATGGCTCGAAGGCGCACTAAAAAGGAGGCAGGGTTGGAAAACGCACTACCTAAGGTGTGAGGGCTCAAAGGCGCTTTAAAAAAAGGAGGCAGGGTTGGAAAACGCACTACCTAAGGGGTTGATGGCTCGAAGGAGCACTAAAAAGGAGGCAGGGTTGGAAAACGCACTACCTAAGGTGTGAGGGCTCAAAGGCGCTTTAAAAAAAGGAGGCAGGGTTGGAAAACGCACTACCTAAGGGGTTGATGGCTCGAAGGAGCACTA
>Ga0325401_1003533_pt1 | contig 14382 bp, 10 predicted proteins | sample PopdelMetagenome_FD_205666 | JGI IMG/M metagenome (GOLD analysis project Ga0325401, IMG submission 205666) | Populus deltoides microbial communities from Bellville, Georgia, United States - Xylem-PdKOR-R2 | ecosystem: Host-associated > Plants > Phyllosphere > Stem > Wood/Secondary xylem | place...
GCGGCGCGTCGGGGCCGCCGCGGACGGGCGTGCGACGCCTGCGCAGCCGGACGAGGACGCCGACGAGCACGACGGCGGCCAGCGCGAACGCGACGCTCAGCAGCGGCCCGGAGTCCCGGCCCTCGCCGCCGAGCCGCGCCGTGGACGCGTCGCCCGGTGCGTAGAGCACGGTGACCGTGTCACCGACCTGCAACCGCTGTCGGTCCCGCCCGTGCGCGGCGACGTAGTCGTAGGTGCGCCCGTCGACGACGTAGCTCACCTTGGGGGCGAGGCTGGGCGAACGGGCCTCGGCGCGGGAGTCGCGGGTGCCGCCGAGCGGGGCCCGGGCCACCAGCGCGACCACGGTGCCCTCCGTTCGGGCGGCGGTCCGCACGAACTGCGCGTTCTGCATCGACAGCAGGCCGAACACGGCGGCCATCGCCACCAGGTAGACCGCGGCCACGACACCGACCGTGGTGGGGAAGCGCTGCCGGCTCACGGGAAGGACGATATCGGCGCGGACCTGTGCGTGAGCCAAGCAGGACAGACCCGGATCGAGACGGACGACATCGCGCCCGGGTCGGACAACACCTCGGACAACACCGTCGGAGCAGAGTGGCGCTCGACGGGGAGAGCGTGGTCCGAGCGGGGGAGCAGACGGTGGCGGTCGGGGTGGATCGAGGACGCGGTGGGCCGGGCGCGCGGTCGGCGGTGCTGCAGCGGCTCGACCGGGAGTGGCGGGAGCTCGAGGACGACGAGGGGGCGAGGTCGGCCTGCCGCCGCTGGTCCGTCCGGGTCGAGGCGTTGGCCGGGTGCTCGCGGCCCGGCGACGTCCTGGCCCGCGTCCCCGAGGACCCCGACGCGGTGCTGCTCGCCCTGCTCGAGGAGGCGGTGGCGGGCGACGGGCTCGCCGCCCGCGTGGTGCTCCAGGCGTTCCTGCCCAAGCTGGTGCGGATGGCCGGGCTCGACCGGGCCGCCGAGGTGGACGACTACGTGACCGCCCTGTGGTGCGAGGTCGTGGCCTACCCCGTGGGGCGCCGCCGCACCTCGGTGGCGGCCAACCTCGTGCTCGACACCCTCAAGGCCGTGCACCGCGACCGTCGGCCCGGCTGCGACGTGGCCGTGCCGCCCGACCTCGTGGTCGTCGCCGCCGAGCGGGGTCCGGGCCACCTCGTCGGCTCGGAGCCCGCGGACCCGGGTGGTCCGTCGGCCGACGCCGTGCTGCGGGTCGCCCGCGAGCACCACCTGGTCGACCCGGGGACGCGCGAGCTGCTGCACAGCGTGTACGCCGAGGGGCTCAGCGGCGCCGCGGCCGCCCGCCTCCACGGGCTCTCACCGGGTGCGGTCCGCAGCCGGTGCTCGCGGGCGGTGCGGGTGCTGGCGCGCCACCCCGCGCTGCTCGCCGACGCGCGCTGACCGGGCCGTGCGGTGGGAGGTCGCGGTGGGAGGTCGCGACCGGCGAGGCCTAGCTGACGCCCCGGGTCCGGAACTGGATGCTGACGCGCGGGCCGACAGGCCGGGTGGTCTTGGGGACGGCGTGCTCCCAGGTGCGCTGGCAGGAGCCGCCCATGACGATGAGGTCGCCGTGGTGGAGCGTGTGCCGGATCGTGCCGGCGCCGGTCACCCCGCGGGTCGGTCGGGCCCCTGGGTGGGCGGGGGAGCCACCGGTCGCGGCGTCGCCCGAGCGGGGCTGGGCGCCGGGCCGGCCCTGGGCGAGGTCCGCGCCGGCGATCGCGCGGGCCACCGCACCGCCACCGCGCGGCCGGAGCAGGAACTCCCGGGCCGAGCCGAGCGACACGATGGCGACCGCCGTGTCCGTGGTGCGACCGCGGCCGATGGTGTCGCCGTGCCACGCGACCGAGTCGGCGCCGTCGCGGTAGAGGCAGAGGCCCGCGCTCACCAGGGGCTCGCCGAGCTCCGGCGCGTAGCGGGCGTTCAGCGCGTCGCGGACGGCCTCCAGCGCCGGGTGCGGCAGCTGCTCGCCCTCGCCGTAGTGGCACAGCAGGCGGGGCACGTCCACGACGCGGTCGTACATGGGCCGTCGCTCGGCCCGCCAGGGCACGTCCTCCAGGAGCCGCTCGAGCAGGTCGCCACCCGTCGCCCAGCCGGGCAGCAGGTCGATCCACGCCCCACGGGCGAGGCGGTGGCGGACCAGGCCGGCGAGGGCGGGGTCGACCGCGACCCCACCGGGCGCGCCGTCACCAGCCCCGGGCTCGTCGAGCCCGGCGTCGAAGAGCGAGGCCTCCGCGTACATGCACCGAGGCTAGCACCGATTCGACGACCTGTTCGATTCGAGCCCCAGGGTCGGGGCTCGGAGCTAGCCCTCGTCGGCTGCGGGGCCGCGCGGTCCACCGGCGGGTCCGCCGTTGCCCGGACCGGCGTTCGCGGGCGCGCCGTTGCCCTGACCCCCGCCGTTGCCGTTCCCGCCGCCGTTCCCGCCGCCGTTACCGTTGCCCCCGCCGTCGCCGTCGCCGCCGCCGTTCCCCTCGCCGCCGCCGTCATCGCCACCACCGTCGCCACCACCGTCGTCGGTGGGCGTGGCGGACGGCGTGGGCGACTCGGTCGGCGAGGAGGTGGTCGGCGGCGGGCTGGAGGGAGCGGGGGCCGCGAGCACGAGCTTGATGGTCGTGCCGCGGGAGCTCACGCTGCCGCCGTCGGGGCTCTGGGAGATCACCGTGCCCTCGGGCTGGCTGCTCACCTGGCTCGACACGGAGAACTTGGTGAAGCCGGCCTGGCGCAGCTGGGTCTCGGCCCCCGAGCGCGACGAGCCGCGGACGTCGGGCACGGTCGACTTGCCGGTCGCGTACGTCACGGTGACCTGCTGCCCGAGGGGGATGCTGGTGCCCTGGTCGGGGGAGACGCTCAGCACCTCGCCCTCCTTGGCGCTCGTGTCCTCGCTCGAGGCGGCCTTCGTGTCCACGTTGGTGAAGCCGGCGTCGTCGAGCTTCTCCTTCACGTCGTCGACGTCCTCGCCGACCAGCCCCGACGGGATCTCGGCGGACTCCGGGCCGTCGTTCACCGTCACGGTGACGGTGCTGCCCGACGGCGCCTGCGTCTTGCCGGCCGGGTCCTGGGCGACCACCGTGCCCTTGGTCGACTCCTCGCCGTTGGTGTGCTCGACGCTGAGCCGCAGCCCCGCGCCCTGGACGAGGTCACGGGCCTGCGACTCGGTGAAGGTCCGCACGTCGGGCACGGCGACGTCCTGCACGCTCGGGTTGGTGAGCCGGTAGACGGCGAAGATCGCGCCCGCCACGAGCACGAGCGCGAGCAGGCTCAGCAGCACGACCATGCCGGTGCGCCGCTTGGGCTCCTCCTCCGGCGCGTCCTCCTCGACCGTGGTGACCGCCACCGCGGTGGGGACGGGGGGCACGACCCGGGTGGGGACGTCGGCCGCCGCCGGGACCGGAGCGACGCGGGGGACGACCGCGGTCGTCTGCTGGCCCGCGAGGACCCGGTTGATGTCCGCCTTCATCTCCCGGGCCGACTGGTAGCGGTCGCCGGCGTCCTTGGCCAGCGACTTGAGCACCACGGCGTCGATCTCCGGGCTGATCTCGGGGTCGATCTGGCTCGGCGGCACGGGCGCCTCGCGCACGTGCTGGTAGGCCACGCTCACGGGCGAGTCGCCGACGAAGGGCGGCCGGCCGGTCAGCAGCTCGTAGAGCAGGCAGCCGGTGGAGTAGAGGTCGCTGCGGGCGTCCACGGTCTCGCCGCGGGCCTGCTCGGGCGAGAGGTACTGGGCGGTGCCGATCACGGCCGCCGTCTGGGTCATCGTGGCGCTGGTGTCGGCCACCGCGCGCGCGATGCCGAAGTCCATGACCTTGACGGTGCCGTTGGTCGTCAGCATGACGTTGGCCGGCTTGATGTCGCGGTGGATGATCCCGGCCCGGTGGCTGTAGCCGAGCGCGTCCAGCACGCCGGCCGTCAGCTCGAGGGCCCGCTCGGGGAGGATCTTGCGGCCGTCGCGCAGGACGTCGCGCAGCGTGGGCCCCTCGACCAGCTCCATGACGATGTACGGGATGGAGACGCCGGTGCGCGGGTCCGGCTCCTCGCCGGTGTCGTAGACCGCGACGATCGTCGGGTGGTTGAGCCCGGCGGCGCTCTGCGCCTCCCGGCGGAACCGGGCCTGGAAGGTGGGGTCGGTCGCGAGGTCCGGCCGCAGCTGCTTGACCGCGACCGAGCGGCCGAGGCGCAGGTCGACGGCGCGGCGGACCTCCGCCATGCCGCCGCGCCCGAGCGGGTCGCCCAGCTCGTAGCGGCCTCCGACGGTCTCCGTCATCGCCTCGTCCCCTCCTGCGGCCCGTCCCCGGACCTCGCTGTCTCTCCCGTGCCCTGCCGCCGGTCCGGACGCCGTGGCGCCGGGACCCCTCGCGCCCCCCGGACCCTCATCGTGACAGGCCCGCCTGCATCACCGAGCGGGCGATGGGGGCGGCCAGGCGGCCGCCCGCGATGTCGTTGCGCGGGATGTCCGCGTCCTCGACGACCACCGCGACCGCGATCTGCGGGTCGTCGAGCGGGGCGAACGAGGTGAACCAGGCGAAGGGCTTGCGCTTCGGGTCCGACTGCGCGGTGCCGGTCTTGCCGCCGACCTCGACGCCGGAGATCTTCGCGTTGGAGCCGGTGCCCTGGCTGACTACGACGCCCATCATCTGCTGCAGCGCCTCGGCGTTGCCCGGCGTCATCGCCGTCGAGAGGACCCGCGGCTTGCGCGTCTCGATCGGGGTGAGGTCGGGGGCCTGGACCGAGCTGACGACGTAGGGGTCCATGAGCACGCCGTCGTTGGCGATGGCCGAGGAGACCATGGCCATCTGCAGCGGGCTCGCGGCCACGTCGTACTGCCCGATCGAGCTCAGCGCGAGCTGGGCGTCGTCGAGGCTGTCGGGGAACTGGCTGGCCACGCCGCCGAGGTCGGTGAGGTGGCGGGCGTCGAAGCCGAAGAGCTGCGCCTGCTCGCGCAGCTTGTCCTCGCCGACCTCCAGGCCGAGGTTGGCGAAGGCGGTGTTGCACGACACCTTGAGCGCCTGCTCGATCGTCACCGTCGTGCCGCCGCAGTTGGTGGAGTTGGGCAGGTAGGTGCTGGTGCCGGGCAGCCGGAGCCGGTTCGGCGCCTTGACCTTGGAGTCGGGCGACTTGCCGTCGGCCAGCGCGGCCGCCGCGGTGACGAGCTTGAAGGTCGAGCCGGGCGGGTAGATCTCGCGGGCCGCCCGGTTGCTGAGCGGCTGCGTGCTCTCGCCCGCCAGCTCGTCGTACGCGCGGTCGGCCTTGTCGACGTCGTGGCTGGCTAGGGTGTTGGGGTCGAAGCCCGGGCTCGTCACGAGGGCGAGCACCGCTCCGGTCTTGGGGTTCAGAGCCACGACCGCGCCCTTCTGGCCCCCGAGCGCCGTGGCCGCCGCCTCCTGCACCTTGGGCACGATCGTCGTCTGCACGCTCGCGCCCTGCGGGGTGCGGTTCGTCGCCAGGTCGATCATCCGGCGCACGAACAGCGAGTCCGCGGTGCCCGCGAGCTGGGTGTTGTAGGTGTTCTCCAGCCCCGTGCTGCCGTGGTCGTAGGAGAAGTAGCCGGTCACGGGCGCGTACAGGCTGCCCGCGGGATAGCTGCGCTGGTAGTCGAAGCGGTCCTTCGACGGCACCGTCGCGGCGATCTCCAGCTTGCCGGCGGCGAGGATCGAGCCGCGGTTCTGCGCGAACTCGGCGTCGCGGACGCGGCGGTTCTGGGGCATGGCGTCGAGCGGCCCCTGACGGAACAGCACGATGTAGGTCCCGTTGGCCAGCAGCAGGGCGAACATCAGCATCGCCACGACCGCCACGCGCCTGATCGGTCCATTCATGACGGCACCCTCACGCGACCCGCACCACCTGGGTCGTCTCGAGGTCGGGCCGGCTCGCCGCGGTCGCGACCGGGCGCCGCACCTGGTGGGAGATGACCATCAGCAGGCCGACGATGATCCAGTTGCAGATCATCGACGAGCCGCCCTGGGACATGAAGGGCGTGGTCAGACCGGTCAGCGGCAGCAGCCGGGTGACGCCGCCGATGATCGCGAAGACCTGCAGGGCGAAGGCGAAGGCCAGGCCCGCGGCGAGCAGCTTGCCGAAGGGCTCGCGGCACTGCAGCGCGGTCCGCAGGCCGCGGGCGACGAACAGCCCGTAGACCATGATCAGGGCCATCAGCCCCGCCATCCCGAGCTCCTCGCCGATGGCCGCGGCGATGAAGTCGCTGCGGGCCAGCGGCGTCAGGCCCGGCCGCCCGAGCCCGAGGCCGGTGCCGAGCAGGCCGCCGTACGCGAGCCCGAACTGCGCGCTGATCACCTGGTAGTAGGCGTCGAAGTCGGTGAACGGGTGCAGCCAGGCGCCGACCCGGACGCGGACGTGGCCGAAGTTCAGGTAGCCGAACCACGCCCCCGCCGCGAAGAGGAGCACCCCCAGCACCGGCCAGCCGGCGCGCTCGGTCGCGACGTAGAGCATCATCACGAACAACCCGAAGAAGAGCAGAGAGGTTCCGAGGTCGCGCTGCAGGACCAGGATGGCCAGGCTGAGCAGCCAGACCGAGAGGATCGGCCCGAGGTCGCGGGCGCGCGGCAGGTCGAGCCCGAGGACGCGGTAGCCGGCGAGCGCGAGGACGTCGCGCTTCTCGACCAGGTACGACGCGAAGGCGATCGCGAGCAGCACCTTGGCGGCCTCGGCCGGCTGGAAGCTGTAGGGCCCGACCTGGATCCAGATCTGCGCGCCGAACTTCGCCGTGCCGATGCCGGGCACGAGCGGGAGCAGCAGCAGCGCGACGCCGACGAGGCCGATCGTGTACGGGTAGCGCTGCAGCCGGCGGTGGTCGCGCAGCAGCACCGCGACCCCGATGAAGATCGCGACGCCGAGCCCGGTCCAGATCAGCTGCTGGCGGGCGCCGTGCGCGACGGGGTCGTTGATGAGGTCGATCCGGTGGATCATCGCCAGCCCGAGCCCGTTGAGCACCACGACGCAGGGCAGCAGCAGCGGGTCGGCGTAGGGCAGGCGCCACCGGACCGCGAGGTGCAGCAGCAGCACGGCGACCGTGCAGCCGAGCGCCACCGTGCCGAACTCCGGCCCGAGCGCGCCCGTGACGTTCAGGTCGACCTGCGCGTACGCGCCGAGGCCCAGCACCAGCGCGAAGGCGAGCAGCACGAGCTCGATGCCCCGCCGGCGGCGGGGCACGACGGTCAGGGGTCGCTCGGGACCGGTCGTGGTGGCCGGCATCAGCAGGTCGGTCCCGTGCCGGCGGAGGCGCTCGGGGCGGCGGAGACGGCGCTGCCGCTCGGGCTCGGCACGACGCTCGCGCTCGGCGAGGGGCTGGCGGACGCCGGCGGCGTGCTCGTGCTGCAGCGCGTGGCCGCGTCGCGCAGCTCGGTCACCGTCTCCCGCGCAGCGGCCAGGCTCGGCACGTCGATGGAGCTGCGGACCCGCTCCTGGTAGTAGGCGGGCAGCGTCGAGACCTCGAGGTCCTGGACCTCGTAGAGCTCGGACAGCGGCAGGCCGGGGAGCCCGTCGGACACCCCGCGGAAGATGGCGACCTGCGTGCCCGCGGTGCCCACGTAGTACTGGCTGCGCGTCCACGCGTACGCCGCCCCGAGCCCGGCCGCCACGACGACCAGCACGAGCACCGCCGTCACGACCGGGCGCGCCCAGCGTCGGCGCGTCGGCGGCACGGGGTCGTAGCGGGACTCGTCGGCGCGCGGTCCGGGCTCGGCGGGCGGCACGGCCCCGGCCGCCTCGTCCTCCCCGTCCTCCTCGTCCTCCGTGTCCGTCGACTCCGCCTCGGGGACCGGGGCGCCAGGTGCGCCCGTCCGGGTGATCACGGTGTCCTCGTGCTGCTGCGTCCCGCGGGCCGGTGGGACCGACCGTTCGGCGGCGGCGCCGAGCACGGTCGAGGAGGTGGTGTTCGCGGGGGTCTCGGCCGCGTCCGCGGGCTCGCCGACCAGCCCGGTCGCGGTCTCGACGACGTCGGCGACGAGGACGGTGATGTTGTCGACGCCGCCCTCGGCCCGCGCGGCGGCGACGAGCGCCGCGAGCGCCTCGTCGCGGTCGGGCAGCGCGAGGAGCTCGGCGATCTCCGGGTCGTCGACCAGGCCGCAGAGCCCGTCGCTGCAGAACATCAGCCGGTCGCCGGCGGCCACGTCGAGCAGCGCGAGCTCGGCGTCGGCACCGGGCTGGCCGTTGAGGACGCGCAGCAGCAGCGAACGGTGCGGGTGGACGGAGGCCTCGGCCTCGCTGATCCGCCCCTCGTCGACCAGCGACTGCACCCAGCTGTGGTCGTGGGTCAGGCGGCGGAGCGTGCCGTCGCGCAGCAGGTACGCCCGGCTGTCGCCGATGTGGACCAGCCCCAGCCCGGCCCCGTCGAACATCGCCGCGGTGACCGTGGTCCCCATGCCGTCGAGGGCGACGTCGTCGGCGATGAGGTCGGCGATCCGGTCGTTGGCGTCCTCGACCGCGTTGGACATCACCTCGAGCATCGCCGGGCCCTGCGCGGACTCGTCGACCCGCATCAGGGTGTCGACGGCCACCGCCGAGGCGAGGTCGCCCGCGGCCGCGCCGCCCATCCCGTCGGCGACGACGAGCAGGTGGGGGCTGGCGTACCCCGAGTCCTGGTTGTTCTTGCGCACCAGGCCGATCTCGGAGTGGCTCACCACCCGCAGGACGAGGGACATCAGGGCTCCAGCCGCAGGATCGTGCGACCGATGCGGACGACGTCGGCGAAGCCGATCGTCGTGGGACTCGTGATGCGCTGGTTGTTGACGTAGGTCCCGTTGGTGGAGCCGAGGTCCTCGACGTAGAGCCCGTCAGGGCCGTCGACCACGCGGGCGTGGCGGGTGGAGACGTAGTCGTCGTCGAGCACCAGCTGGCAGTCCGCCCCGCGTCCGACGAGGATCACGTGGTCGACGAAGACGCCGGAGTCACCGGTCTGCGGACCCTGCGTGATGGTCAGCGCCCGGGGCGCGCCGCGCTGCCGGCGCACCTTGCGGGCGGGAGGACGGGGCACCTCGAGGGCCTGCGGTCCGTCGTCGCTCGCCACGGTCCGCCCGAAGAGGTCGCTGCGCACGACCGAGACGGCGGAGAGGATGAAGAGCCAGAGCAGGGCCAGGAACAGCACCTTGACGACGGTGACGGCGATCTCCGACACGGGTCTCGCCTCAGCGGGCGGAGGGGTCGTGGACGAGCATCCGCGTGGTGCCGATCTCGATCCGGGAGCCCTCGCGGAGCGTCGCGTGCCGGACCTTGTGCCCGTCGACGGTGATGCCGTTGGTCGAGCCGAGGTCGACGATGTCGAGGCTGCCGGGGCCCTCGGCGTCGACCCGGATCTCGGCGTGACGCCGCGAGATGCCCGGGTCGTTGATCCGCAGGTCGGCGTCGGTCCCGCGCCCGATGACGAGGCCGGGGGCCTGCAGCGGGTGCCGCATGCCGTTCACCTCGAGCACGAGGGTCGTCGCGCTCCGTCCGGTCCGGACGGCGGGCGGCGCCGGGCGGCCGCGCTGGTCGTCGCGGTCGTCCGGGCTCACCGAGGGGCGCGGCTCGGGCTGCGGCGTACGCGCTGGGCGGCCGGCCGGGGCGTCGGGCACCTCGACGCCGGCGACGGCCTCGGAGGACACCGTGAACCGCCCGGTGGGCAGCCGCTCGTCGAGCGCCAGGTCGATGCGGATCGGGCCGCTGAACACGTAGCCGCGGTCGCCCGCGTGGGAGCGCAGCTCGTCGGCCAGCTCGCGGGTGAGCGTCGAGGCGTACGGCGCGAGCTTGTCGTGGTCGTGGGGGGAGAGCTCGACGGTGAAGTCGTTGGGCACGAGCCGCTTGTCGCGGGACATGAGCTTGGCCTCGGCGTCGAGCTCGCGCTGGAGGCGCGCAGCGATCTCGACGGGCTGCACGTCGCCCTTGAACGCGCGCGCGAACACACCGTTCACGGCACCCTCGACGCTCTTCTCGAAGCGCTGGAAGATCCCCATGTCCCTCCTCTCCATCGGCGACCACCCTACGGTGCGGCTCGGGCCGGACCCCGCATCCCGGCTCCGCGGGGAGCGTCCGCGTGACGCTTTCGCGCACGGTCGGCCGCTCCCGCCGTGCTAATCTTCTCCGGCTGGTCAGGCAGGTGGGGACGCCGGGCTGACCGAGCGCGAGTGGCGGAATGGCAGACGCGCTGGCTTCAGGTGCCAGTGCCCGAGAGGGTGTGGGGGTTCAAGTCCCCCCTCGCGCACGATGAGTGGTGCACGGTTTGAAGGCCTCACGGTTCACAAACTCGAACTAGGTTCTGACTAGGCCGGACAGACGGTTCTGTCAGTAGGTCGAGCGAGCATGTGGATTGCGGCCCGAAGTGTCCGCGTCCTCGATGTCCACCCGGGACCCGGGAGGTTGTACTCAGTGACCGCAGCAGCGCTCAAGCGAGAGCCGAATCCCAAGCTCGTGGAGCTCGGGGAGCGCCTGCGCATCGCTCGCAAGGCCAAGGGCATGACCCAGGCTGCGCTTGCCCAGCAGGTCGACCTCAGCAGAGCCGCCCTCATCAGGATCGAGCAGGGCGCACAAGAGGTCGGGGTCCTCAACCTTCGTCATCTCGCCGAGGCCCTTGACGTCAGCGTCGGCCAACTCGTCGACTAACGGAGCAGTCCCGCAACAGCACGGCGCTGCCTGCAAGCGTCTGAGCCAGCCGACACGCTCCCAACTCGACAACCTCCCCTCCGCCACAGAGAGACCTCGCCGGGAACGCCTGTTGCTCCGCTCCACACGGGGAGTGGTGCCCTGCGCAGAGTGGGAGCAGACCTTGAGAAGGGCGTAGCCCCAGTCAGCAACCAGTTGGACCGGAAGGCTGACGGCGCATCGCTCAGCGGCTGGACCACCACCTACCGAGGCGCTTCCTCTCAAGGTCGGCCTTCCGCTCGACGTACATCGACCGTCTTTCCTTGACGGCCCGCATGTGCGCCGAGTCGTGGCGAGTGATGAGGCCGTACGCGCCGGAGGCCAGGATGCATAGCCCCAGCCCCGGTCCGGGTACCAGGTGACCCACCGCTACACCTGGTCCAGCGATGGACGCCACGAGGCTGCTAAAGAACGTGTCGACTATGTCCGGCTTCGAGCGGCGTTCCTGCTCCGACTCCAGTGCGGAGATGAGGCGCTCAAGCGTTCGGACGGCTGCACGAGCGCGAATCGCGGTCGGCGTCGGACAGATCGTGCCGTCGGACAGAACCAGGTCGTTCTGCGCCGGCTGGCGCTTCCCGGTGAGAACTCCGGGGATCTTGAGGGTGTTCATGGTGAATCGCTCTCGGGTCAGAGGCTGGGCCTCAAGCGAGGAAAGGGTCTGCGCTCGCGCGATTCGTGTGTCATCCCGCTCTATCATGGGGCAGGCTCCTCGAGTGCAGCTACTCGGAACGGAGCTGGTGAGCGCTGCCAGGGTCTCCGGAAGTCCTCCTGACGCAGAGGCCCACAGGCACCGAGGCCCACAGGCAGAGAGCCGCAGGCGCTGAACCAGAGTCGGGCCTGAGGAGCGAGGTTGATCGACAAAGCGCCGCCGACTAGCAAGGTCGGCGTGCTTTGATCCGAAGCCTCGTAGCAGCGGCCGACGTTCGCGCTGCGTAGTCGGTCGAGTAGTGCCTTAGCTGGCGGTGAAGTAGAGGGCCACGCTGTCGTTCTCGAAGAGCCGAATGCCGCGTTGCTGAAGGGTCAGGTCCATTGCCTCAGCCACTTCGAGTGATCGTTCCCATAGCTGGTCCTTGCCGGCGTTTTCGCCCAGCGTGGCTCCACGGTCAAGGCGGCCCCAAACTCGGCCGATGAGCGGTATACCAGCCCAGCGGTGGGGGTCATCCTGTCCGAATCGCACAGCCGCGGCTGTGTATGCGGCGACGACACCAACCTGTCTACGGCCTGGACGACGAGCTGGTATGCGCGGTTGAGGTCGCCTGAGCAGACCCAAGCCGCGCGCGCCTCACGTAGCTGGCGCAAGATCAGTGTCACGTCGTACGGGTTCGTTGCTAGGCGCACCCGTCTTACCCCATAGGGGTAAGAGTCTCCCGGCGCTGTCTGCCCGAGCTGCTGTGGGAGGGTCGGGAGGGCTGGCCGTAGGGGCGGCAGTCCACTTCTCCGGCTACGCCAACCGCGCTTCTACGTTGCGATCGCGTCAGCGCAATACGTGGCCAGCGCCTTGAATCAGGCCAAGGTCGCGATGGAGGCTGCCGCGCTGGAGGCTCGCACCTGCCGGAAGCCTGGTCCCGGGACGGCGTTAATTTGGCAGACGTCATCCTCGTCCGCCCCTCGGCCTGACGGGAGACGGAGGCTCGGTGTCGAAGGAAGTCGTCGCGCTCAACCTCCGTCGCCTCGCCGCGGCCCTCAGCGTCAGCGTCGGGCAGCTCGTTGACTAGTCGGCTCCCATCGACCGAGAGTCCGCCGCACTCCGTCGTCGTGCCAGCGCATGTGTTCGACCGGCTCAGCTCGTGCTGGGTTCGGGCTAGCCGAGTATTGCTGATCAAGGTCCGACAGGAGCCACAATGACGTTCGATCCTCACCCTGGGCAGCGTCCGCGGCCGCGGTTCCGCACACGGCAGCAGCCGGTGGGGGCGGCAGCGGACCCAGAGAGCCTGTTCGGTGAGCTGCCACGGACCCCTGAGGGCGTCGGGGCTCTTTGGTCGCATCAGGCTGACCAGCTCCGCACCTACAGCGAGAAGCATCGGGATGACCTGGACGTCGCTCTAGAGCTCCCGACCGGGTCGGGAAAGACGCTGGTAGGGCTACTACTCGCGGAGTGGCGCCGACGAGCGTTGTCGCACCGCGTGGTGTACGCGTGCCCGACCAAGCAGCTCGCACGGCAGGTTCTCAACAAGGCCCACCAACAAGGGATCTCCGTGGTCCTGCTTGTCGGCAGTCACCACGAGTGGGACCGAGCCGATCTCGCTCGGTACACCCGCGGGGAGGCCGTGGCCGTCACGACCTACAGCTCGATCTTCAACATCAACTCCCATCTCGGCGACGCGCAGACGTTGTTGTTCGACGACGCCCATGCGGCTGAGGGTTATGTCGCGGAAGCCTGGGCTCTGTCAGTAGAGCGGGGCCGAGACGTCTACACCCAGCTGTTCGACGCGATCGGTGACGACGTCGACCCGCAGTTCGTCACCCGCATGGTCGCGCCCGACAGCGTCGCCGCCGACAGCAGCGAGGTACGGCTGCTGCCCGTCGCGGCCGTGGCCCGGCGAGTCGGCGAGGTGGACGCGGTTCTCGCCACGCTTGAGGGAAACGAGGCGTGGCGTTTTCGGGTGCTCCGCGCCAACCTCGCCTCGTGTCTTTTCTACGTCGCCCGCTCCGGCTTCTACATCCGGCCGATGATCCCGCCGACGTTCCAGCACGAGCCCTACACCAACCCGGAGCAACGGATCTACCTGTCGGCGACGCTCGGTGAGGCCGGAGAGCTTGAGCGGTCTTTCGGCCGCAGCCCGATCAGCCGGGTGCCCGTGCCTCCCGCATGGGACCGCACCGGCAGCGGTCGCCGCTTCTTCGCATTCCCCGAACTCGCCACACCCGCTGCCATCCCGGTCGGGGCGGGCGGCGGCGAGACCGACAACGTGACAATGCACCAGACGACGCTGCGGCAGCTGCTCGACCTCGCTCAGCGCCGGCTGATCCTCACGCCGGACGACCGGAGCGCCTCGGCTTTCGCCGACGACCTTGATGTACCGGCTGAGCAGCGCTACACAGCGAAGGACGAGCGCGGGCTGCAGCCGTTCCTGACGGCGCCGGTCGGAACGCTCCTGGCCGCGAACCGCTACGACGGCATGGACTTAGCCGACGAGAGTTGCCGGATGGTGCTTATGGCGGGGCTGCCGACGGCGTCTCATCTTCAGGATAGGTTCCTCGAGACGAAGCTCCGGGCTGGCGAAGTGCTCCACGAACGCATCCGGACCCGGGTGATCCAGGGCGCCGGAAGGTGCACCCGGGGCCCCAAGGACTGGGCCGTGGTGGTCGTAGTCGGAGAAGACCTGCTGCGGTTCTTGTCCCGCGGGGAAGTCAGGTCGGCGCTGCCTGTCGAGCTGCAGGCCGAGGTGTCTTTCGGGCTCGAGGTCAGCCAAACGGCCGGTGAGAACCTCGTGTTGCTCGGCGAGAGCGCCCTGACGCAAGACAACGTTTGGCAAGAAGATGCAGAGCCCGAGCTCGCCAGACGCCGCCGCGACGCAGTCCGGTCACCCTTGGCTCACGTCGGCGAGCTGGCCGACAGCGCTCCACGCGAGATCCGGGCCTGGGCCTTGGCGTGGCAGCAGGACTGGGAGGCCGCGGCGCGCGCGGCCGTCGAAGTCTTGGAGAACCTCACAGACTCGTCACTTCGACCCTACCGAGCGCTGTGGGCCTACCTGGGAAGCGCGTGGTCGGCGCTCGCCGCGGCCGACGGCGACTCGGTGAAGGTGCAGCGCTCTGCCGAGC
>Ga0325401_1003534_pt1 | contig 14378 bp, 29 predicted proteins | sample PopdelMetagenome_FD_205666 | JGI IMG/M metagenome (GOLD analysis project Ga0325401, IMG submission 205666) | Populus deltoides microbial communities from Bellville, Georgia, United States - Xylem-PdKOR-R2 | ecosystem: Host-associated > Plants > Phyllosphere > Stem > Wood/Secondary xylem | place...
CTGCCGTCCTGAAGGGCAAGAAGGGCGTGTACGGCCTCCACGTGCAGGGCTCGTCGATGCACCCGGCGCTGCCCGACGGCGAGCTGCTGATCGCCGGCCGCGACCTTCCGCTGTCGATCGGCGACAACGTGGTCGTGTACCTGGCCGCAGACGATGACGGCTACGATGGGCAGCGCGCCCGTGGCGTGCTGGTGAAGGAGCTGGTGCGCCGCTCCGCCAGCTACGTCGAGCTTCGCCAGTATGACCCGCCCCTGACGTTCCGCGTGGCCATGGCTGAGGTGACGCGGATCGATCGCGTGCTGACGCGGCGCGAGATGGTGTCGTGAACCAAGCGACGCGATTGGCAATTGCCGCCGTCGCGCTGAAGACGCTGGTAGCGTGTTCCGATCCCTTCGCGGAGGCGAAAAAGGCGGTGCGGCACGACATGAAGGATCCCGCGTCCACCGAGTTTCGGGATGTTCGCTGGTGCGGCGCGACCGGCGGACCGATCATGGGCGAGTTCAACTCGAAGAACAGCTACGGCGCGTTGGCGGGCTTCAAGCGGTTCTATTACGCCGATCAAGCCGCAGCGACGGATGAGAACGACTACAGCTACGAGCGGCTGTTCAAGTTGTGCATGAAGGAGAGCGCGCGGCAGCTCGCGAAGGTCAGTGGCAAGGCGTTCAACGAGCAAGCCGAGGACGACCGACTGAATGCCGTGTTCGTTCCTGACGACCTGTCCGCGCCGGCCGTGAGGGCACCGCTGCCAACGCCAACGCCCGAGCCGGCGCGAGACGCGGCTGCCGCGCGTGACGACGAGATGCTCAACGTCGACGAAGTCTCCGTCTGCGATCGCCCAGACTCGCCAGAGAAGGCCGCGCTCATGAACGAGATCGGCACTGACTGCATGGGCGAGTAGCACCACCAACATTTTTCCGAACAGCACCAAAACGGTGTTGACAGCCTAGCACCAATCTGGTGTTGTCCCTCCATCGCCTGCACCATCGCGGGCCGGGAGAGGGCAATGGCAAGCACCACACCGAACATCGACAAGCTGGAGGCGGTGCTGCGGTCGCTCGGCGACGGCGCGCAGGTCTCGTTTCAGCGCTCCGACGTCAACGATCGCGGCTTCTTCAGCACGGCCCGTCGCATCACTCTCCCGAGCGGCGAGAGCACCTGGACGAACGGGCAGGGCGACACGCTCGCCGCCGCCTTTCGCGCGGAAGCGGAAAGCCTTCGCCGGCTGACGACCCCGGCGTCGGTCGCGGATCTCGAGCAGGCTGCCGCGTGATGGTCGCGCTCCACACCCTCAAGACGACCATCGTGCTCCGGGTCGGCGACGCCGAAGCCGAGTACGCAGGCACCGTCACCTATCACCGGCATCGCGAGTACGGCGACGACTGGAACGAGCCGCGCGAGCCCGCGCACTGCGAGCTGGTCGGCGTGACGCTCGACTTCACCGGCATGCGCCGCATCGCGCTTGATGACCTCGTGGTCGCCGAGCTTCAGGACGGCTTGCAGGCCGAGATGATGGACGATTGGGCGGCCGATATCGCGGCGGCGGAGGAATACCGCGCCGAACAGCGCCGCGACGATCGCATGATGGAGGTGCTGTGATGCCCCACCTTCACCCCGACCGTCCCACCGCGCTCGCGGACGCACTCCCCGGTCTCGCACCGGTCACCCGCGCCGTCACCGAGTCCGTCCTGCGGCTGCCGGTCCCCGAGCGCATGCAGGTCATTCGCGACGTCGCCGAGGCGCTGGAGCTGCCCTCGCACGGCGTGGACAAGCTGCTCGAGGGCGCGGACCTGATTGTGACCGACTGGGAGGATGACGAGCGCCAGCCGTGGCCGCAGCCGATCACGACGCGCGTTCGGATGCCCAATCCCAGCCTCTACGCGGACTTGGCAGGGCAGGGCGCATGATCGTCACCGCCCACGCCTGCGAGCGGTACGTCGAGCGCATCGACCCCCGCCTCTCGCTCGCCGCCGCCCGTGCGCGGATCGAGTCCAGCGCGTCCGCCATCGAGGCCGCCGCAGATTTCGGCTGTCGCGTCGTCCGTCAGGGCTGCGGCGCCAAGCTGATCCTCGCCGGCGACCATGTCGTCACCGTTTATCCGCGCAGGAGTGCCATCTGATGCGCCCCATCCCCGAGACCACCCGCGCTATGGTGAAGGCGCGCCCGTGCTTCCAGGCGGTTGCCGAGCCGCGCTCTCACTTCCCGCTGCGCGCCGCCGATGGTCGCACTTGGGCCGAGCACGCGGCCGAGCGCCGCGCGAAGGTTGCAGCATGAGCGACGCGACCGCACCCCGCGCCATGCTGGACGATGGCTTGCCCGACTTCCCGTTCTTCGAGGTCGACGCTCCCACGGCGGCGTTCGGCGCAGACGAAGCCGCCTATCTCGACAGCCGGACCGGCAGCGAGGTCGCGCGACGGCTGACCACGGAGGCTAAGGTCTTTTCGTCTCTGTTCTTCGTCGGCGGCAAGCTGTCCGACTTCGGCCTCCGCTTCAAGGAGCCGTATCGCGAGACGGGCCACAACACGCTGCGCGCGCTCATGTGCTCATTCGCCCCGTCGCACGAGGCCAAGGAAGGGACGGTCGCGCTGGCGCTTCATCGCTGGTGCGAGCCGATCCCGGCCGGAGCCTCCGCATGATCGCCCGCATCCTCGCCGCGCTGGCGTATCCCGCCTGGCTGACGCGGCCGGGGGAGAGGGTGGGGCGGTCGTGACGCTGATCACCGCACCGGGCGCGTATCCCGGCTTCCCCGCCGCCGACTACCACGCGGACCCCGCTCCGGTCGCCAGCCTGTCCGCCACGCTCGCCAAGCTGGTGGTCGGCAAGTCGCCCCTCCACGCTTGGCACGCGTGCCGGCGGCTCAATCCCGACTGGGAGCCGGTCGAGCGCAAGGTGTTCGACATCGGCAGCGCGGCGCACCGGAGCGTGCTGGGCGCGGGCGGCGATTACGTCGCGATCCCGGCCGAGCTGCTGGCGAAGAACGGCGCGGCGAGCACGGCGGAGGCGAAGGCCTTCATCACCGACGCGCGCGACCGCGGACTGACACCGCTCAAAGCGGAGGAGGTTGAGCAGGTCGAGCGGATGGGCGACATCGCTGCGGCCCGGCTCGCCGAGCGCGGCATCGTGCTCGACCCCGCCCGGTCCGAGATCGTGGCGCTCGCCGAAATCGAGGGCGTGTGGTGCCGGATGATGGCGGACAATGTGCCTGCCGACCAGCGCGCGCCGATCTACGACTTCAAGACCTGCGAGGATGCCAGCCCGCAGGCGTGTCTCCGCTCGGTGGTCAGCTACGGCTACGACGTCCAGGCCGCGCACTATCAGGCGGTGTGGAAGGCGGCGACCGGCGAGGATCGGCGCTTCACCTTCATCTTCCAGGAGAAGGCGGCGCCGCACGAGGTGACGCTGATCGCGCTGTCCGGCTCATTCGAGGACCTAGGGCGGAACCGCGCCGAGCGCGCGCGCCGCATCTGGGGCGAGTGCGTCAGCAGCGGACATTGGCCCGGCTATCCCGCCGGGCTCCACGAAATCGACGCGCCGGCCTGGCTGATCGAGCGCGAATATCAGGAGGCAGCATAGTGTCCATTCGCTTCATCCCCGTCACCGAGATCCACGATCCGCTGACGATCGCGCTCGGCATCTCCGGCGGCAGCGGGACCGGCAAGACATTCACCGCGCTCCGAGTCGCCCGCGGTATGGCGGAGATGGCGACGGGCAAGCCCGGCGCGCCGATCGGCTACGTCGACACGGAAAACCGCCGGGCGCTCCACTACAAGGACACCTTCCCCGAGATGCAGCACTTCGACTTTACCGCGATCGACGGTGAGGGCAAGCTGGTCGGCTTTGGACCGGAGCGGTGGGTCGAGGTGATCGACGCCGCGGAAGCCGCCGGGATGCCGGTCCTGATCATGGACAGCTTCAGTCACGCATGGGAGGGCGTCGGCGGCGTGCTCGACCTGCACGCCCAAGAGCTCGACCGGCTGGTGCGGGACGCGGAGAAGCGCGCGAACGGCCGCTACGAGGTCGACCCGGCGAAATACAGCCAGCTCGCGTGGGCGGAGGTCAAGCCACGCTACCGCCGGCTGATCGACCGCATCGTCCGAGCCAAGACGAACATCATCATCTGCACGCGCGCCAAGCCGGTCATGCAGCAGGGCTTCGGCGACAAGGCCAAGAACGCGCGCAAGACCAAGACGCGCCGCGAGGATGTGCCTTGGGACCCCGCGAGCGACGGCGACCTGATGTTTGAGATGACCGCGATGGTGATCCTCGATCCGGTCGCGCCCGGCTGCCCGGTCCACCAGATCAAGGTGGCGGACCAGTTCAAGGGCCTGTTTGACCGCCGCAAGCCGATGGGAGAGCACACCGGCAAGGCGATGGCTGAGTGGGCGCGCGGGCAGGGCGCAGCTCAGGTCGAGAAAGAGACGATGGACTTGGCGCGCGACAAGGCGCGGGCGGGGACGATCGCCTTCACCGATTGGTGGAATGGCACCGACGGCAAGGCGGCGCGACCGGTCGTCCGCCCGATCATGGAGGAGATCAAGGCGCTATGCCGCGTCGCCGATGAAGCCGCGGCGCTGTCGGATGACGAGCCTTTTGGGGCGGACCAGCCGGACGACGCCTCCGACGACGACGGCCAGGCCCTGCGCGACCACGCCGCCGCCCGGCGGGAGGGGGTGGGGGCATGACCTGCACCTGCATCGCCGACTTCGACGCGCAGCTTGCGCCAGAGCAGGAGTTGGACACGTCGATGGCGATCACGCCCGACCTGCGCACCATGACGCTCCGCACGTACACCGGGCTGCGTCGCAAGAGCACCGGCAAGCTGGAGACGCGCCGCAGCAAGCCGCGCCTCGCCGCGCACAAGTTCTGCCCGTTCTGCGGCACCGCGTACGAAGCCGCGGCCGAGTCCACATCATGAGCGCGGACGTGGCGAAGGTGGCGGCCAAGTGCGTGTGCGGGCTAACGCCATGCAGCGGCTTGGACTGCGGGCCGTATCTGCCGGGGCGAGCGCCGCGCAAGAAGCCAGCGCCCAAGTCGGCTGACGAGTTGCGAGCCATCCGTGCGAAGGCTTGGGCCACGCGCCGGGCCCACCTCCAGGACACGGATCATGGGTGAGCCGAGGCACACGCCGGAGCGGTGGCAGGCCGAAGTCGACGGTGTGTCGACCGACGAGCACATTGCCGGAAACATCGTTTGCGAGGCTCCCGAGGAATACGCGGACAGCATGGCTTTCTGGCCTGCCAACGCCCGCCTGATCGCCGCCGCGCCGGGAATGCTGGAGGCGCTAGAGGCGGCCGAAAAGCTCTATCAGCGCGGCTTGCTGTTCACCGACAGCGACGAGATTGCTCGCGTTCACGAATTGCGTCGCGCCGCCATCGCCCGCGCCACCGGAGACACCACCCATGGATAAGCGCGACGAGCTGCTGGGGCTGGCGGAGCGAAAGTGCTTCAACTGCGACGGCACAGGGGTGATCGCGATCCTGCGCGGGCTGCCTGATGTGCGCTCATGTGGCTTCTGCGCCGGAACTGGCCGGTACGTATTCGCCCGCGCCGCATCACAGAACAGGAGCGCGACCGATGGCGAGTGAGCAGGCTGTGGAGGTGACGCAGGCGGATCCGAAGGTGACGTACCCGCATCTTGACGACATCGACATCTCTTGGCTGGATATCGCGGTCACGAGGCCGGGTAATGAACTTATCGTGGCACACGCGCCGGGATGGGCTGAGTTCAACCTAGACCTCCCGTATCTCTGCGACAACGTGGACGACTTCGACGCGCCTACAGAGCCGGGTGTGTACCGATGGAGCGGCTATACTGTCGGGTCATGGGGCGAGGATGACCCGATTGTTCTTATTGGCGGTATATGGGAGCCGTACCGTCTCGCCACGCCCCCATCCCCGGCACCCGAGCAAGCCCTGGCGCTGGTGCGGGAGATGGTCCGCGACCGGGACGCTATTGAGCAGGTCAGTGTCGAGGATTTCATTGAGCGCGTGAACGGCTGGCTGGAGAAAGCAGACGCAATCGTCGCGACCGAGCAGCCCGCCGCCAGCGACACGTCGCGAGGGGAGGGGGTGGAGGTCAGCCAACAAGTCCGGGAGTTGGCGGCTTACATCGTCCAGCGACAGAACGATTACGGAGAGGGTCGATTCTTTGCTCCAGGTTATAGCGATAGAGTGCTGCAAGGCAGAGCCGACACGCATTGGCTGGTGCAAGCACTCGCGCAGTTCGCAGCCGCCGCCCTCACCCCGCCACCCGCAGAGCCGATCCCGTCCGCGCAGGGGGAGGGGGTCAAGCCTTCCGACGTGTTCGAGATGGGTTTCGACTTCGCTTTCGCGCTGCGGGGGCAGGCGCTGGAGGATAGCCGCGCGGTCGGGCGACTGCTCGGGCGCGACACGCTCCGACCCATCGCGGCGCGCATCGATGCGATCATCAAACGAGACGGCTTCGGCAGCTTCCAAGACAGCGACAGCGGCATCGCTCAATGTCGCCAGATCATCAACGAAGCGCTCGACGCCGCCCTCGCCACCACCCCCTACCGCGAGCGTGCGGAAAAGGCGGAGGCGCTGCTGGCCGAAGAGATGACGCAGACGGATCGGGAGGCACGTGTCCGGCAGCTTCTCGGGTACGAGGCTGGTTACGAGATCAGTCGCTGGGACGCGGAGCAAGATTGCAGCGTGATGGCGAAACACGCCGTTGCCGTGGCGATCCGATATGCAGACGACGCCACCGTTTCCCACCGCGAACGCGCAGATAGGGCGGAGGCGCGCGTTGCCGATCTGACGACCGAGTGTGAAGCGCTGCGCGAGATGGTCGTACGGAAGAATAAGCGCGTCTCTCAGTCTGAGGCGCGCGAGCGGGGGCTGAGGGCGGCGCTGGAGCGGATCAAGGTCGGCGATTTCAAGGACGCGAACGGTCGCGGAAGTCGCGGCGAGTGGTTTGCCATGCTCTGTGAGGCACAGGGGATCGCCCGCGCCGCCCTCGCCTCGCATCAGGGAGAAGCGTGATGGAGGAGATGAAGCCGTGCCCGAACCCGTGGTGCTCGTCACATCGCGATACTGGCTTTTCGCCGTTCGTTCACTACTATGAGAGCGGCTGCTACTTTCGGGTGCGCTGTCCCGTCTGCCCGCAAATCGGGCCTTCAGGCAACGCCGAGACTGAGGCCGTCGCCGCTTGGAATCGCCGCACCCCCGACGCCGACCACCAGGCGGCGATGCAGCGGGACGGCGAGCGGGTGGGGGCGTGGCAGCCGATCGAGACGGCTCTGCGAGATGGAGCGTTCGTGCTGCTCTCGTTTCCCGAGGGCGCTCCCTACGTCAGTGTTGGCTGGTGGGATGCTTCAGGGTGGAGGATCGTGGAAGCCGACCCTGAGACTAGCTTCTGTGACCCCACCCACTGGATGCCGCTACCCGCCACCCCGACCTGGGAGAGCGACGATGCCTGAGACGCTGCAACCCATCGAGACATTCGAGGCGAACTACGCCTGCGACGAATGCGGAGAGCGGGTCACGTTCGACGGAATGGCCTTCCCGACATACCCGGTGCAGTACCCGCACACCTGCCCGGCGGGGCACAAGGTGACGCTGCGTCGTGCTTATCCAGCGGTGGTCTACCGTTCCGCCCTCGCCACCCCGACCGGGGGCGATGCACGATGACCGGCGTCGGGCAGGGCGGGCCGGTGCGCGAACAACTCCGTCGCACGAAGGGCTGGCGGATGCCGGAGAACACGGTGTCGGTCGCGCGGCCGGGTCGGTGGGGCAATCCATTCCAGATCGGCGGCTGGTTCAAGGTGGGCACGGGCGCCGGCCGCCCCGGTTTCGCATGGCTTCAAGCGGCCGAAGGCTATCAGGACAGCACGTTCACCCTGGTCCAGACGCGCGAGCAGGCCGTGGCCATGTTTCGTCTCTACAACGAGCGGTATCCCCTGCTGCCGATCCGGTTCGACCCGATCCGCGGCAAGAACCTCGCCTGCTGGTGCCCGCTCGACCAACCTTGCCACGCCGACGTGCTGCTGGAGCTGGCCAACCCCGCCGCCATCCGCGCGCTCGAACCCGTGCGGGAGATGCACGGGTTGAGGGAGGGGGTATGACCGAGCCTGTCGACTTCCTGTCGCGCCTAGCCGCGAAGCGTGCCGCTACTGGTGCGAGCGATTTCATGCTGTGCGCCTGTCAGGAAGGCGTGGCGCATCCGACCGGGTATTTCCCCGTCGTCCAGCACGACGCATCCGGCGGCTTCATCTCCGCTCTCGTCTGCGAAAGCTGCCAGGGTGAAGTGTATCTCGTGAACGGTCGGCTGCCATGACCGTCCTCCTCTGCCTCGTCGCCGCGGTCACGGACGGAGACACCCTCCGCTGCACCGACGGCACGCGCCTCCGCATCGCGGGCATCCAGGCGCCGGACCGCACCGCGTCCACGCCCTGTCGCCAGCGCCGCGCCGCCTACACCTGCGACGACCGGGGCTATGCGCGCAGCCGGACGATCGTGTCGCGCCTGGTGCTGCGCCGGCGGCTGGTGTGTCGGCCGGTGGGGACGAGCTACCGGCGGGTCGTGGCGACGTGTCGGCTGCCGGGCGGGGGCGACCTGTCGTGCGCGGTGGTCGGGGCGGGGGCGGCCGTGTGGTGGGAGGCGTATCGGCGGGGGTACGGGATGGGGGAGTGTCGGTGAGCGCGGCCCGCCTCATGACCGCGGCCGAGGCCGTGCGCGAATACGGTATCCCGTCCGAGCGCACGCTCCGCACGATGCGCCAGCGCGGGCTCCCCGCCGCCCGGCTCGGTCGCGCCTGGCTCTATCACGCCTCCGATCTGGAGCGCTTCATCACCGATGCGAAGGTCGTTTCATGCCCCGCCGCAACACAGGCCCGCGGATCAAATGGCTCGACAAGCGGGGGGCCTTCTACATCGTCTGGTACGAGGGAGGACGCGAGCGTAGCCGTTCGACTGGCACGGCAGACGGCCGGGAGGCTCAAGGCGCGCTCGAGGACTTCCTGCGCGAGCGACGCCGCGCCGAGCAGCCCGACCGACCCGGCGAGCCCGACCAGGTCATGATCGCCGACGTGCTCGACCTCTATGGCGAGGGGCACGCGCCGCACGCGGCCGCGCCGGAGCGGATCGGCTACGCGATCGACGCGCTGCTGCCGTTCTGGGGGGAGAAGTCCGTCGCGGCCGTCACCAAGCAGGCGTGCCGCGACTATGCCGCGCACCGCGACCGCGCGCCGGCGACGGTCCGCCGAGAACTCGGCACGCTGCGGGCGGCGCTCAACTACGCGGTCGGCGAGAAGCGTTTGACCGCGGCACCGGGCGTGCTGCTGCCGACCAAGCCGCCGGGCAAGGAGCGGTGGCTGACCCGCGGCGAAGCCGCGCGCCTGCTTGATGCCGCGCGCACCGGGCGCTCCGACGTGCGGCTCTACCTGCCGCTGTTCGTGCTGCTGGGGATCTACACCGGCGCCAGGAAGGAGGCGATCCTGTCGCTCCGCTGGCCGCAGGTCGACCTCACCGCGCGCCGCATCGACTTTCGTAATGGGGTGGAGACGACGAAGCGCCGCGCGCGCCAGCCAATCCCGCGCCCGCTGCTGACCTTCCTGCGGCTCGCCAAGCGCCGGTCGGCCGACGACGGCTACGTCGTCCACGACAAGGGCCAGCGCATCCTCGACATCGGCGACGGCCGGCACGGGAGCTTCGGCGGGGCGCTCCGCCGGGCCGGTCTGGGGGGCGTCGTGCCGCACACGCTCCGGCACACCTGCGGCACCTGGATGGCGCAGCGCGGCGTTCCGCTTCATCAGATCGGCGGCTGGCTAGGCCACTCCGACACGCGCACCACTGAGCTCTACGCGCACCACCATCCCGACTTCATGGAGGAGGCGCGCGGCGCATTTGAGAGGAAGAGTACGTGACGGGATCAGACGTGGGGCAAGCCGGGAACGCCGCCGCCGTAGCACGGACAAACCTCGGACAAAGTGCCTCGGACCCCCTGCTAAGTGGCGCACCCGACAGGATTCGAACCTGTGACCTCTGCCTTCGGAGGGCAGGGGAACGCCGGATTTCCGCGCATTTCGGCGGCTTTTGGGTGGCTGATCGGCGTGGGCGCAGTCCTACCGCGCGGCGTTGCTCGGACATAGCACGGACAGCCCGCCTCCCGAGCCGCGTCGCAGCGGGGAGGGCGGGGTGAGCGGGCTCGACCTTGGCGCTGACCTGTTCGGCGAGCCGGTGCTTCGGCGGTCGGCGCACTTCACCCGCGACGGGCATCGCCAGCGGCTATCGCGTGACTGGGCACCCGGCCCGCGCGCGTTCGTGCTCGGCTGCAATCCTAGCACCGCGGACGCGATGACGGACGATCCAACGTCGCGCTGGTGGAACCGCTGGTTTCACCACTTCGGCTTCGGGGGCTACGACGCGGGCAACCTGTACCCGTTCTGCACGTCGAGCCCGGCTGAGTGTCGCCGCATCGCGGAGGCTGGTTGGGCAGGGGAGTGGCACGACCGCGATGCCATGCACGCCAACCTGGAGGCCGTTGTTCGGATGGCGAAGGCGGCCGCGCAGGTGTTCGTCTGCTACGGGGCGATCGCTTGGGACGACATGTGGACCGAGCAGGTCCTTGAAGAAATGCAGACAGGCGTCGAGCCGTGGCCGGCGCTATGGTGCTGGGGTACGACGCTGAGCGGCGCGCCGAAGCATCCGCTCGCGCGTGGTGTGCACCGCATCGACCCCTATCAGCAGCCGATCCTCTTTCGCGAGGCCTCCACCACCCCCGCAGCCGACGCTGCTGTGAGGTCGGCGGCGTGAGCGGGCTGGGCAATCGAAGGACACGGCGATGTGCATAGGCAAGCCTGAGTGCCAGCGGTGCGAGACCTGCGGCCGTCTGAAATATCAACTCTGGGTGTCTCGTGAGATGCATGACCGCGGCTGCCCCTTTGGCGCATCCGTCGCGAGCGAGTGCGCCGAGTCTCGCGCCCATGCTGGAATGCTGCAATGGGCACTTGAGAACGGCGTGACGCTCAAGCCGGCAGGGCTCGCCTTTCTCGCGCAGATGGAGCGCGCGGGCGCAGTCGATCGGTCAGATGGCAGACCGCAGCAGGCCACGACGCTGCAGTAGCCGCGATCGCCGACGCGCGGGGTGAGGGGAAACGGCGGGTTGTTCGCGGAGGTGGAGCGGGCGGCGGCTTAGCGGCCTTCATTGTTGCGCATTGCGAGGACGTTGCACGAACATTGCGTTAACGACGTTGCGGCGCAACCAGTGGTTGCGCCCGTCCGGCGTCTTCGTTATGACTGCCGCATGGCCCACGACTCGATCATTCAGCAAGCCGTTGCGCTTAGGGATGCCGCCTATGCGGAGCTAAGCGTGACCCCGGCGTTCGTTCGGTTTCAGGCGCTTGAGGATGCGGTGAACAGAATGCAGGCATCGGCTCCGCCAGAAAGTCGCGCAGCTGTGCTGCTCCGGCGGGCGGCCGGCATCGGCGAGTCCGTAGCTTCCGGCACGGCCCGACGTCGTTTGTCACAGGCTGAGGGCGCGCTTGCGATCCTTCGCGAACGCGGCAAACCGATGACCACGGCTGAGATTGTCCGCGCGCTACCTACCGTCGGCGCAACCGTCGGGGGGGTGAGCCCTGAGATCAACGTCTCATCGTCGCTGTCGCGCGACAACAGGCTCCACAATCTTCGGGTCGACGGTCGAAGCGTATGGTGGCTTTCTGATACGCCACTTCCTGGAAACGACCCGGAGACGATCGCTTCTACGTTCGCCTCCGAGCCGTCCGATTCCTCGAACCAGAAAGGAGGTGAGGGCCATAGCCCGTCAGCAACCTAGCTAGCCGTTCAGGCTACCGGGGGAAACAGGTCTAGCCACCTGCCAACCTCGCAGCCCCGTTGGGGTGCAGTCGCGACTATCATCACTCTTGCGAGCCGGGTGTCTGGAAGGCACCCGGCCTTTTCTTGCTATGCCAGAATCGCTTTCCGATCGCAAACGCCCCCACCTTGCCCCGCGCCCGAAAGCGCCTACGCTCCCCGCCATGCCCGAGTCGAAGCCAACCACCACCACGCTTGAGCGTGCGTTCCAACTCGCCCGTGAAGGGAGTTGCCGGTCCGTGGAGGACATCCGCCGCAAGCTGAGCGCGGAAGGATTTGAGCAGGTCGACGCGCACGTGTCGGGCTCTGTCGCCAAGCAGCTGAGAGAGGCCCTAGCGGCGCGGCACTCGAACGGCGCGGGGCTGGCGCGGTGATCCAGTGGGACGGCGGCCTCGCAGACCTCGCGCGGGCGATCCCCACGTTCAGCGACGCCGAGCTGGTGCGGATGTACCAGCGCACCGACGGCGCGCCGGACAACGAGGTGGCGAACGCGCTGCTGGCCGAGATCCAGCGGCGCGAGTTGGACTTCTGAGTGACACCCGCCCGCCCACGCTGGTCGACTTGGCACTGGTGGTCGCGGTGATCGTCGTCGCGGTGGTGTGGCGGTAGGCTATCCCCGAAGCCGCGCCACCAGCCGCTTCCAGTCCGCCTCCGACCGCGGTCCCCACGTCGGCACCGTAGGCAGCGCGTGCGTCAGCCCGATCCGCGTGCCCGTGCCGCCGCAGCGCGGCTCGACTCGCCACCATGACCGACCCCCGCACCCGCCTCGCCGAGCTCACCCAAGCCCGCGGCCTCAGCCTGGCGGCGCTGTCGGCGCGGATCGACCGAAACCCCGCGTACCTCCATCAGTACCTCACCCGCGGCTCGCCCCGGCACCTGGACGAGGGTGACCGCTACGTGCTGGCGCGGCTGCTCGGGGTGGACGAGGTGGAGCTTGGCGCGCGGGAGGTGTGGCGGGTGGGGTGCTAATCTATTTTCGTCGGGACGCAAAATAGCTGTTGCATTATCGGTCCCGACGTTTATTCAGGATGCATCAGCAGGGAGCAAGACCATGACCAGCATCACCATCGGCACCGAGACCTTCTCCACCTCCGACCTTGGCCTCGTCGTCGTCTCCGGCGACGCGGGCCAGCGCGGCACCGTCCTGTCGATCGCACCCGCGCCCTTCAGCCGCGCGGACTATCAGGAGCAGATCAGGACCGCGCGCGACGGCAACACCGCCCGCCTGATCGACATCGGCGTGGTGGCCGGCGACAAGCTGGTCGGCCGCGTCGCCTACTGGCTCGACGGCGAGCAGCCTTGGGTGGACGCGGCGTGAGCGAGGTGAAGCGCGGCCGGGGGCGCCCCGCCCTCGGCGACGCCGCCAAGCGCAAGGTGACGATCCGCCTGTCGCCCGCCGTACACGAGGACATGCGGGCCGACCCACGCACGCCCGACGACATCATGCGGGCCGGGCTGGCCACCCGACCATGACCCGCGCCGGCGACAAGCTCTACGCGCCCGACGCGACCACAACCGTCCCGCGGGTGCGGCTGCGCGTCTGGCGCTACGTCGCAGTCGCGGTGCTGGTCGGCATGGCGGTGGGGACGTGGTGGCGGTGAAACGCGAACGCCCGGCCTATTGCTAGACCGGGCGCTCCGGCGGCTATGGTCGCGATACAGGGGCCGGAACCGCTCGTGTCCCCCAACGCCTACTCCCGGTCACTCCCCGGCTCGGCTCTGGCCTTGCCGGATCAATGCGAGCGGTTTCGCTCGGAATTATGTGCCCGGCTGGGCAGGAGTTGCACCTGCTATCGCCGACGCGGGTCAAAGGCCTTCGTGCGCACTCTAGCCTAATCGCGCCTGCCGACTTCTCTGTCAGTCCGCCGACCGGATGAAGCGCCCGTCATACCTCGCATGACTCGCCACGCAAGCGCATCCGTGCTAGCGGGCCGTGTCGCTGTCGGTGAGGCGAGTCGTTTTTGCGACGCGCCGCTACTAACCCACCCCCTCCCGCACATAGTCCGCCCCCAGCGACCCGATCGACTCGAGCAGCGTCCCGGCTGGCGTCGCGTCGGACCAGGAGTGGCCGAGGCACCCGTCGTCGTAGACCGCGGCGACCGCGACGGCGGTGATGGTCCCGGCGCGGGCTTCGGCGAGGGCGTCTTCCAGGGCGGCGATGACGGAGGGGGAGGTCACTTCGGCGCTCCACACCCCGCCGGCGCCACCCCGGTCCGCCAGATCGCATCCACGCAGCCCCACAGCCGCGCATTCCCCGCGATCCGGTGATTGCCCCGCTCGACCGCCGCGATCGCCTCGCCGAGCCGCGTGTAGACCTCCTCCAGCACCGACCGGCTGATCGCCACCTCGTCGCCCGCGCGCGGTGTCGCCACCAGCGGCTTCAGGCGCTCGGTCCGCGACAGGTCAGTCGGGCGCGCCGGCAGCTCCGGCCGCTCCATTCGCACGCGAGATGCCTTCGTTGAGGCGGTCGCGCACGCGGTCGACAGGAGCGGCAGGGAGAGGGCGAGGCTCAGCGTCAGCAGCGGGCGTCGGCTGGGGCGCGGGGAGGTGG
>Ga0325401_1003536_pt1 | contig 14375 bp, 11 predicted proteins | sample PopdelMetagenome_FD_205666 | JGI IMG/M metagenome (GOLD analysis project Ga0325401, IMG submission 205666) | Populus deltoides microbial communities from Bellville, Georgia, United States - Xylem-PdKOR-R2 | ecosystem: Host-associated > Plants > Phyllosphere > Stem > Wood/Secondary xylem | place...
CGGCTGATTACGCCTTCTGAAATGCTAGCATCGAGGCTCATCTTTTTAACCAGGTTCTGCTTAAACACCGAGATGAGAATCACGCCGTTTTGGATACAGATACCGAACAGCGCAATGAAACCGATACCGGCCGAGATACTGAAGTTGGTGTGCGTGATGAGTAGCGAGGCAATGCCACCGATAAGAGCGAAGGGCACGTTCACGAGCACCAGACCAGCGTCTTTCAGATTCCCGAACAAGATGAACAGGATAAAGAAGATCATGGCCAGCGAAACCGGCACTACTTGGCCTAGGCGCTGGGTGGCACGGCGCTGGTTTTCGAAGTCGCCAGCCCACTTGATGGAATAGCCTTTCGGGAGTTGCAACACTTGGTTCACCTTGCGTTGAGCTTCTTCAATGGTTGAGCCCATGTCGCGGCCCCGGATGCTGAACTTTACGGCCGCAAAGCGTTGGTTGTCATCCCGATAAATGAGTGACGGGCCGTTCACATTGGAGATAGTGGCAATTTCCGTCATGGGGATGGTGTTGCCGGCTTGGGTGGGCACCATCAGCGCGCCGATTTCGGCGGGCGTTTCGCGGAACTGCTCTTGGTAGCGCACCCGGATTGGGAATTTCCGCTCGCCTTCGTACATCTGGCTAGCCTGCTTGCCGCCCACGGCCATTTCCAGTACCGCGTTGGCATCGGCCTTCGATACGCCGTACTGGGCCATGCGGCCTTCGTCGAGGTCGACGTGCAGCTCGGGCTGCCCGATGTTGCGCAGCACGCCTAGGTCGTCGATACCTTTTACAGTTTTGAGTTGCTCGTACACTTGGCGGGCTTTGCTTTCCAGCGTTTTTAGGTCGGTTCCGTAGATCTTCACGGCAATGGAGCCTTTCACGCCCGAGGCAGCTTCTTCCACGTTGTCGGTGATGGGCTGCGAGAAGTTGAAGTCCACGCCGGGGAAGCGGGCTAGCTTTTCCTTCATGTGGTCAATCAACGCCTCCCGATACGCGGCGCTCTTCATTTTCTTCTGCACCTCATCGGTGTGCTTGATCTGCACCAAGAACTCATTGTTGTAGAAGCCCGTGGGGTCGGTGCCGTCGTTGGGGCGGCCAGTCTGGCTCACCACATCGCTCACCTCGGGGAAGGTCAGGAACACGCGGCGCATTTCATTACACAGCTTGTTCGACTCATCCAGCGAAATGCTCAGTGGCAACTGGGCCCGCACGTAGATCGAACCTTCGTTTAGTTCAGGCAAGAACTCGGAGCCGAGGAAGTGGAAGGAGCCCACGCCCACTGCCACGATGATGGTAGCTACCAGCAAGCTAGCCGTTTTGCGGGCGTAGGTGAAGCGGAAGAAGCGCTGGGCGCCGCGATTGATACCGCGAACGAAGAAATTATCCTTCTCCCGCACGTCCTTTCGCAGCAAGATGCTCGCCAGCACCGGCACCAGTGTCAGGGTGAAAATAAGCGCGCCAAGCAAAGCAAAACCTAGGGTCCAGGCGAGCGGCGAGAATACCTTACCCTCTACTTTCTCGAAGGAGAAGATCGGGAGCAACGCCGTGATAATGATGGCTTTGGCGAAGAAGATGGCCTTGCCCATTTCGCGGCCAGTCTTCTTGATCAGACCTAGCTTGGCCAGCTTGTTGAAGCGCTCCATGCCCATTTCGTGCGCCTTGTGGTCGAGAGCAACAAAGAGCCCTTCTACCATGACCACCGCGCCGTCGATGATGATACCAAAGTCGATGGCGCCCATGCTCAGCAGGTTGGCGCTCATACCCTTCAGGCGCAAACAGATGAAGGCAAAGAGCAGTGCCAGCGGAATAATAATCGAGACGATAACCGTGGTGCGCCAGTCGGCCATGAAGATGAACACAATCACCGTCACGAAGATCATGCCTTCCATGAGGTTGTGAATTACGGTTTCGGTCGAGAAGTCAATGAGCTGCTGACGGTCGTAGAAGGTCTTGATCTTCACGTCGGAAGGCAGGATCTTGTCGTTCAGATCGGCTACTTTATCCTTCAAGCGGGCAATAACTTCCGAGGGGTTTTCGCCCTTGCGCATCACCACAATACCTTCTACCATGTCGTTGTTTAGGCCGCGACCTACCCGACCTAGCCGGGGCAGCGCCGACTCGTGCACGATGGCTACGTCTTTCACCAAGATCGGGGCACCGTTCACGTTCTTAATCACGGTGTTGTTGATGTCGCCGATGTTGTTCAGCAGACCGATGCCGCGCACCACGTAGTTCTGCTGGCCCTCGTTTATCACGTCGCCGCCCACGTTGATGTTGGAGCGCTGGATGGCGTTGTACACGTCCAAGGGCGTGATGCCGAAGTCCTGGAGTTTGCCGGGGTTCACGCTGATTTCGTAGTCCTTCACCTCGCCGCCGAAGCTGTTCACGTCGGCCACGCCGGGCACCGCTTTCAGGTTGCGCTCAATTACCCAGTCCTGAATGGTTTTCAGCTCGCGGGTCGTTTTGTCGGCGCTAGTGAGGGTGTAGCGAAAAATTTCGCCGGTCGGGCCGTAGGGTGGCTGCACATCGGGGTCGGCACCTTCGGGCAAGTCGGCTTGCGCCAGCAGGTTGTTCACCTGCACGCGGGCAAAGGCGTCGTCCACACCGTCGTCGAAGATGACCTTCACCACCGACAAACCAAACAGCGTAGTCGAGCGGATACTGGTCTTTTTCTGCACCGGGTTCAGTGCAATTTCGATGGGCGCCGTCACGAACTTCTCAATCTCCTCGGCCGAGCGGCCGGGCCACTGCGTGATAATGGTGATTTCGGTGTTGGTGACGTCTGGAAACGCCTCAATGGGCGTGTTGCGGTAGCTCACTACCCCCGCCACGATGGCTACCAAGGTCATCAGGAAGATGAAGCCGCGGTTCTTTAGGGAAAAGGCGATAATGCCCTGGATGAACTTGTTCATTTAACAGTTATCAGTTAACAGTTATCAATCTTTATTTATCCTTTATCAAGTTTTGCGTGCTGCCAATCAAGTAGTTGGCTTATAGTGCAGCGGGCGACCAACCCTGATAAATGATAGATGATAATTGATCAATGAGTTAGTCGTTCAATTCGTCGTACACCAACAACTGATTCTGGGCGATGATCTGCTCGCCGTCGTGCAGGCCCGACTTCACGTAGGTCACGTCGCCGACCGTCTTGGCAATCTGCACGGGGCGGGTTTCGATGTGGCTGCGGTCTTTGAACACCATCACGAAGTTGCGGTCCTTGTCGAACACCACGCACTTGGCGGGCACAGCGAGCATCTTGTTGTCTTCGACGTTTTCGACCTTGATCTGAGCATACATCTCGGGCTTGAGCAAGTAGCCGGGGTTGTCGAGGCGCACGCGCACTTTCATGACCTTGCTTTCGGGGTCCAGCACGTTGAACACCTTATCGATGCGGCCGGTGAAGTGCTTGTCAGGGTAGCTGAGGGTCGTCACGTCGGCGTGGTAACCTTCGCGCACTTTGGCGATGTCCGACTCAAATACGTTGGCCATAATCCACACATCATCGAGGTTGCTGACGGTGAAGAGGTTGCCTACGTTATCAGCGTTGAACTGCATGTGGTCAGTCACGTTCTTCTCGGTGATAAAGCCCGAAATAGGCGCGCGCAAGGTGTAGGTGCCGTCGGCCGAAACGCCGTATACACTCAGCTGCTTGCGACTCTTGCCCACGTTGCCCTGGGCTTTGCGCAGCTCCTGGCGAGCCAGCACCACGTCGCGCTCGGAAGCTAGGCCGTCGTGAAACTGGTCTTCTGCTACTTGCAAGTTCTTGCGAGCAATGTCGAGGTCGGAGCCAGCGGCAGAGCTTTGGTTTTGCAGGTCGGCAATTTCACCGCTCTTGATGACGGCAAGTACCTGGCCTTTCTGCACATGGTCGCCGAGCTCCACACTCAGCTGCTCTACCACACCGCCCACCAATGGGTACACCTTCACCGTCTTGTCGCCGTCGGTGGCAATCTGACCCGAGAGGGCTAGCTCATCGCGCACGGGCTCGGCGTGTACGGTATCTATTTTCAACTCCCGCAGCATCGAATCCGACATCGTGAAGCCGGCCTCGGCTTTCTGCGGCGTTTCGGTTTCGCTGGGCTTTTGGGAGCAGCTCGCCAGCAAACCCAGCGAAGCGGTAGCAGCGAATAGGAGGGAGGGGATGCGGTTCATATGAATGAATTCTTAGGATCTGATGAGGAGTGCTGACAGGCGAGGAGTATTATTCAGCTTTGAAAATGGAGCGGCCGACGGAGAAATTGAGCTGCTCGAAAGCGCGCATGCGGCTGGCGCGCAGTTGGTTAAGAAGGACTAAGTTGTTTTTGTAGCTCTCGTAGAAGTCCAGGAATTCCACGATGGTGATGTTGCGCTTGGCGTAGCTCTGTTCGATGCCCGAGATAAGGCGGTCGAAGTCGCCAGTGTCGCGGTTGGTGTTTTGGTAGAGCTGGTCGGTTTGCTGCACTAGGCGGTAGGCTTCCTGCACATCGTTCTGCACTATCAGCTGCTGCTGACCTAGGTCCGCCTTGCTGCTCTGAATCTGGGCCTGCGCCGAGCGGATATTGCCTTGGTTGCGGTTCAGAATCGGGATGGCCACCCCAAGGGTCACGGCGTTGTAGTTCGGGATGTAACTGCCGGCGCGGTCGTACACGTAGCCCAGGGCTAGGTCGGGGGCGGCGAGGGCGCGCTGCAAGCGCAAGTTTTGGTTTTGTTGCTCTAGGCCAGCCTGTCGGGCACGGAGGTCAGCGCGGGCAATCTGGGCAGTGTCGGCGAGCTGCGTCACCGAATACGTACCTAGGTTTAGGCCTTGAAGGCGGCTAACCTCGGCCTGCGGGCGGTAGAACGTGCCGGAGTTGTCGCGCATCAGCACGCGGAGGTCGGCTTCTTGACCGGCAATGTCCGTGAGCAACCCTTGGCGCTCATTCTCCAGCTGGAACAAGAAGGCTTTCAGGCGGATAACTTCCTTCAGGGCGATGTTGCCCTTATCGTATTGGTTTTGGTACTGGGCCACCGTGCGGCGGAAGGAGTTGATTTCGCGGTTGTAAGCGCCGACCGTTTGCTGCTTGAAGTACAAGTCGTAGAACGTGGTGCGGAGCTGATAGCGCAGGTTGCGTAGCAGGTCCTGGAAATTGAACTGCTCCACCAAGGCGTTCTGCTGGGCTACTTTAGCGGCGGCTTTGCGCCGGCCCGCAATGGCGAACAGCTGCTGCACCTGCACGATGCTTTCCCCGGTTCTAGTGACGTCGAAGTGCTTGCGCGTTGCCGGGTTGTAGGTGTTTTGCTCCAGCGAAATGGTGGGGTTGTCCCATAGTTTCGCCTGCTGGATCTGGGCCTCAGCGGCCGACACGTTATATTGCTGCGCTAGCAGAGCTAGGTTATTCTGCACAAAGCGCTGCTCTGCATCCGGCAAGGTAAGCTGTACCGTATCAGTTGGGGCCGGGGCCTCTGCGGCCTGGGCCGTGCCCGTGAGCAGCAGTAGAAAAATCAGGAACGAAAATAGGCGTTGCATATCCGATGTAGCAGTTGGATATGCAAGTGTACTGTGGCGGTATTAGGAGGGTATTAGAGGTAGATTAGAGACGGATTAGAAACGAAAAATAGTTATTAATTAACTGTTATTTAGTGGTTTATGGTGATGCGATAACTGAAAAATTTATAAGAATTAACAAAAAGGAAAGCTAGGTTCTGGCCACGTAGCAGAACCTAGCTTTGGAAAGAGTGCGCCACCTGTTGATGTTCCGGCAGCGGAATCTGAAAATCATGCGGGCATGCTCTCAGATTCCTCACTTCGTTCGGAATGACAATCTAGGTAATCGGCTTTTAGTCGTTTAGGTGTTTATACAACAGCAGTTGATTTTGAGCTATTACCGGCTCGCCGTCGCGCAGACCCGAGGTGATGTAGCTCGTCTTGCCCACGGTTTTGAGTATGTTCACTTCCCGGGTTTCAATGTGCTTTGGGCCTTTGAACACCAGCACAAAATTGCGGTCATTGTGGAAGATGATGTTGGCGTGGGCCGTAGCTACCTGTCGCTGGTTTGATTTGCTTGATACGTGTACGCGGGCGTGCATACCCGGCTTGAGTAAGTAACCGGGGTTATCGAGGCGCACGCGCACCTTCATGACTTTACTTGCGGGGTCGAGCACGTTGAACACTTTATCGATGCGGCCGGTGAAGTGCTTGTCGGGGTAGCTGAGGGTCGTCACGTCGGCCTGGTTGCCTACTTGCACCTTGGCAATATCCGTCTGGAACACGTCAGCCATTACCCAGACGGTGGTTAAGTCCGAAATCGTAAACAGATTATCTACGTTATCAGCGTTGAACTGCATGTGATCGGTCACGTTCTTTTCGGTGATGAAGCCCGAGATGGGGGCACGCAGGGTATAAGTGCCGTCGGCCGAGACGCCGTACACGTTCAATTGCTTGCGGCTTTTGCCGGCGTTGCTCTGGGCCTTGCGCAACTCTTGCCGAGCCGTTGCTACGTCGCGCTCGGAAGCTAGTCCACTGCCGAATAAATCCTCCGTGACTTGCAGGTTCTTGCGAGCAACAGCTAGGTCGGAGCCAGCAGCGGAGCTTTGGTTTTGTAGGCTAGCAATTTCACCGCTCCGAATCACGGCTAGCACCTGTCCCTTCTTAACGTAATCGCCGAAACTAACGGGCAACGCCTCGACCACACCGCCGACCAGCGGGTATACCTGCACGGTTTTGTCGAGGTTGTTGCCAACACGGCCGGTTAGGTTTACTTGGGTGCGCACCAGTTCTGTGCGGGCCGTATCGAGCGTGAGGTTGCGCAACATCGCCGGATGCAACGAGTGCGACTCTGGTTTTGTAGTAACAAGCTCCGTGGCTTCTTCCGAGCAACTAGTGAATGTGGCGAGGAGAGCAACAACGGTGAGGTTGAGTATAACGTGATTATTACGACGCATTGGCAAACTAGCTAGGTAGTCTGCAATGGTACGCGTCGGGCGTTAGAGGCGTATTAGAGGCACATTAGAAACCGATTAGAGGTTGTCCTTTTCTATTAAATTATTGTAAAACAACTACTGTTTGTGAGAAAAGTGCAAGCATACTATGCTTCCAAGGCCGCCTTATTCACTTTTACTTCATCAAGCAGGCGTATTGAATTTACACGAGACACAACAACTAAGATTCCTCTTTGCTCGGACGAAAATAAGGTGTGATAGGGGGCTAGAACGTGACAGTAACCGAGGTGCCTTGGTGGAGTTGGGAAGCTACCGAGAACTTACCCCCGTGTAGTTCGATAATCTTCCGTGCCAGCGGCAAACCTACGCCGTGCCCAACTACACCCCGGGCGTTATGAGCCCGAAAGAAGGGTTGGAAAATGGCCGAAAGATCTTTTTCCGCAATGCCAATACCGTAGTCCTTAATCTGGATGTGCACGTGCCCCTGGGTGTAGTTGAAGTGCATTTCCACGGGCGCGTCGCCAGAATATTTCAGGGCGTTATCGAGCAGGTTGGTGAGGGCACGGCTCAGTAGTTGTCGGTTGCCCGTAATTTCCATCTGCGCTGGGTCGTCCGGCAACGAGTCCAGCGTAATGTGGACGCGACGGCGCTGGTCGGGCGCTACGGCCTCGCGGGCTTCCCACAGCAGTTCGTCCAGCCTAATTTCGTCGCCGGTCATGGTGCCCGTGTTGGCCTGCGTAAATTCCAGTAAGTTGTTGATCAAGGCTTTGAGTTGCTGCAACTCGCTGAGCACCGACGTCAGCGCTTCGCGGTACGCAGTAGGCTCCCGGTCGCGGGTGAGCAGCACTTGTAGCTCACCGATGGTAGCCGTAAGCGGGGTGCGCAGCTCATGCGAGGCATTGCTAACGAACGCCTGCTGGCCCTCAAAGCTTTCCTCCAGGCGCTCCAGCATCCGATTGAAGGTGCGGGCTAGGCGCGTGATTTCGTCCCGTTCGCTGCGGCCTTCTTTCACCCGTAGGTGCAAGTCGCGGGCCGTGATACGGTCTACCTGGTCGTTGACGGCGGCTATGGGGGCTAGGGCCCGCCCCGCAAACAGACGCCCGGCCACGTAAATCACCACCAAGCTGCCCACAAATACGAGAGCAAGCATAGAAGCTAGGTGCTCCAGTCGAGCCTGCCCCGAGCGGTTTTCGGCTGCCGCCACAATCACGAAGTCGCCTTGGTTGTCGTGGTAAAATAGGCCGATTGCCTGCCGGTTGCCAACGGTAAAGTATAGTTCCTTACTATCGATGATGCGCACCAGCAACGAATCGGAGAGGTGAATGCGAGCATCTTCCTTGATAAAGCGCGGGTTCAGATTGGAATCGTAAATCTGGAGCACTTCGTCCGTGAGCGTGCGCAGGTAGCGCTGCTTGAAGTCGCTAAAGGCAGCGTCGTGCAACTCATCTTGCTCCAAAAAAACATAACCCGTCACTTCGGCCCGGTCGCGGAGTCGCTGGTGAAATTCTTGCCGCGTGTACTGCGCGTGCAGCAAAAAGGTAGTAGAAAGCGCCGCAAATAGAATAACCCCCACCAGACCTAGGAAGAGCCAAGTAAGTCGATTACGAATGGTCATAGAAGGTGAAATAGTGAGATGGTGATGTAGTGAGTTAAGGGGAAAGCTAGGTTAGCGAGTTTCTACCTTACTAAGGTTAAAGACTCACTAAGTCGCTAAATCACTAACTCACCACCTTACCGCTCTTCCTCGCGCATGACGTAGCCCATGCCTACTACCGTGTGAATGAGCTTTTTAGGAAATCCCTTGTCAATTTTATTGCGCAGATAGTTCACGTACACATCAATCACATTGGAGCCCGAATCGAAGGAGTCTTCCCAGGAATTTTCGGCAATTTCGGCGCGGCTCAAGACCCGTCCTTTGTGGCGCATAAACAGCTCTAATAAGCCAAATTCGCGGGCGGTGAGCTTGATGGGCTGGCCGTTTCGCGTCACGGTTTTAGCAGCCGTATCCAAGGTGAGGTCGGCTAGGGTGAGCACGGCGCCTTTCTTTTCGGTGCCGCGGCGGCGGGTGAGGGCCTTCACGCGGGCCAGCAGTTCGGCAAAATCAAAGGGCTTAACTAAATAGTCGTCGGCACCGCCGTCGAAGCCTTGGAGCTTATCTGTGGTGGTGCCAAGAGCCGTCAGCATTAGAATAGGTACTTGCTGATCTTGCGTCCGGATAGCGCGCAGCACCTCAAAGCCGCTCATGTTGGGCAGAATAACGTCTAAGATAATCAGCTCATAGGAATGAGTGAGGGCTAGCTGCCGCCCAAAATGCCCATCGTACGCTACTTCTACCTCGTAGTGCTCTTCCTCTAACCCCCGGCGAATAAAAGCAGATACTTTCGGCTCATCTTCAACAAGTAAAATCTTCATGGCGCTAAAGTGCTGAGGAGATAATGAAGTGCGGGTGTAGGAACATGCTAGGCAAGGGCGGCTTAGTGCGCGTGCCTAGCATGTTCAAAAGGAGGTATTAGAGCAACAAATGACCCAGAGAAACGTGGCGCGGCACGTTCCCACGAGAGTTAATCATCCTCGTAGTCGAGGCCGAGCATCTGGTTGAGAGCTTGCTGCAATTCACTAGCGGCGTGCATCTGGCCCGCACGGCGGCTCACTTGCAAGCCTTTGCGGTAAACTTTTTCGGCCTCTTCCGCATTATTCAATTGCTCTAGTAGCTTGCCGGCGTGGTAATACGTACCCACGTAGTCAGGATGCTCGTCGAGCAGTTTTTGGTAAAACTCTAGCGCGCGCAGCGGCTCCGCAGCGCGGTATTCGGTTGCCAGCGCGTAGATCGTGAAGGCGTCGTTGGGGTCTTCGGCATAGAAAGCCAAAAGCTGTTGCAGACGAGTTGGAGCGGTTTCCATATGGATGGGAGATTTCTGTATCTTCGCCCGAAAGTAGGGGGTTTCCCTAGTATTTGTTCATTCAAGCAGCCGTAGATGAAGTTTCTCGTTTGCATTAGCAACGTGCCCGACACGACCACCAAAATAACCTTCACTCCTGATAACAAGGAGTTTAACAAGGCCGGTGTGCAATTCGTGATTAACCCGTGGGACGAATACGCCCTCACCCGCGCCATTGAGCTGAAAGAGGCTCAGGGTAGTGGTACCGTCACGGTAATCAACGTGGGTGAAGCCGATACTGAACCTAACATTCGCAAAGCCCTCGCCATCGGCGCCGACGACGCGATTCGCGTGAATGCCAAGCCAACCGACGCCTTTTTCGTAGCCGAGCAAATTGCGAACGTAGCCAAAGAAGGCGGCTACGACGTGATTCTGATGGGCAAGGAAAGTATCGACTACAACGGCTTTCAGGTACACGGCATGGTGGGCGAACTGCTCGGCGTTCCGACTGTAGCACCCGCCATGAAACTCGATATGAGCGGCAACACGGCCACGTTGGAGCGTGAGATTGAAGGCGGTAAGGAAATAGTAGAAGTAACGACCCCCTTCGTGGCTTCGTGCCAACAGCCGATGTGTGAGCCCCGCATCCCCAACATGCGCGGTATCATGACAGCCCGTACTAAGCCACTGAAAGTAGTGGAGCCTACGGGCAGCGCCCCCCGCACCGAAGTAGCCGAGTATGCCCTGCCGCCCAAAAAGCAAGGCGTGAAGCTCATCCCGGCCGAAAACGCCGGCGAGCTGATCAAGCTCCTACGCAACGAGGCGAAAGTCATTTAATCATTTATCAATTATCATTTATCATTTAACAATCTGAGGCAGCTTATTAGAGTTGCTGGCACGTTTGGGCTGATACCAACTTGCTGATAAATGTTAATTGATAGATGATCAATGAAGAAATCATGTCTGTTTTAGTTGTAGTTGAATGTGATAACGGCGAGGTGAAAAAGTCCTCGCTGGAAGTAGCTTCTTACGGCAGCCAAGTAGCCCAGCTGCTTGGCACCACGGCTACGGCTGTTGCCGTGGGCGAGGCTACCGAAGCCAACCTAGCCCAGCTAGGAGAGCAAGGCATCAGCAAAGTGCTCTACGACGCCGAGCCGCGTTTGAAAGACTTTGTGAACGGCGCCTACACCAAACTGATTGCCGCCGCCGCCGAGCAGGAGCAAGCGCAAGTAATTGTGCTGGCTAACTCCAACATCGGAGCGGCTGTTGGCTCGCGCCTGTCGGTGCGTTTGAAAGCTAGCTTGGCCACAAACGCTGTAGAACTGCCCAAGGTAGACGGCGGCAAGTTTACGGTGCGCCGGGGTGCTTATTCCGGCAAAGCGCTGTCGGATGTGGTGCTGACCAGCGACCGGAAGATTATTGCTGTGAAGAAGAATTCGCTGGAAGCGCTGCACAATGCTGGCCAGACGGCTACCGTGGAGTCCTTCTCGGCCCAACTCTCCGACGCCGACTTCGCCGATGCGCCCAAGCAAGTAGTGATGCAGGAGCAGGCCGGTGGCGTACTGCTGCCCGAAGCCGACAAAGTGGTATCCGGTGGCCGTGGTATGAAGGGTCCGGAGCACTGGAGTTTGATTGAAGACCTAGCCAAGGCCTTGCACGCCGCTACGGCTTGCTCGAAGCCCGTATCGGATGCCGATTGGCGCCCTCACCACGAGCACGTAGGCCAAACGGGTATCACAGTGTCGCCAAACCTGTACATTGCTTGCGGTATTTCGGGTGCCATTCAGCACCTAGCTGGGGTGAACTCCTCGAAAGTAATTGTCGTAATCAACAAAGATCCGGAAGCGCCCTTCTTTAAAGCGGCCGATTACGGCATCGTTGGTGATGTATTCGACGTATTGCCCAAACTAACCCAAGCCGTTAAAGAATTGGGATAGGGATTTAACGAATTGAGAACCTGGGTACTTAGTTGACGTTTAGACTAATGACCTCGGTTCTCAATTCTTTTAGTCTGTGGTTCACGTTGTTATGAACTCAGGCCTTTGCTTTCTTTGCAAGGTCGAAACCCAAGTCCGAAAGACTCTAAGTCCCCAAGACCCTTGAAAAAAATCCAGCTCGAAATACTAGGCTTATCATCCAGCCAGTCGCAGTCCGGCTCCTTTGCCCTCATCTTGGGCGAGAAGACTGGCAACCGCCGCTTGCCCATTATCATTGGCATGTTTGAGGCGCAGAGTATTGCCATTCAGATTGAAAAGATCAGTCCGAACCGCCCTCTGACGCACGACTTATTTAAATCCTTTGCCGAGCATGTGCACGTGACGATTCTGGAGGTGCTCATCTCGGATCTGAAAGAAGGAGTATTTTACTCCAAAATCGTGTGCTCCGACGGCGCTACCACCTTCGAGCTCGATGCGCGCCCTTCCGACGCTATTGCCATTGGTCTGCGGTTCGGAGTGCCTATTTACACGGTGGAAAGCGTGCTGAGCGAAGCCGGCATCATCCTGAGCGACCTAGATGAAAACGTCGACGACACAGAAGACGAAGATGATCAGGACGAGGACGAGAATGAGACTGAAAAGGCCGCTCCCGCTCGTCCCGAGCCGCGCGAGCCTTCGGGCCAAACCTCACTGGATGAGCTAACCAAAATGCTCGCCCAGGCTCTTGAGCGCGAGGATTACGAGAAGGCCGCCAAGATTCGCGACGAATTGAATAAGCGAAAAGGGTAAGACCTTTCCTTTCACAAGATACAAAAACGGCTCCTTCAGGTAGAAGGAGCCGTTTTTATGCAGTTTTGTTAGCTAGGTCTCGTCGCGCGAATACGTCGAAGTTAGAGCGAATGTGTACACTTGCGGGTACCATGACAACTGATCTACAATACCCCATTGGCCAAGTCGAGCTACCTAGCTCAACGCTCAGCAACGCAGAACGCGCCGCCTACATCCGGCAGTTAGCCGATTTGCCTACGCAGTTAACTGAGACTGCGCGCCGCGTGGGAGGGGTGCGGTTACTGGAGCCTTACCGGCCGGGCGGCTGGAATGGCCGGCAGGTAATTCACCACGTTGCCGACTCGCACCTGAATAGCTACACGCGCTTCAAGCTAGCCCTCACGGAAGACAACCCCACCATTTGCCCCTACGACGAGCAAGCATGGGCAGAGTTGCCCGACGTGGAAGCGACGCCTATCACTGTTTCGCTAGCGTTGCTAGACGCTTTGCACACCCACTGGGTAAACTTGCTGGCGCACCTGACCGAGAAACAATGGCAACGCACGTTTTATCATCCGGGCTCCAAGCAGCGTTTTTCCCTTGATCAAGCGTTGGTGCTGTATGCTTGGCACAGCCGTCACCACCTGGCCCACGTGGAGAGTTTGTACCAGGCATAAAAAAGTTAGCCGCCGCTTGATAGAACGGAGGCTAACTTTTCAGGCTAACGCTAAGCTAGCTTAAGATTGTGGATGAGGATCGTCGGCCAGGATGGCTTCGAGGCCACCTTCGTCGTCGACGCGCTTGGCGGCGCGCACGAGGCTGCTGCTAAAGATAAACTCTTGCAGCTCTGGTACTTGGGCGTTCAAGATTTCGTCTTTGTTGCCGTCCCAAAGCTTTAAGCCTTTGTGCAGGAAGATAATGTGGTCACCGATTTCCACCACCGAGTTCATATCGTGGGTGATGATGGCGGTGGTGATGCCATACTCGTGCGTGATTTCGTGAATCAGCTCGTCAATCTTGATGCTGGTGAGCGGGTCGAGGCCAGAGTTGGGTTCGTCGCAGAAAAGGTAGGTACAGTTGGGCGCAATAGCGCGAGCAATACCCACACGCTTTTTCATACCACCCGAAATTTCGGAAGGCATCTTGTTGCCGGCGTTTTCCAAGCCTACGCGCTTCAGGCAGAATTCTACCCGGTCGCGACGCTCTTCCTTGGTCATTTCAGGCGTGAGCATTTTGAGCGGAAACTCCGTGTTTTCGTACACCGTCATCGAGTCGAACAGTGCCGAGCCCTGAAACAGCATCCCGATTTTGCGGCGGATTTCTTGCCGAATGCTCACTTTGTTGTTGGTGAAGACCGTGCCGTCGAACGTGATGCTGCCGATATCGGGTTTCATAAGGCCCACAATGCACTGCAACAGAACGCTTTTACCCGTACCCGAACCACCTAGCAAGAGGTTGCACTTGCCAGTTTCGAAGGTGCACGTAATGCCTTTCAGCACCGCGTTGCCGTCAAAGGATTTCTGAACGTTGTGTAGATCAATCATAAAGAGGTGTAGTGCTTAGTCAGAAGTACTGGGTGCTACGTTGCGGTTTACGAATAAAGCGGCAAGAAGCACTACGCAGCATGCTTACAATAGGATGGCTGCCAAGACGAAGTCGGCCAGTAGAATGGCAATAATGGAGTTGTTAACGGCGGCCGTGCTGGCCGAGCCTACTTCCAGTGCTCCACCCGTGGTGAAATAGCCTTTGTAAGCAGAAATTGCGGACACCAAGAAGGCAAACACCACCGACTTGATGAGGGCGAAGAGAATGTTATAAGGAATAAAGTCGGTCCGGATACCTTCCACGTATTCCTGGGGCGAAATAGCGCCTGTTAGCGTGCCAGCTAGGTAGCCGC
>Ga0325401_1003537_pt1 | contig 14372 bp, 8 predicted proteins | sample PopdelMetagenome_FD_205666 | JGI IMG/M metagenome (GOLD analysis project Ga0325401, IMG submission 205666) | Populus deltoides microbial communities from Bellville, Georgia, United States - Xylem-PdKOR-R2 | ecosystem: Host-associated > Plants > Phyllosphere > Stem > Wood/Secondary xylem | place...
TATCTTAATAATTTAGGCATAATTAGATGAGACTTGCTCTCTTTGTGTGTAGAAGTACACTTTATCTGACCTTGGATAGCTCAGCAAAAAGTCATATTCTTCGAGAGTGAAAGTCAAATCTATAGTATCACAAGTAAAACACTTAAATTCTAGATCCCAAAACTTTATCATGGCCTGAAAGCAAGAATGTTGTGTCTTGATCCTAAGCAGTTGGGTTATGTCCCTATATTGTCATTGAAAATCATTATGGTCATATGCAGATGAAATTTCTCTATAGTCCAAAAATTAACCAACATAAGAAAGTTTTTTTTTTTAATCTAGTTTCACTTGTTCAGGAAATTTTGACTCAAACCCTATCAACAAGCAATCTCCTTCATCTTTTTAGCCTTGCTTTGGCTTATTCTTCAATATCAATGTGTTTCCTCATCTCTCACTTTCTATAAGGATCAATGAAGATAAAATGAGAACACAGTAAAATTATGAATATGTATGTCTTGGCATGTTATTGCTCGTGTCCTATAAAGGGTCAACCCTAAAAAAAAAGATCTAACTCATAAAGGTTTTGGGCTTACCTAGTGTAAACCTAAAGACTTTTCAAGCTTCTAGATTTTTCAAATTACTAGTGGGGTAACCTGGCCTCTTAACCTTATACACAACGAGAATGAGAATGAGAAAAATTCCATAATACTCGGTACTTAGGGTGAGTTCCAATTTGAGCAGGAGTCTGAATAAGCATTAGTAAATATAAGTCACACTAGCCATTGAGTCTCCCTATCTAATTTAAAGGGACGAGCTTGGGTCCAGAGCTTTTATTGGCTTTTTGTAAAGCGTGTGTGAACATTCTTAAATAAGATTAATGTGTATGCAATGATTAAATGACATGAATAAAAATGGATATTGCAAAAACGAATAAATGAAAATATGTACAGAAAAATAAAATTTATAAGCAAATATCACGACAGACAACAAGAACAAATTATTGAAGAATACACAAGTAATAGGCTCAACCTAAGTTTCTAGTGGAATCGTTATTCTGTTGCACCTCGGTGGACATTACGGTAGAGAGCAAATATATATCATGAAAAATAAGAATCACCACCTCACACTCGTGCCAACACTATCTCCAAATAAAACATCAATTTTGTTCATTTGGCTTTATAGAACAATCTAACCCAAATAAATTGTCTAAATCTCCGGTGTCTATTAAGTCAAGCATCCGAACATAAGCTACCTCAGCTTTTATTGAATTACCCACCAACTCGTTTCCCATCCAAAAGCCTATCCATCAAAAGCCATAATATTTTTTTTTAATGACCAAACGGTCACAAGTTTGAATCTCACTTATATTTATTTGATAAAAATTAAACACAAGATAATGTGGGCCCGTGCAAGTTTCAAACTTAAAGTATTTTCATTTAAAAAAGTGTGTTAGAGAATAATATAATCATATCTTAAAACCTCACTTAATAGCTTAAATTATTAAATTAAAATAATCCTTTGACATATTTTTTTCATGAATGACTGCAAATTAAGCTACTAATTCCCTGCGTGCTTGATAGACGCACTACCTAAGTAAGGAATGATTTTCTATCTTCAGAAGGCATCTCAAAACTGTTATTCCCGAAACCTTGTATTCGTTTGTTAAGATTTTCAGCTGGAGCAGCTGGCTCATTGTTATTCTCCTCGGAAAAAAAAAATAGCAGAGATAGCCTTATCAGCACTATCCCTCCCAGCCTTCAAACGATCCATCTGACCCTCGTAATGAAACAACTGACGCGCGTCCTTGCATTTCCCTCCTAAATTCTCCACCAGTCTTGCCCACAACAAATTTTATCAGCCAGCCTCAAAGCCTGTTAATCAAGTCCGTATTAATATCGCAAAGTTTATCATGAATTTATTAATAAAAAATACTATGTAAAATAATCATTATCATAAATATTTTTATAAAAAAATTACTTTATATTAATATATTTTAGTGTTTTCATATGCTAATATTAAAAAAAATTATTTCAATATTTTTAAATAAAAAATATTTTAAAAAATAATAATTATTATCATAATAATTATAAATGTGTTATATAAATAATAGTGGTTGAAGGTTAGCATTTTATTTTATTTTATTAATTATGTCTCCTTCTGTTTTGGACTTGTTCGGTTTTGTTCACCTTTTAAACATCTCATGGCACGAATGCAAAGCTAGGGATCATATTGTTCCGACATTATTGTTCATTTTCTTAGATTTATTATGATTTTTTTTTATCATTAAACTTTTTCACTTTTATTATATCCTTCTATGTTCAAATTACAGGCCAATTACTTTTATTTCATCATTAAACTTTTTTCACTTCGTTTGCATTTTTCTGTAGCCAAATTATAGACCAATTACTTTTATTTTATTAAAGAATAATAAAATTAAAAGACAGATAACCAATATAAAAAACACATCATAATTAGATGGCCATTTTAAAATTGTCTTCTAGATTAGAACTTTATTTCTTTTATTTTACAGTTTTTTATTTAAGTATAAGAGATAAAATCAATAAATTCTAGTGGTAGGGAGAAATAATGATTCTGATCACCAAATGTATTAATCTTAGTGTCAATAAGTTTAATTTGATTATAAAAGCTTTAGTAAGGTGTTTTCTCATCTTCAATTTGTCTAAAAAGAGTAGGTTTGACCTCAGAAAGATTTCAGGTTAATTTGTTTTATTGACTATTTATTGGGTTATTTGAAAGCATAAACGGGTTTATTTGGGTCCTTGTGTTGTTTTTAGGTAAAAAATAATTGATATTGATTTTTTTTTTGATGTAAAACACCCCAACTTAACTTTTAAATGATCTCTAGTTGTTAAAATCTAGACAGCGCAGGTGACATGTCGCCTATTATTTTTTTCAAAAAATTCAAAGGTCTTCCACCCTATGAAAAAAAAATGAAGCAAATCCAGGGACGTGGCTACTCCAAGCCAAGTAATTCTTGATTTATTTAATCAACTTAGATACATGCATAAACTTTTCAATTTATAACTGAGTTTTTTTATAAAAAAAAATGTAGAAAATGCCTTCATAATCATTTTTTGTTTTGAAAAAAAATTATTTCACTCTTGGCAAAGCGTGGGTCAAATTGCTAATTATATTTAAACTGAATAACTAGATCAAATTGAATATTTGGGTTTGATTTTTTTATTTTTATTTTCTAAAATCAAATCCAATTTTTAATTTACTTTTTTTATTTTAATTTTAAAATTGTTCGTCAATTTCAACAAAAAATAGAATAATATTTATATACATCATATAATATATATTGTTGTCTATATATATAATTTATATAAATTACAAAATTATAACCTTATTAATTAATCTTTTATTTAGTTTTCATCATTTTTTCTTTTGAGTTAATTATTATATAAAGTATATGTTTATATTTATATGTTATATTATTTGACTTGAATGTTTAGATCTTTGATGTTAATTTGTAATTAATTGAAACTTTGGAATGATTTTTATTTTATTTTTTAATATAAAAATTGATATTGAAACATTGTTTATATTGATATATTTAATGATTTTTTTTTTATCATTTTCTTCTTTTAATTTAATTTCTACATAAATTATATGTTTAATGATTTTTTCTCGTTAATATGTTTATAATGAATGATCTAAAACTCTAATTTCTTAATACTTGTTTCTTGTTTATAATGGGAGGAAAGAGAATAAAAAAAGATGAGAAAGAACTGTTGTTTTACATTTTGAGCAAGCGATTTGAATATCTTGGTTTATAGGTGTTTGTTTTCATGTTAGGAGATTGTTGATGATGGTTTCAACTTCCTAAATTATACAGTAAAAAAAAGATACACGGCTAGAAAGATTGTTGGGTATTAGGATTTGATTTGTTTTTTTGAGTTTCTCAAGTAAGTTAAAATGCGTTATAAATGATTATGAGGTTTTTAGTGATGAAAATAGTATAAATATTTGGTGGGAGGCCAAAACCAGTGCCCTTTGATTTTTTGGCAACATTATGATAACAATTGGATGTCAAAAGTTATAGAGGTAATGACACGTTGATCATCATAAATGATACGTCACATACCTCGTTCTTACCTTTTCTTTTAATTGTTAGGTTATGTTGATCTTAGAGATAATTTGATTAATCATCATCAACTTGATGATTAAGCATTGATTATTTGACCAATATGTTATTTGTTCAATTATTCTTTCCAATGAGGAGAAACTACAATTAAGAATTGAATCCTTAGAGATGATAGATAGTAGGATCATTAATCAAAAAGAATATGGAGTTTTATACTTAGCTTTAATAGGTTTAAAATAAAAAAAAGGAAATGCCAAAACTACAAGTTGGAAAAGGACATAAAAGGAAAGAAAGTGATACAAGAAAACTTATAAATAAAAGAAATAAATTATTATAAGCAAAAGAAAACAATAAGTAGTAGAAAGTTGTTCTTAAATTGTAGAATAAATTGTGTATATAGGGTTGTTCATCTTTTTCATCTACCATATAACGTATTTATAATGTTATATAGATTGAGTTTCATATAAATTATAAATATAAGTATTATACAAATTATCTATGGTAGATAAGAAAGCATTACTTATTAGTGTACATCTCCTCTTAATGGTTGTATGTGTTATCATTATACTTATACTATAATATTTACTAGCATTAGACCGTTAAAGACTTTTTGTTTTGTATAAGACTTGATTAGTAATCAATAACTCGGATCCTCATCTCTTTAGTCGATGGTAGATGATCGATATAGTTATCATCTTTGAGATGGGCTTTCCAACTTTTCTAAGGACCTTCTTGAAAATCTATCTCTTAAGTTGTTTAGGATCTAAAATGGTATTGAATAAAGATGGTGATTGGATTGGATCCTTCCCACGTTTCTTGCCAATGTTCTTTGTTACAAAGCTAATATGTTCCTAAAATAAATCAATCATTTATATGGTGTTGCTGACCAAATAGTTGTTCTTCTCTAATTTTAAAACATGTTCTCATAGTTTGGTATATGGTCTAGTTTGTCCTTTCTCGCCTGCATATTCAAAATGATGCATATTTTCTTAATTATATCTTGGTTTATCAACCTTATTTCCTTCTTCTTTCTAGGTTTAAAAGATGTTGGTGATTATTACCTTTTTTTTTTTTTGCATTCTTGTCACTAAGCTTTAGTGACTTCTATTGCAAATGATGTTTATGTCATTCATTATCAATATGTCTTTTAGGCTTGAAGGTTTTGGACTTTAACGAAGTACCATTCTATTCAACCCCGCCCCTAAGCCTTTCCTTTTAAGTAGGATTGTATGATAAATAGGGCGCCTATATACTTATAAAAAGGTTTCTCTTGATTTTTTAGTGCTAATTCTTTGGTCTTACTATGATTGATATATCTCTTTCTATAAAAGCATTAATGATCAATTTCAATCGATGTTATGGTTGATCATGCTTGATACAATGTATTTTTCCTTTACTAAAAAGTTCTTCTGTGTTAAAAGTTGTTACTACTATTGTTACCTTGGATAATAGGTCATTGCCCATATTCATTTTCTTTTACAAAAAGCATATTCGACCATCTTTCAATGTCTTCTAGATATAATTCCTAAAGAAGACAACATCTTTTAGTTTTGTTTTTGTTTTTGTTGTTTTCTTGGTCCCAAATATATTCATCATTGATAATATGGTCTGTGGGAATGAGGGAAGCATGCTTTAGAAGCTTAAAATGGCTATTCTAGGTTTGCTTTAGTTTTCTAGGTTTTTTTGGTCTACTGGGTTTTAGTTTTTGTAGATTCATCAAATACATTCTGTTTTAGGTACTAGTTTTAAAGCTTCTTTTGATTAAATTCTAGTTTATCCAAGTTTGTCTATCACTATTAAGTAAGTAATCAAGGAGTTTTAAGCACCAATAATAGGTTTTAGTAGGTTTTAATCATAGGGTTTTCGTTTTCAACCAAAACCCAATTTGGCAAAATTGCGTTAATCCTTGACAATTGAAGCAAAAAAACCCTTGATTATGTTCTATGCATGATCATGAACAAGACTAAGCCCCTCTTTGTTCGAGATTTGGTCTAGATTGAGACTTATGTTTATGAAATGCCAAAAATGTTCTTCGTTTTCAGGTTTGTCTTTTTATATGTTTGATCCGTTTTAATTGAAAGATTTTTACATTTTTATGTTTTTGTAAAGTTTGATCTATTTTTGTTTTGGTTTCTCTTTTCTGGTTTGTTTCTAAGTCAACTCGGTCGAGTCAACCCAGTCGAGTTAGCTGCTTTCGAGTTAGCTAAACTCGGTCAACCCTATCAGGTAAAAAAAAAGGAAAAACAAGAGACTTATCTTTAGGCTTTGTTTGAATTGATTGAATATTTGGTTTAAGAATGTGTTTGGGCAAAATCCTTTTAGAATTTTAGGGTAGTTTTTATTTCAAGGAATCTATAAAAAATAAAATATGTTTTATTTGTGTGTATACGGCCAAATTTCTTAAAAATATATAAAAAAAATATAAATAAAATACATGGTATGTTTTATTTTATATTTTTAGCATGCATTTTGAATTTAATGATTGATTCATTAAATCCAAGAGAATTTAGCTAATATTTCAATAATCACTAAATTTTTAATTCATGGGGATTAATGGTTACTATTCTGGTATAAATGTTGGACTTTCAAGTGAAGCTGGTATCTAAATATTAGAAGTTGACCAAAAAATTCTAAAAGTTATTCTAAATGGTCATCAATTTTAATTGAGAATATTTTAAATCATAATATATGAATTACATAAAACATTTTTCACAAGAATTTATTTTGGTATATAAGCCCATAATAAATTCTTAACACCAAATTTATTCACACGAATCAATCTCAATCCTAAGTCATAGATAAACGACCGATCAGAAAACCATCAAAACCTCAAAACCACATCAAACAACATAAAGCAACTTATCTTAGATAGGATGCGCTCGGGGGTGCTGATACCTTTTCTAGCCATAATCAGTCATTTACCCTTGAATCTCTAATAAAACCATTATACCAAGGTTTCCTAGCGACCCTGAACTAAATAAATAGGTGACGACTCTCAACAACCTCCCGACGTTGCTCGTTCACGAGCGACATCTACTTTCAATTATCATACTAATATGACACAATGTATGAAAGATGTTCTTTTGTTGCTCCTTCAAATCTCTCACATTAACTTGCAAATTCAGTGCTTGTTTCACCACAATTGCCTCCCCTCAACTAGATATTCAACATAATCATCACTAACATCCTCAAGTTAGGGCATTCCTCCTCATCACTAACCTCCTCATCGGTCATAATCTCACTATGAGCTTTTATAATCATAGGTTGCTTGTTTGGACACTATAAAGCAATATGACCAACTCTCAAACAATAAAAAAAAAATTATGTTACAGTTATGAGATGTAAGAGTTTTAATTTTACCTCTATTATCAATAAAGATGTAATTATTCTCTTTAAGAATCTCGATTCTTCCCCTTACTTTCAATTGAGATTGGGTAGCCCCCACACTAACCTTCTAATTAGGTTTCCAAGGTGATGAAAAACCCAATGGTTGGTTAGGTCGTTAGCTACCTTTACACTTGAGTGTCTCTTCATTTTTGTTGTTATATGCATTATACCCTCTAACTCCATAATATTCACCATATCGTGATTCAATCCATTCAAGAACCTAGCCATAATGGCCTTCTTATCCTCCACTATACTGCAAAAACCATCATGATCTTTATTTTTTTGTGATACTCATCAACACTCTTTGTATCTTGCCTCAAACATTATAAATTTCGGTACAATTTCCTATAATGACTAGAGATAATTCATCTCCTTATAATATCCTTTATCTCCTCCCAAGTCTTAACATGCATGTCACAATTTTTTTAATAACTCAACACAAGATGATCCCATCACATAATGACATAGTTATTATAATAAAATATGAGCTCAATTTTCTTCTTTTACTTTAATTACACCTTATGATTGTTTTTCCCTTGAAATATAGGAATTCTCATTTTAATTCTACCCAAACTCTTATTTACCCCATTATAGTACCTAAAATTACCCGAATCATATCCTTGGTTGAACTATCCATCTCTCATAACTCACTTATTCCTACAGTTTCTAGAATGCTCAAACTGATCTCCATAGCCTAAGGTGCACTATTATAATTTTCATCACCCATCTCATTAAAAACATCATCAACAATGGGACTAACACACCTTTCATGTCTCCTAACATTATTTCCACCTTAATCAACCTTATTTTGTAAACCATCAATTCTAGCATTATGTTCCCTTCTCCTTATCCTATCTTTTAAATTTCTTATTACCTTGTTCATCATTTCTATTTGTTGTGCTAAGGTTTGAGTTTGAAAAGCTTGTTTTTCAATTAGTGGTGTAGGCTTTGTATTGTCCGATATCTTTAAATCTGAAAAATAAATTAGTGATAAAAAAATTATTTTCTCACTCACTCCCTTATGTGTTTACATTCATCTCATGTTTAAACTCAATCAGGCTTTTCACTTTGAAATTCAACACAATAAAATAGATCTTAGTAACATAATATATATTTGTAATGACTCAATAAGCAAGAAATACATGAAAATAAACAAAAACAAAACTATGATTATAATTTCACAAGTAGTAAATGAATTCGTACGAAATATATTAGTAAACAAATTTTAAAAAAGAAAAAAAAGAAAAAAAAGAAAACAAAACACTATGAATTACTATTATCATTCATAGTGCAATATGTGTGGGTAAACAATGATTTCTTCACACCCTTTAATTTTTGTTACTTTATAAAGTTTGCCTTTAAATACTCCAGCTCTCATTTTCTTGTGTAATTAGGATAAATAAAAAATCCTTGTAAGAAATGGATTTTGAAACATTAAAAAACATTGCCACGCTTGTAAACTATGTTGTTGTCTAATAAATATCCTTGTAGAACTAGAAAAATTCTAAAAATAAGTTATTGAATATCCTTGCACTATAAAAAAAAAAAATCATCTTCATATAGAAAGTTCACAAGTCAAAAGGTAATAGATAACAAAATTTATATTGCATATTTTAACATGTATTGCAAGACCTTACCAAACTTCAATAAACTTGATATTTTAACTCAATGTAGAAAAATATATCTAGAAACTCTTGAGAAATTCCTAGTCTGATTCAACAGTCATATTAAAAGTTATATGCAAAATCGTGAAACTAAATAGTAGGCATAATTACATTAAAATTCGAACAAAAATCAGGGAGGACATGGTAAGAGTGCTTAATACATCATAAAATCAGGGAGTACACAATTTCAACATTGCAGGTACATCCATGAATAATATGCATCGATTTACCAAGAATTAATTAGATATAGTTAAATTATTGGATGTAATTAGATAAAATTAGACATGGTATAATTGAATTAATGCAATTATTCATTTGCATCTTTCAATGATGAATTTGTATTTTATTTTACTTTTATAGGTATAATTGATTTATTTTTAGAAATTATTTTGCATCTGTTCAAAGGCTATATACATTTTATGATATACATTATAAAGTAATTTATTGTATCCTAATAGTCATTCATTAAGTTCATTTTATTATCATTTTTTGTGAGTAATGAATTTTTTATATTTGTAACTATTTTTTTATTTAAAAATTGATTTAAATAACTGCTAGAATATCATTAATTATATTTCTAAGCACTAAAATTTTTTCCATCCAAAGACTGTTAAAGTTGCAAAAAAAGAAAGACAGAAAGAAAGAGAAGGAAAGGAAACAGCAATAATAAGACATGAAAGAGAAGTATCTACACACTCCCTTCATTCTCATAAAGCAAATGGTTCTTGACAACATGATGACAGACTTGATGAATGGTTTTTTTTTTTTTAAGAAAAAAAGGCAACGAAAAGGAAGAATAGCATAATCTGCTTCCCTTTGTTTCTTACAAAGACAAATGTGGCACAGTGAAGCTCAAGTTGAGTAATTTATTTTAGACTGACTTAGAACTCATAGGACGAAGGACTATGATCAGTGATGTATAAGTTTCCGTAGATAAGTCCAGCTAGCCCTCCACCAATAAGAGGCCCAACCCAGTAGATCCAGTTGTCATGGAAGTCACCACTAGCCACAGCTGGCCCAAAGGATCGGGCTGGGTTCATGGATCCACCAGAAAATGGGCCTGCAGCCAGGATGTTGGCACCAACAATGAAACCGATGGCAATGGGGGCAATGGTGCCGAGGGATCCCTTCTTGGGGTCAGCAGCAGTTGCGTAGACAGTGTAAACCAAGGCAAATGTGATGATGATCTCCATGACGACTCCTTCAATGGCTCCTACTCCAGCTGAAACACTGTGGATGGGGACTGCCTGTGAAACCAAGTAATCATAGAAATTAAGTCAAGCTTCAGGGACAAATAAATTCAAGTATCTGTACATGGATAATGGGACAGATAAATAACTCACATCTCTCTTGAAAACTGCATGAGGAGTGTGATAAGAGGTCAAGTGTAAAAAATGCATGGAAGATTTTGTATATAATATAATTTGGAGGTCTCAGCAGAGTGATTCAGTTAATAATAAGATATAACATTATTACCAAGCCTCCGGTGACAACTTTGAGAAGGTAGCATGCAACGATGGAGCCAAGGAGTTGGGCAATCCAGTAGAAGATGCCGGTGAGGATGGTCATTTGACCACCAAGAGCCAAGCCAAGAGTGACAGCAGGGTTGACATGGCCACCGGAGATGTTGGCACCAACAGCAACTGCAACAAAGAGCGCAAATCCATGGCAAACAGCAATGGCTACTAGCCCGGCTGGATCAAGAGCTGCATCACCTGTCAGCTTATCTGCAACAGTGAGATCCTTGTAGTTAGTTTACTTACAATAACAGGCAGTACTGCATTATCATTCTTTGCATGACTGTTGTTACTGCTAGCACTAATGTTTAATTAGGAGGATATTCTTCATCCTCGAGTAACAATGAGTTACAACGACTCTAGTTAATCACATCATCATGTAATTAAGTTACGATCAGTTCCCTTTAACTATGATCATAATTAAAAAAGAAAAAAAGATTGTTGTGGTTTGTAAGCCATGTATATTATCTTCGCCAGTATATTACCAAGCAGGGTGTGGAAAAGAGAATACTAACTGTAAGCCATGGCTGAGCCAACACCAGCAAAAACGAAGAGCAAAGTCGAGATAAATTCAGCAAGATAGGCTTTGAGAGAGCCTAAACTGAAAGAATCAACAAAGCGACCAAAGGCTATTCCGGCCATCTTTGAAAGAATTAACAGGCTATAGCTGAAGGGGAACTCCGGGAAATGGGAGAAGAATTGTAGTTAAATATATAAACGGAGTCATGAGTTGCATAATTCTATTTCTTTTCTTTTGGAGGATGAAGAAGGGAATGTGCTGTGTACAATGGCTCCATCCATATCCAATAAGGTCTTTTCACGGTGCTGTCCTATTAGAAATGTCTGGATGCACATCAATGATTCTTCCATGTGACCAGCCTTCATGTTACAGAAGAAAGTGGGCCATGGGTGAGAGAAAACTACGATAAAAGAAAGGAGGTGATAAGGGCTTGACTACCTTAGAGCCACAAAGTGCACCGGCCATCCCCACCGCCCCCCCTCCAAAAAAAAAAAGAAGAAGAAAGAGGCTAGATGTTGGGGGATTATTTTGGAAAATAAATGGATAACATTGGTGGGGTTTTTTTTTTATTATTATATAAATGAGGAGCTTGGCAAAACATAAAATAATTGTCTTTAGATTTGAGTTGCCCATGGAATTCTTTAATTATATAATAATAAAAGTAAATATTTATAGAAAATAAAAAAATATATTTTTTTCATCAAAATTATTTTTTAATTCATGTAATTTTCTTGATAACAAAATAATTCTTTTCATTAGAAATATAGTCTACTAAATAAAAAACAACAACAATTGAAAAAAAAAAGATTGGAAATAAAAAAGAGAAAATTTATATTCTTAATCAAAACCATAATATTCTTTTTCATGAACTTGTTTTTTTGATGAAAAACATGCTTTTTTCAGAAACATTTTTGATATTTTGTATGTAATTAAGGGAAAAAGAATAATAAACCTAAGAAAATTATGAAAAATATATGTAATAAAAAAATTAAAATTTTATTTTCATTGAATATTTATAATCGCGTTTAAAAAATATTTTGCATATCAAGTTTATGTATAGCAATTGACAAATTGATTGCTAGCATTATATAGAAAAAGCCATATTTGAAAATGATGGCAAAATCAAATGATATTTAATTGAATAATATCTTAGATATAATTTTAATTATTCTATTTATTTACAGTGAATTTTATTCAAAATTCATGAAAAAAAAAGCAATAAATAAAAAAAAGATTAGGCATACAAGATGGATAAGCGAGCTAGTGCATGCATCTGGTGCAAAGATGCCAAGACACATGGAAAGCTAGGTCTGCTTGCCTTATTTTTTGAAATAGGTGGATGACGCAACATTCGTTTTATGCTCTTTTTTTTTTTTTTTTAATAAAACAGACGATGCATCATCAAATGATTAAAATTTTGGCAATTAAAAGTGATCGACAGGTCAAAGCTAACCCAAAATCTATTTTCTAACCCCATTTTTTTAACCTTTAAACACTCAAAATCAACTCATTAAATCTATTTTCAACTTTCAAACATCCATTAAATAGTCAAAAACTATGAAATTAAATCGAAAAAAAAAATTTCAAGCCTTGATAAATTTTTAGACAAGATAAAATTAAAAAATATCTTAACAACATGCTTAGGCGCACCATAGTGATTCACAGTGCGCTTGTATTTAGGTCCAAAGTGAAATGAACAATTTTTTCCTTTATTAATTTTATTGTAATTAGTATATTGGTCTGCTTTCGCCATGGATTTAGATCAGTATTTTTTAAAATATAAAAGAAAATATTAAGAGTATAGAGAATTTGTTAATAGTGCTATTAAACATGATCAAGTGGGTTAATTTTGAAATCTTTAGACTCAACTCTTTGTTTAACTCAAGTTTTTAATTAAACCGTGTGAGAGCTAGCTCAACTTAAATTGATCAATTTTATAGGTCCAAATACAACCTTGATGATCAAGAAAAACATGACTTAGTTTTTTTTAAAACTTCAAGATGATAATTTTAAAAAAATATATTGAGATAATGATCGATCTCACCCCTCCATGACCTAAGTTATGGACTCTATTAAGTTTATTAATTTTTTTCTATAAATATTTTTATTTAATTATATGATAAAAACAAATTCTTATAAAATTAAGCGCCAACCTAAAAATAAATATTTATTTGAGACACTTATCCCTAGAAAGTAAACAAAAATAAAAGTCACATTCTCAACCATCTCAATATTAAAAAATAAAATCAATAATTTTTTTTAAATCATAATAAAAATTCAAAAAAATAAAGAAAACAAAACGCTATGGATTACTATTATCATTCACAATGCAATATGTGTGGGTGAACAATGGTTTCCTCACCTCCTTTAATTTTTGTTACTTTATAAATTTTAATAACATGACTTTAAACTTATTTTTTTAACTATATGAAAAAAATTGATTATAAAAAAAATAAAGTTCAATTAATAAAAAAAATAACCCACCAAACCCGTAAACCAAGGCAATTTGCGTTACCTTGACAAACCCGTACACTATGCTAACCTCATATAAAGACAAAATAAATAAATAAATTATAAAGCTAAATTCTCAATAATCTTAATTTTAAAAGATGAAATATACAAAAATAGATTTGAAAAAAAATCATAAAAAAATAATAAAAAAAGCAAAACATTATGAATTACTATTGTAATCCACAATGCAATGATTGTTAGGTGAATAATAGTTTCCCCCACAACCTTTAATCTTTGTTAATTTATAAAGTTTAATAACATGATTTTTTAAAAAAATTATTTTTTTAACAACATAAGAAAAAAATATACTATAAAATAGTCAAGTTCAATTAAAAAAAAACACTACATCCATAAACTAGGTTAACTTGGATTACCCTGACAAATTCACAAACCACGTTAATCTTATAGAAATATAAAATAAAATGAAAAAAATTATAAAACTAAATTTTCAATCATCTCAATATTAAAAAAATAAAATCGGTAAAAATAAATTTTCAAAAATTATAATGAAAAAAAACAAAAACTAACTATATGTAAAGAAAAAAACACAATGCAATAAACAATGCAATAAACATGATAATAATGTGTTTTCTTTGAAAAAAACTATACTGCTTTCCCACGTCGTTTAACTTTTTTTATAATTTTAATTGCAAAAACAATGGTGAGATGTGTAGCCGGCAAAAGGA
>Ga0325401_1003538_pt1 | contig 14371 bp, 8 predicted proteins | sample PopdelMetagenome_FD_205666 | JGI IMG/M metagenome (GOLD analysis project Ga0325401, IMG submission 205666) | Populus deltoides microbial communities from Bellville, Georgia, United States - Xylem-PdKOR-R2 | ecosystem: Host-associated > Plants > Phyllosphere > Stem > Wood/Secondary xylem | place...
TGTCAATTATTAACCATCACTCGTTGATACATGGCTCTAACATTTTTCAAAATAGAAGGCATTATTTTATAACAGAACGTCCCTCATGGAGTAACAACGATAGTCTTTTTCTTGTCTTCTTTAACCATCTTGATCTAATTATAACTTGAGAAACCATCCATTAAGGAGTAAGTAAAGCTCTTTACGGAATTGTCTACAAGCATGTCAATGTAATTGAGAGGAAAATCATGTTTTTAGCTAGCTCTATCCATGTCTCTAAAATCCATGTATACTAATATTTTATTACAGTTCTTAGATACTACTATTATGTTGGATAACGAGTGCTATACTCATCCGGTGAACAGACCAGGAAAAATAAATGATAATAAAAAAATGTGTTTTTCCTTTCTAAAAAAAATAATTCAAATCTTTGTGAATTTATTCATTGGCGCCAGAGTCAAGAATATCGTACTTTTTAGGTTACACAATATTTACCAATGCTAGAGTTGGAAATATTCGTAGGCAAATATTCATTGACACTAGAGTCGGGAATATTATAGAATGACCAATAAAAATGGAACGCAAACAAACCTTTAGCAATTTAAGACAAAACCAGCAATGTAGCTTGCCTCAGGTAGGACGCTTAAGGGGTGATAGTATCTTCCCTTTCGCGTAACCAGTCTCGTATCATAGAATCTCTGTTGACCAGTTAGGGTTCCTAGTGACCATAATACTAGGTGGCAACTCCTTAAATAAGACATTTTCCCCTAAAAGAAAAAGATACCAGATATCTGTTCTTTTTTCCAATTGAGTAATAATTTTTAATCGGTTACCGTGATGTCCAGGTGTGACAGAATGGCGACTCCACTGGGGATTTTAGGACTAAGTTTTGCTATTTGTCTTTTTTATTGCTAAACTATGCTAGATATCTGTTCTTTTTTCCAATCAAGTGATAATTTTTAATCAGTCGCCGCGATGTCCAGGTGTGACAGAATGGCGACTTCACTGGGGATTTTAGGACTAAGTTTTGCTATTTGTCTTTTTTATTGCTAAACTATATTTGTCTTACTGTTTTTTTTCTCCTTGTTGTGACTATGTTGAGTTTATCAAGTTTTATTTATTTATTTATTTATTTTTGCTCTTTTTACTATTTTAACATGCATTATTTTTCATGTTTATCATGCATATATATTGGATATGGATCTAAGGTCTTCACGCATCACTTATCTCATTTTTAAATACGTGTGGTATCAACTTTAAGATAAGTGGAGGAGTAACGGCACCTCAATGGCTTTAGCCTGGGTAAGGCTCGCGAAACTATCTAACTCTCACATGATTGTTTGCTCGATAGTGGTCGATATGCCGAACTGATATTACTCAGGGCCTCTATCTTCACTCTACTTGTAAACCTCATATCAACCTTTCGAGGGCGATCACTGAGTATGCGAAAGACCGTTGTGACTAGATAGCAAAACTAACCTGATGCATTTAATAACTAGAACCTATCCTTTATGTTAATCCCTGTGTAAATTCACTGAGATAAGCTTAAATGTACTTTCGAGTGACGTAATGACCATTATTCCTACGATAACAACTGTTGAGTATGGATTCGAGTTTGAATCCTTGCAAATGACCGAGGGAGACTGCCCTAAACTGGATGTCGGTGAGATACCGATATTCAAAGACATTAGATGCATAATGAAAGACATCAAGAATGTGGCTGAAAGCTCAGATGATAAAATGATAAATAGATCTCCTCTCGGCATTGCAATGAATATCGGATTTAGATCTGACCACACATTTAAAGAATAACGATTGTTATATCACCCCTCAAAAGGTGAATCCATACCCAATATGTTGTATTCATCTTCATGCATGTTTGAACATACAATTATGACCTGTTATAATACTGCACACCAAGAGAAATATAGGTCCCTCATACCTATAACATTCGACTGCAAAAAAGACAAATGAAAAATGAAGAAAAAAGCTCATTTAGAAGCCCAACACTGAAAAAAGATGGAAAGTCTTAGAGAAGAAGTGCAAGGCTTACTAGCCTACTCAAACAGGCATTGAGATCTAAACCTAAAGAAGCAAAATTTACAGCTCAGCCTGAACCTATGCTCGCAAATCCACAGAATCTGAGGGCAAAAGAGGTGTCTCAAACAGGCTATGCAGTCCTAATTTGCTCAACCAAAATATCCCATAAGAATTTCATCTACCATTGACCTTACAAAGATGGAATCTCAAAAGAACAAGATGGTAAAAGAAGATGGTCTGGACAAATGGGTTGCCCTGGAACAAAGGCTGATGACATTCAAGGGATCTAACCTACATGACTATATAAAGGTTGTTGAGATGTGTTTAGTACCTAATGTAGTCATTCCTAAGAAGTTTAGGGTGCCGAAGTTTGTCAAATTTACAGGAACTTAATACCCTGTAACTCATCTCAAGGGATAATGCAACAAAATAGCTGAGGTGGTCCATGACAAGAAACTGTTGATTTCTTTCAAAATAGTTTGAGTGACGTTGCCCTTACTTGGTATATGCGGTTGGACAATACCAAGATAAAAAAAATGGAAGGACTTAGTTGATGTCTTCATTAGGCAGTATAAGTTCAATATGGATGTGGGCCATGATAGGTCAAACTTGTGAGCTATGGAAAAGGACAACAAGAAGTCCATAAGAGGATATACTCAAAGGTGGCGTAAGACTACCGTACAAGTTAATCCTCCTTTATTGGAAAAGGAGATGATTTGTTTGTCAACACTTTCAAGGCCACGTACTTTGAATACCTGGTTGGAAGCTCTACACAATATTTTTCTGACCTAGTCACTATAGCTGAGAGGATCGAACAAGCTATCCATTTAGGAAGGGTTGCTGACTCGACTGAGAAGAAAATGTTTCACTAGGGAAAAGAAAGAAACCGAGGTTCACAATGTGAAAAGTGGTTACAAAAACGAGAAAAAGAGCTACCAAAACAAAGACATCTAGAGGTCACTCGTCCTGAAGATGAAGCTATAATGTCACTAAGCCAAGACTGGTCTATGTGTGACCTTAACTGACTATTGAAAAGGTGCCCCTGTCAAGGAATTAAAAGGAGAGGGATGGTTGGAAGATTCCAGAAATTCCAATTGATGATTACTAAGTGTTTAGCCCTTTTATGTGTCACCTTGCTAGTATAAGGTCTTTGTTTTTGTCCTTCAATTGTGTCTCTTCCTTTGATTTCCAACCAAAATATCCTGAAAGGGGTTCCCTCTAAGAACTCACAAATACACTTTTGAAGCCTCGCGTGACTTCATAGATGCAATTCATCTCTTTTACCAAAATCAGTTTCCCTACTAGAGTTTTGAAAAATTAAACTTGCATTTTGATTTCAAGAATAATTTGATGACACATGAATCAAGCAACTCCTTCATTGAGGTGACTAAACTCTGAACCAAAATGTATGAATAGAAAATGAACTATCATCTTCACACCATGATTCTTGAGACATGTTGTTTTAAATGTATGAATAATGGTATGTAGTGAACTCATTGCTCATAGACTCACGAAATGCATCTCTTTGCAAAGACCAAATCATCACATTGGACAATGCCAAAGTTTATTGATCTTAACTGCTTACATTTGAAATGAAGAAATGTTATCTTTGTTATTCCTTTCACATTCTAAAAAGTATATCCCTTGCAGTCCTTTTTTGAGCCTAAATAATTTTTCTTTCATGAAAAAACCCGACTAGAATCACACCCCACACTAGGGGCAAGTGAAAATTTCAAGAAGAAAAGATGAAAAAACAGCGAAAAAGCCAAAAAGACAAAAAAGCCCAAGAAACTCAATGACTAGAGGGCATGCCTAAATCACAAGAAAAAGTGATAACCAAGATAAAGTGAGCATGCCCTAGCAAAGCAATGAAAAAACAAATAAAAGAAGAGCAGCAAAAGAAAAGATGAAAGACACAAACAGTCGAACTTGTCATTATTACTCATGTTGATAACATAAGTGTTCAAAAAAAGACAAGTTTTTCTCAAACAAAACCTCAAGCTTTTTCTCGAGCCCTTCACTTTGGAAACCCATAAGAAACAGAAGGTCACCTCATGATGTACTTTCACTGAATACAATATCGCCAAATAAAAGAGAAAATAATCTTTTTTCTAAGAAAAAAACCAAGGAGTTGCAAGATTTCAAAAGCAAATGCTTTTAAACTTACATCAAAACAATTTTTGTTTTCAAAATGCAAGATCAAGATTCATTCTTAACAAATATTCCTTCACCAAACTAAAAATAGGAGAAATGAGAAAATGGTCGCTTAAAAAACCATTATTTAGCAAAGTTTGTTGACAAAGCACACCTAAGAGCAATGACCAGTACAAAGGGGCAACATTATATTTATAAGAAAAAAATCGATCTGGTCTAGAAAAAGAGATGAACAGTTCCTACAACAAGACAAGGGGCATCTTGGTTTATAAAAGGCAACTTGCTCTTTTCAGCAAGTGACAACGAATGTTTTTAAAAGTGAGACGGGGATTAATGAATGATCCTCTCAAATTATTTGGCAAGACAGAAAATCTCTAGCAAGCAAGTGGGTCACAATGAGCACCATGAAGGCTAAGTTGTGTAAACAAATCTAGGAAGAGACTTACATGGGCCAACTCGAGTTGGTTAGAAGCTAAACGACGAAGATGACCCAAATCAGAGATAGCAAGTCCTCATCAATCAAGCAAACAAGAAGATTAAGAAGAAATGGGGGCCTATATTTCAAATTAGGTAAAGATGCATGCATATCATCTAAAATTTGAGACATTGGACAACGAGTTTTGCAAACTTTGCAAGAGAAATCTCTGATGAGATCTATCAAATGGAAGGCCACCTTGAAATGACCAAGTTTGAAATTGCTTTTGAAAATTTTTCACCTTTGAGAAATTTTAACTTGGGTAGGCCGCCCACGAGAATTAGGCCGCAAAAAAAAATCTCTTTGTATTTTCCCACCACCTTTGAAGGTATTTGACCACTTCTAGGAAACCAACATCTCATTGCTTTTTCAGCTCCTCTTTCACTTTAATTAAGATATCCAGCCTCATTCTTTTAAGTTTTTCCTTTTTGAATTTCCACCCATCTATCAGATGCAATCTATGTACCACAATAGTGGTATCCAGTCCAGGCATATCGAAATATGTCCAAGCAAACACATCAAAAAATTCTTTCAACAAAGCTACTAAACCAATCCCCTTTTTGGTAGTAATTTATACTCCAATCTTCAATTCTTTTTTCTCGTGCGTAATGCTTAGATCCACCATTTCTAATTTCTTTTCAACTAGTTCTAAGGCTTTCTCAGACTGTTCAAATATCTCAGTGAATCTGGTTATATCTTTTTCTTCTAACTTTTTCTCATCTATAAAAATTGTGCTTTTATCAACATTTGACCAATTATTCTCATTGCAATGGGTTTTCATATTTATTTAGACTCTGTTTTTAGGTTGCCTAAAAGCATAAAGTATTTTTATATGAGCAAATAAAATTAAGTAAGCAAAGGCAAAAGATGAAAGAAAATGCATGATCTTATTAAAATTGAAAGAATGGCATAAACACATATAAAGCCCTCAAACTGATATCTTGAGTTGTGATTATCAGTTGGGTGAACATGTATATACATAAAAAAAGAACAAATTTATGAAAAGCATATATAAACTAAGCACATCAAACACAAGCATTTTTGGATGAAATTACTTTTTGAGGACAATTAGAACATCTTGAATTTCCTAATTATTTAGTTCTTCTCATTTGAAAAATTTTCTCATGAAACCTTCTACAGGATCGTTTTTTAGTATATCGATCATTAGCTAACGCAAGAATAGCTTGAGATAGCTTTCTTTAATTTTCTCAACTTCATCCAAAAAATTCATTATAATACTAGAAAAATCTTTATCCAAAACTTTCAGCTTTTGTCCTACTCTCATCATGTATACTGGTCATGGAAAAGTTTATTGGAGAAGTGGGATCTCTATTTCATCCTCATCAGGCTCCCTCCCCTCAATTTGGGTCATTCTGTTATCTCTTTTAATTTCAGCCACTCTTGCGTAGTCCTTTTTTATATGTCTAAACCCCAACCCAAATCTTTGGTTAACTGTTTTTAACTTTTTTTATATAGTTATCCTCTCATGCATACCAGTGATTGGATTATACTGAAAATGTAACTTCACGAAGCATTTTATTGATGAGTGTTTTTAGGCACTTATTCAACATTTACAACTTCAAATACATATAGGTTACAATTTATATTGTTTTAGCCTCAATGTACGAGACTGTTATATTCTTCATAATTGTCATAGCCTCTTCAGACACCACGACCACTAATTTGCCATTGATGATAAACTTGAGCCTGTGATATAGGGAGGATGTTACCACACCAACCGCGTGTATCTATAGCTTTCCTAATAACATATTGTAAGAAATGTGGATGCCTATAACTTACAAGGTTACTTAGAACCGTTATGAGTTGCTAACTATTTCAATGTCAATGCTATCAATGATAGGCTTTGGTGTTCCATCATAGATATTTGGTCCATCATATGTTTTGGTAACACATTCAAAGTGAACCCATTGTCTATAAGCATCTTGGCGACAACATAACCTTTATATTTCATTGTGATGTATAATGGCTTATTATAACCAGTTCCCTCATGATCATGTTCGTCTTTAGTGAAATACTAGTTGGCATATTGAGTTCTTCCTATTACATGCTTCATGGAATATCATGTCATATCTTGAGGTATATAAGCTTCGTTAGGGACTCTTTGGAGTACATTTCAATGTAATTCTAAGCTTAGGGTTAAAGATATTAAGGAAGTTTTGGCTAGTGTCTTCTTCAATTGATCAACCACATTGTATTCACTATGCTTCATCAATTTCATAAACTCGATAGCTTTCTCCTCACTCATTGGTTTATTGACATCATAAGTCTTGGTTAGATTTGTCATTTGACTTATTCTGCCACTATCATAATATATATATATATATATATATATATATATATATATATATATATATATATATATAATGTTGGGCAATACCCCTACTAGATGGTCAAAGAAAGGTGTTTTGAACATATTAAAAAATAAATTAATCATTGTTTTCAATAGTGGGTGATCGATCTGAGCAACCTTCTCTCGCCATTTCTAAGCATACTCTCAAATTATTTTTTTCTCCTTCCCCATCATTAAAAGACTATATCTGTCTAGAATGAAATCCATATTAAACTTGTATTGTTTTACAAATTCTCCTATCAAGTCTTTACACCCTCGAATCTTAGTATTGTTGAGCCTCATATATCAAGCCAGTGCAACATCACTGAGGTTATCTGGGAAAAAGTTGGATAAGTAATTTATTATCGTGGACCACTTGATTCATTTTATTGTAGTAAACCTTGAGGTGAGTTAGCAGGCATTGCATTCTCATTTACTTGACAAATTCAGGCACTCAAAAGTCTTTTGGAGCTATGATATTTGGTACTAACCATATTTCAGTTTCTTTCACTAGTTCATAGAGATTAGACCCCTCAATCATCTTTATTTTTTCTTCCAATTATATCCATTTATCATAAAGCCTTATCCATAAGATTCTTTTGAACTTTTTTATTTAGTTAAACCAACCACGACGGGTAGCTTTATAGGGTAAACAAACAGAATGTATGAAAGGCTCATGAATTGGTTTTTCAAAGATGTTCTACTAGGGCCCAAATTCTATTATGGAAAGGGAGTCATAGTTCCTTGATGAAAGGTTACTGCTGTTTGAGTAACTAGAGCTTCCATAAACCTCATTCTTAATGCTTGCTCAAGTAGGCTAGTTAGCCTTGCTACATCTCCCTTAAAGCTCTCTATTTTCTTATGATGTTCAACTTCTAAACATGCATGCCTTTTGTTCTTCATTAGCTTAATTTTGGCTCTTGTGTGATAAATTCATTTAAAAGGGGGACCTATATTTCACTCCTGCAAATGAATACATGACATGTAAAACTCTAAAATGCTTACATGTTGATGTTTATGTTAGATATGAATTTGCTTCTTTGAACTTGATTCACAACTTCCATTTTCTTGATTTTAGGCAAGATTTCTGATTCTAGCTGATTGTTATAAGGAAATACTTCGCCAAGTTCTTATCATGATTAAATTCCAAACACATTAAATAAGAGATAATCCTAGCTGCAACCCTTCCATTACATATAATAAAAAGAGTTCGTACTTTTTTAATACATCAAAATTGGAAAAACAAGAAAAACCTTTACATCACTACTTATAGAAAGCATTGCCTCTATTAACTATATTTCTAATAAAAACGGTGGTTGCATCCAAGTGCTCTCGATACTTTATTACATCATTTCCAACCTAGGTAGAGCTACTACAATCTCTCAACCTAACATGCTACATGCTCAACCTACCTTATCATTTATCTTATCTTGTCATGGAATAAAGTGTTATTAGTGACTAGGACACCTTTATTGGAAGTTAAAGCCTCATTGTTTCTTTTAAGCATTCATACTATTTTTTCTAGATATGTTACTATTTTTTAGAAAGATGCCTGTAGTAATAAGAGATAGAGATATGAAAGAGCTTAACTAGCTATAATTTTTAAAGCTAGTAGGCTAATCATCATTATTATGTAGTTGGTTCATTAAGATATGTTTTAAGTGCATCTCTAAGTTATTTTAGAGTTTTTCTTAAATAGGGGGTGCTATTGATACATGTGTTAGTAAGCTCAAAGTTATTCAATTATACATATGCCTAAAAGCAAAAACTTTGATAGTAATTTTTTATAATGGCTTTAACATGTTAGATAAAATAGAAAAGCAACAAAATGACTACTCCGATAAAAAGGAAAAATATGGAAGCACTATTAAACACACCTAAAATAGCCAATCTTTATAACACATATGCCATGATTGACGTTTAAAAAAGATCAAAGTTATCAAATCTGGTTGGGCCATAACCTAACTAAAGGCTCAAGTCACAAGTTGTTTTGGTTGACTTGGATCAATAAAAAAATATCGTTTTATTTTTTAAAAATTCAAAATAATATCATTTTAAAATAAAATCAAACATGAGTTTAACTTGATGAACTCTAATATGACTCTTTTTTAAACTCTAAGTCTAGATTGACTCGTTGAACCGATTCATATTTTATAACTATGGAAAAAAGTGTCTTATATAGAAAAACCTTGAACGTAATTGGCCAAAATATCAAGTGGATATTAAGAAGTCAACCATTCAAATGTGATCAATGCATTTCATGATTTTCATTATGAACTTATGATTTTCTACAATATTCTTTGAAACACCAACATATGTATGACTGATTTGTTTGCAACCTATATTGGAAAAGGGTTTTATGCCTTAATTAGTATATAATTTTGTTTACTTCTTTTAATTGGATTATTTGTAAATAGTTCTAATTAAGGATTTTTTTTTTTAGAATTGATTTTAGAGTTCTTTGTTAGTTTAGATAGATTCCTTGTTGAACAAATAGTTTTTGAATTATAAATTAGTTTTAAATTATATATTAATATTTAAGAAGAGCTATATTTATTTATTTTTATTTGTCTCATATCACACAAAATTCAATATCTCTTTAATAAAAAGTTTTCATAAACTCAATACTTTGCAAATTATTCTTTTGTTTTAACTCTAATTGTTTTCTAGTAATATACATATTTAAGTTTATTGTTTATAATTATTTTTCTCTTTCATTATATATTTTGGTTTTTTTTCTTTACAAGTTTTAGTTATTGTTTTATTTAATATTTTTCGTAACATACAACTTATCTGTTTTTTAGTCTTTAATTAGCTATTGTTTTATACAAATATCTTAGTTTATCTACAATTTTTTCGTGCAACCTATAATGTTTACTTAAACTATTTTCGTTCTAGATATCGTGAAATTTAATCTGGTTTGATTGTGAGGTAGTTGTCACCTCTTCAAAAATTAAAATTTAAGTTCTAATAAGAAGGGGTTTTATTATTTATTTCATTATTTATGCAGACAAAGGTAAATTATGGACAACTATTGTGCACATGATTGGTCCTTTTTTTGTGCTTTGACAATTATTCATTTTGATCAATTATTTTTTTTAATTTTATCATTCTATATTATTTTCACATGATTTAATTCTTGGTCATTCCTTTTATACCATGTTATACATCGTGTTTGTAGTGTTAAGAAATGCTTCGATTTTGAATTGATGCTTGATTTTGCAGAGAAGGATTTAGATTTAATGTTTAAAAGAATTGAAATTTAAAAACAAAAAGACAACTTTTTTTTTCTTTATTGCTCATGAGGCGTAGTAAATCATACTTTGAAAGAAGTCGCTAGAAAATAAAGAAAATTAGAGAGTTATCAGTTGGCAACATTCTAGCAAAAAAAAAAATGGTTCCGATTGATTTCTTTTGATGAGAAAAGTGTCATTGGGGTATTTTTAAACTTTCATTTCATTGAAAAACATAGATTGGAGTTAATGGAGATTTTTTTCATTTAAATGTTGTGTTTTTGACAAAGTTAGTGGTGTTCTAGGGTTAAAAATTGGTTTATTAAACTTCATATGGTATTTATTAAGTGTTTTAAGTGAAAATAGATTGTAAAGTTCTTTTTTTGGATATAAAAAACCTAGCTTGAATTTCTGACCAACTCTTCAATGGTCGAAAACTAAACCAGCAAATAAAGCATTGTTTTTCTTTTTTTAAAAAATAAAATAAAAGAATTCAAGATGTGTTGTCTTCCCTCAAACATAAAAATAATAATAATAATAAAGGAGGTTAAATGCACCAGCCTAACCTTGTAGGCCCACACAAGATAGACCTTTATTTTATAGGCAAACGCACATGCCCGATCTTTTTAGGTCTAGGTACGTGACCTTTTTTATGCTTTTTTTCTTTTATTTTTATTAAAATACACTATAAATAAAATACCCAACAAGATATTTAAATTAGTGTTCAATTTTGGCATAGTTCTTAAATAATTTTATGGGTTTTTATAGGAATATTAACAATTTCCTTTTCAGTTATTACTAGTATATTAGCATGTACTTTGCAGTGGGTCAATATGAATTTTTTTAAAATATAAAAATATATTAAGAGTTTAGAGAATGTTTTAAGCACCCCAAGAACCTTGGGTCTAACAGCCATATTGCACCCACGCAACTTGGATCTGACAGTCATGCTAAACCAAGAGCCTTGGGTCTAGCATGAAACATAGTGGTTGCCAAACCCAAGAAACTTAGGCCTAAGGCGCTTGAGCTTGGCATGGGTGCCAAATCTAAGGTGTTAGACCCAAGGCTCTTGGACCTAAAATGGTTATCAGACCCAAGTACCTCGGGCCTAACATGTTTGCCAGCCCCAAATAGCGTGGGTCTAGCATGGTTGTCAGACCCAAGTGGCTTGGGTCTGGCAAAAACGCAAGACGCAAGTTATTTTTTTAGGCTAAAAACGGTATTATACTGTAAATGAAAATTTAAAAAAAAAACCTAAAATACCCTTTTTGGCACCCTATCCTTTTTTTTTTATTTTAGGGGCAAAGAAGTATTTTTACTATTATGAATATTGTGAAAAGCCAAGAAAGCCATTGGTCAATAGTTCTAATTTTTGTTGACTTTAGGGATAAAAGAGTACTTTAACTATGTTAGAAATTAGAAAAGACGCATACACCCTCAAATAAATTTCTAATGACCGCTGAGCCAGATGAAAAGATTCAAATACTCTTAAACCAAAGGATTAAATTTAAGTCACTAAAGGGTAAACGGGTAAGGTCTGACAACCATGCCATACCCAAGATTCTTGGGTTTGGCAACCATGCTGACCTAAACGACTTAGGTCTGGAAGTCATGCTAGACCCAAATGCTTTAAGTGTAGCAATCATGCCGAACCAAGCGACTTTGGTCTGAAAGTCATGTCAGACTCAAGCAAACAATAAACAATGAGAGGATAATTATGCACTTTAGTTGTCAGGAAAGAGAAAAAACGTAACGTAATCGATCACCGGCTGCAATCCAACCATGACATGTATACACGCGCCACACCATGTGGAAAAATGATGGTTGTGCATCTAGTGAGACGACGAATGACTAAATTTGGCCATCAAAAAGCGTCTCACGCACCACCTTAATGATGCGGCCGTCGGTCACTTGCTACGGCATGTGGAACATGCACCAGTAGCTTTTTGATTAAAAAAATACAACGTAAAAATACAAAAACACCCCCTATGGTCCTTTTAATTACACAATAAACCCATGTAATTTCATTGTCGTGATCCATAGTAATCTATGTTTAGAGCTATAGTGAAATCCATACGCCATTTAGCTTTTTTTATAATATGCCTAGTATGCAAAAATAAAAAAATAAAAATTGTTCTTCAATATTCAATGACGATAAAATTCATTTATCTTTTATTTTTAATAGATTTTTTACATGGTTTTATCTTTAATTATTATTTTTTGCTTTTGAGATCATGATAATATTTTATTAAAAAAAAACAATGTTTCCAATTAGAAAACATACTTTCAGTGAAATAATAAATAAATTTATTGACAAAAAAATAGAGTTTAGATTTGATAAATATATTTTTCCTTCTTATTTCAAATAATTGAAAATTTTGGCAAATTTTTATTTTAATTGTTGCTACTTTTTATATTTTTTTAAAAAAATTATGATGCTAATAAAATGTTATGTTGTTGTTTTTAAGAAGATTAGAGTTTTTTTATGATAATATTATCTGTTGTTTTATGGATAATCATGTAATAACCATATGTATAGAAATTTTTTAAACAATTTGTTTATTAATATTGAATAAGAATAAAATATTTATTTTCTTAAACTTTTTTTATTGTAAATTTTTCTATATTTTTTTTCAAGTTTAATGGTTTCATATTTTTTTCATATATAGATACGTAAAAATAATTAATTCATAATTTTTTATTTGAATTTTTCTTTCACAATCTTAATAAGTTTTTCTCTTAAAAAACAATATTTCTCATAAAAAAACATGTTTTTATCAAAATAAAAAAAATATGTTAATAATAAAATTAGATTTATTATTAAAGATATATGTTTATTCCTTTTTATTTCAAGTGTTATAGTTTTTTAAATAATTTTTATGTTTGATTTTGCTTTTTATTCAATAAACGTGAATAAAAAACATTTTGTTGTTAAAACAAAAAAGTTACATCGGTAAAAACACAATTTTGATTAAAAAAATACATTTCTCCATAATTTTATTCGTGTACAAATGTTAATTTTTTATTTTTCATTTTTCATTTAATTTACTAATTTTGTTTTATTCCCGAAACTTTATTCATAATTATTAATTAACTTAAAGAATCCTATTAAAATGTAAATGGACTGCAACGAATCCTACTGAATTTTAATTTGACTACAACTAATTACTTTCATTGATAATAATTATAATTGTTAATTAACCTACTACGTTAAGGAATTCGATTAGAATTTAAATTGAAAGTAATCCTATTGGAATTTAAATTGACTACATCTAATTTACTAAGAAATCCTATTAAATTTAAAATAACTTCATCAACTAATTATTTTCATTGATAATTATAATAACTATTAATTAACATACTAAGTTAAGTAATTTTATTGAAATTTAATTTGACTACAACTAATTATCTTAATTAATAATTATTATAATTATTAACTAACCTAATAATTAAGAAGTTCTATTAAAATTTAAATGGACTATTATTCAGAATAAAATGACATCATTAAAATCAATTGTTTTGATTTGTATAGGATAAATATTATTTAAAATTTTAAATTGAATTGAAAAACAAAAACAAATTATATTTCAATAGAATATGTTATTCCCAACAACACAACATATTAAATTGTGCTATGATACAATGTAATTTATATAGTAATGTTGTTTCCAACAGCATAACCCATTAAATATATTATTTCAGAGGAAAAAAAAATCAGAATATAGTACAAGCAATTGGCTATAACCTACTCTTTGTACCATCACTATTTCATATCTAATGTCTAGCGCCCATTATTTCATGTTTGTATGCATGTCAAGTGAAGTTTCCAAGTGAAATATAAGTCCCTCTAAACCCAATTCCCTTTTAAAGTCTACAAAACAGACTTAGAAAGAAGCAAATATAGCTTGGAAATACTAGCCTGATGAAAAAAAATACCTTGGTTATGTGGGTAGTTTATTCTTTTTATTAAAGATTAATTATTGGTCACTAAACAATTGTTCGGAGTTATGTTATTTTTTTTATATTTTTTGCACATTGAAATAACAAACATACCTCCAAGTTCAACAACATCCAAAACTATTGACTAATGGTTATTTGGTCTTTTAAAAAACTTTAAAGCAGTAAAATTACTTATTTATC
>Ga0325401_1003540_pt1 | contig 14364 bp, 19 predicted proteins | sample PopdelMetagenome_FD_205666 | JGI IMG/M metagenome (GOLD analysis project Ga0325401, IMG submission 205666) | Populus deltoides microbial communities from Bellville, Georgia, United States - Xylem-PdKOR-R2 | ecosystem: Host-associated > Plants > Phyllosphere > Stem > Wood/Secondary xylem | place...
CGGCCGCCGGCAAAACCGCACGAGGCCAACCCCGAAGAGCGGCAAGCACGCAACGAGCCAGACGACCGATGCTCAGGACCCAACCACCGCATCGGCGGCACTGCCACCCTGACACTGAGAGCACGCAAGCCGACCGCCCAACGACAATGGCTCGATGAACACGGTGACGCGTCGAAAGGGTCGAGTGCTGCCGATCCATACGGGGCGGGTGCTGTTGATTCGAGGTGGCGACCCTGGCCGAACCGAAGCAGGTGAATGGTGGTTCACCGTCGGCGGTGGCTGCGAGCTCGTGGAGTCGCCCGCAGAAGCGGCGCGCCGTGAGGCGTTCGAAGACGCCGGACTGGTCCTACCCAGCGATCTGGGACCTGTGGTGTTGCGCCGCGAGGCCAGGTTCGAGTTCGACGGCGAGTGGCTCGAGCAGACCGAGGAGTACTACCTCTGTGAAGTCGACAGCGATGCTCTGACCAATGCGGGATGGAACGAGCTCGAGCAGCGGGTCTTCACCGCTCAACGCTGGTGGTCGATCGACGAGCTGCGAACCACGACCGAGGTCATCTATACCACCGATCTTGCCGACGTGCTCACCCGCCTCACCGAGCCTGACGAGTCGCCGTGAAGGACCCTCCTGCGGGAAGGGCGTAATAGACGCGCGGCAGGCAGTTGTGAGGCTCTACGGTGCCGGTGTGACGGGTCCTGGGTTCGACTCGTGGTTGTTGTGCGCGACGCCACGTTCGGGCAGCACGTTGTTGTGCGGACTGCTGGAGTCAGCGGGAGTCGCTGGCCACCCCGCGTCCTACTTCAACCGGCGCGGGCTCCACGACTACGCCACCAAGTGGCAGGTCGCGCAGCCCGTCGGCGGGCGCATCGACACGGCGTACGTGCAGGCGGCCCTGGCCACCGGCAGCACGCCCAACGGTGTCTTCGGGGCACGAGTGATGGCCGAGGCGCGACCCGAGCTGGTGGCCGACCTCGCCGCCGATAGGGGCCAGCCGCTGGCGAACGAGCTGGAACTGTTGGTTCAGCGGTTCGGCCGGCTCCGCTTCGTCCACCTACGCCGGCTCGACGTCGTCGCTCAAGCCGTGTCATGGGCCAAGTCCCTGCAGACACACTTCTGGCACCCGGGAGAAAACGTCGAGCCCGGGGCCGAGGCCCCTCACTACGACGAGGAGCTGATCGAGCGGCTGGTCGACACCATCGAGCAGTTCGAGGCTGACTGGAACACCTGGTTCACGCAGCAGCACGTCACCCCCTACAAGGTGACCTACGAGCAGCTGGCCGCGGACCCGCTGACCGTCGCCCACCAGGTTCTCGACTTCCTCGACCTCGAGGTCGAGGACGGACGCAAGCTCGTCGTCGGACACCAACGACAAGCCGACCAGGTCAATGCTCGGTGGATCGACAAGTACAAGTCTCGATGAGCGCCCCTCGTGCGGTGCCTTTCGTGGTCATCCGGCTCAGCCGTGGCTCCGACCTCGAGGTCCTCAGCGCTATCGAGAAGGCCGCGGACGCGGCGTTCCTCGGGGTCGGCCTAGCTCTTATCGCCGACGCGGACGCACCAGACCCGACCTCCTACGAGGCATCCCATCGAGCGGGACGCCTCCTTGTCGCCACCAGCGCCGATCAGATGGTCCTCGGGTTCGTCCGGCTCGAGATCGTGGACGAACAAGCACACATCGAGCAGGTCAGCGTTCACCCCGACCACTCCCGCCAGGGTGTGGGGATAGCGCTCCTGAATGCCGCTGAGCGGTGGGCGATCGACGTGGGGTACTCACAGATGACCTTGACCACCTATCGCGAGGTCCCCTGGAACGGTCCGTACTACAGCCGTCTCGGCTGGATCTCGATAGCGGACGCGGTCTGCGGGCCCGAGCTGGCCGCGGTCCGGCAACACGAGACCGCTCTCGGCCTCGATGCGCTCCCTCGCCAAGCAATGGTGAAGATGCTGACCCGCCCAAAGTCGTCCTGAACACTGTCGACAGCATCGTCGAAAGGCGACCCTCCTACGGAACCGAGATCTGGTTGGGCTTGAACGTCTTACTCGCGTTCAGTCGAAGAACTAGTGTCCTGCTGTGGCGTGGAAGCGGTCAGTGGCAGCAGGCTTCTTCTGGGCCGCCTTCGCCGTCTACGCCACGCTGGAGTACGAGTTCCCCCGATGGTGGATCCGAGTCATCTTTGGCGTAGTGGAAGCCCTACTCGCGGTGGCGGCCTTCCGAGATGCTCATCGGGTGCGAGTCGCCGCACTTCGTGGTCACCCGAAGCGCGCGAAGCAAGACGGGTCCGCTCCCTTCTGAGGCGGACTCGCGCTCCGGCAAGTCCTTCGACGACTGCGCACCACACCCCGTCGGCAACAAGTGCCCGCGGAGCCGCGCTGAGGCCCGCAAGCCGACCGTCCTGCGAAGCACCCGTGCGGACGCCCTGTCGTCGTAGCCCTGGGCTATCCGGCCGATGGCATCGGCGCGCTACTCCGTCGCCTTCAAGGTGGCGTAGGTGGTGGCGCCGTAGGCGAGGTGCGGCACGATGTCGGCGGCCCAGTCCTTGGGCGCCCAGTCCTTGGGGTCGCTGATCCCGAACACCTTCAGCGGCACGTCGGACAGCGCCATCGCCGCGGTGCCGATCACGAGCACGGCCAGCGGCGCCGGCACGGGGCGTCCCTGCTCGGCGAGGAGCCGCCCGACCAACCCGGACGCGGCCCCGACCGCGACGCCGACGGCGATCCCGGACAGCGGGCCGAGGCCCTGCAACCGGTTCTGCCGGGTGTCGTCGTCGCCGGGGACGTCGACGCCGACGGTCTCGGTGATCTTCTCCACGAGCTGCTCGGGGGTGCTGCTGGTGCCACGGCCGCGGACGGCCATGTCGAGGTAGGTGACGGCGTTGAGCACGGTGGTGCCGGCGGCGCCGGCCGCCGCACCCTTGAGGAGTCCTGATGGCATGCGTTCTTCCTTCGTCTGCGTGGTCGAGCGGTCAGGGGTCGCGTCAGGCCGGAACCTGCACGAGACGGGTCGGGTTCTCCTCGTTTCGCGCGTTCTGCGCGTGGCGGAAGGCGCCGAGCTCGGCGTAGACCCGGTCGCGGACACGGTTGATCGAGCCGAGCGGGCGGTGGGCGGTGAGGCCGTACCAGGGACGCCACGACAGAACGTCCTCGGCGTAGGTCCGCCGAGCGGGGCTGAACGACTCCTGCGCCGGCAGGGTCAAGGTGGCCACGGTGACGTACGGGCTCTGCTCCTCGTCCCAGGCCTTCGAGGCGTCCTCGACAGGCATGGCGTCGAGGTCGGTGCACAGCTGCACCTGCAGCGCGTACGTCGCACCCTGCTCGGCGTAGAAGTCGCGGACCAGGTCCCGCAGGACACCGGGCGGGTCGTGGCGGGTGACCTTCCGCTCGGCCGAGGCCACGGCGGCGTCCGAGACCGGGACGACGGCGTACTTGGCGACGAAGTCGCCGTGGCGGAACGCGCCCTGGCTGTAGTAGCGGTAGCCGACCGGGTGGTGGTTCGGGGTCCGGTCGAACTGGCTCTCCTGCGGCGACGGGTGCCCGGCCAGCGTGGCCGCCGTGGTCGCCAGGTAGTGGTCGAAGTGCTCGTCGCGGGCCTTGATCGCGTTGAGGTAGGTCGCGGCGTCGCCCTGGGGGATGGTCGACCAGGTGTTGAACAGGAAGTCCTGGCTGGTCCAGCCGTCGCGCAGCTTGTCGCCGGGGACGTCGAGGACCTTCAGCGCGAGCCCCCGCGCGCGCTGCACGGTGTCGGGCTCGACCGCGCCCGGTTCGCTGGCGTAGCGGACCACGACCTCGTACGTCGCCGGCTCGGCGAACAGCCCCTGCGCGAGCTCGGGCGCGAGGTCGGGCAGCACCTCGAGCGTGCCGGTCACGACGCCGTGGCTCTTGGCGTGGGTGCCCGAGGTCTGGTGGCGCAGCTTCTCGAAGGTCTGCTCCATGGTGTGGCGCATGGTGCGGACGGTCTCGTCGATGACGGCGTTCTCGTCGGGCAGCAGCTGTTCGACGTCGGCGGAGTAGGCGACCGGGATGGTCTCGGGCACGTTTGTCCTCTCGTTGGTCAGTGGTGGGTGCGGGTCGACCACAGGGCCCAGGCGACGAGGAGCGGCTGGCCCAGGAGCCGGAGCTGGCGCTTGCGGTCGGTGTCGAGGCCGAACGCGTCGCGGTGGTGCTCGAGCTGGGCCAGGTTGCCCGGGAAGATCGCGGTGAAGAACGTCGCGGCGACGTTCCCGACGAGCTCACGATGCAGCTGCGGTGCGAAGGTGATCGCCGCCCCGAGGCTGATCTCGACGACCCCGGAGGCCAGCACGACCTGGTCGGTGCTCAACGGCCCGACCTTCACCACCGTCTTCGGCACCTGCGCCCGGAACGGCTTGCGGGCGAACGTCAGGTGGCTCGTCCCGGCGAACATCAGGACACCGCCCAGCCCCACCCGGGCAACGCTGCGGAACGTCTCGATCGCGGTCATGCGACTACCTCCTGCTGCTCATTGGCCAGGCACGGCCCCGTCCTGCGAGGGGCACGCCCAGGAGATTTATCGCGCACGACCGATCTCAAACACGACCGTATCGGGCACCCGCGGTAGAGCGGTCGGCGGCCCACAGGCTGCGCTCAACCCCCGTCGTACGAGAACAACGTCCAGTCAGAGGCGTGGAGGGCTTACGGGGCGCGAGTGACTGCGGCGCGCAGTTCCTTGCTGAAGCGCTCTGGGTCCTCTAGCCACGGCTCATGGCCGGCCCCAGAGATACTGACGACCGGCCTATGCAGGTAACTGCCGAGCCGTACGAGCGCCTCGACCGGACGTGGATCCTCGGTCCCACCGATGAGGACAGTCGCAGTCGGGACGGCTGAGGCAAGGTTGGCGACGCACTCCTCAAGAGGAGCCGCTGTTCGGTCGACGCTGAGGTCGCGATTCATGGCCCAGTTCACCGGTCGGCGCGTCCTAGCTGCTGACGACGCCCACGACCACGCACGCTGCTGGTCGGCATGGTCGAAGGCCCAGGAGAGGACGAGCAGCTCTGTCTCCTCGGCCTCCGACCTCACCTCCAACTCCTCAAGCTCGACACGGCGCTCGCGCTCCTCCGCCGTCATCCGCCTGTCACGGGCACGCCGGTACGCATCGCGCCAAGGCTCGAGGTACGGGCCGGAGAGCAGGACCAGGGCCGCGAGTCGGTCGGGTCGGCGCAGGCAGTAGCGGGCCGCGAGCTCTGCGCCGTAGGAGTGACCGACCAGAACGACCCGGTCATGGCCCCACTCGTCGAGGAGGCCGTCGAGATCCTCGAGGTGCAGATCCAGCGTGTGACGTCCTGCCCAAGCAGACCCGCCGACGCCGCGCTGGTCGTAGCGGTGCACCATCGTCAGATCCTCGAGCACCGCCGAGACCGGCTCGAGGTAGTCCGGCAACCCGGGACCGCCATGCAGAAGGACCACGGCCGGACGGCCCGTCGACTGTCCCGAGGTCCAGGATCGAATCCCCTCCACCCCACGACCGTAAGCCGACCCCTCCCTCAGCGGGAGCGGGATACCGGCCACAGGGTGACTGGTGCGGCTGGCGGTGACCAGATCACGACGTGCTTGTCACCAGATTGAGGCCACAAGGTCCTGGCTACAAGGGCCGGCAACCATCGAGGCGTTGGTCGGGTTGACCCGATCTGCAGATGCTCGGGCTCGCCCACTCAGCAAGTATCGAACCTGCTGCTCTGTCTGTCTGACGATTGGCGGTCCAAGAGGGCCGCGTAGCCGTTCAACGACCCCTCTCCGGAACGGCGGCACGACCTTAGTCGTCGACGACTCGAAGGATGTCCCCAGGGAACCGTCGTGCTCCATGGCGCGGCGTCCACTCAGCGAAGCCGCCCTCGTGCCCCCATTCCCGCCGCGCTGCTCGAGCCCTCGAGAACAGTTCGCCCCACTCGCGGGTGTCCTGGGTGTGCGCGAGGTCGAGGTAGGGAGACAACCCCCGATCAGTAACCACCTCCGACATCCAGGCCTGGTCGGGTGCCGCAAGAAACGCGACTCGCATCCGCGCACCTTCGGTGTCGAGGTACTGCACACGGAGACGCCGCTCGTAGTCGGCCGTCGCATGGATCTCCGCCTCCCTGGCGCGGAACCGCGTGCTGTACCAAGACCAGACGCGCTGAGGCACGAAGGGCGGGCGGTCGGACTCGAGGTAGTCCAAGCGCCGCCACTCCCGCGCGTACGCCGTGGGGTCGTCGGCGAGGTACGCCGGCCCTCGGGCTTGGCGGAGAAGGTTGCGGAGGTGCTCGGGGTCGACCTCCTCAGTCAGCTGGGCATCCGCGAACACATCATCCGACGGGATCAGACAGACGACGTGGCCGCCGACTGTGAATGCAAGTTGGGAGCCGTCGGCCACGTCGAGACTTTCTACTAGCCGGCGGACCGACTCGAGGTTGTCGTAGACGGTCACTTGCAAGACCGCTCCGACGTCGAAGACGAAGATCTGGTCCCTGTCGGCAGCCACGCTCAAGGATGACCCCCTCGATCATGGACCGCACGACGCTCGTCGCAGCGATGCCCGCAGGACGACCGTCCTACGAGAACGCACGCCGGGTGTCGAGCGAGCTTGCGTTCGGCTTCAGATCGAGGGTCGTTGCCTTGTCCGTGCTGACTGTGGAACGACCGATTGAGTCTGCTGGTCGTCTGTGCTCAGACCTTCCTCGCGCTCACCAGCGCGAAACCGACGTCGTCGGCCCCGACAGACGTGAGCATCCTCAGCAGCGGGTCGTCGGCGACGGCACCTGTTACCTGAGCCCACAGCAGCCAGTCGTCCCTGCTTCCGGGCTGCATGCGGGCCCTGACGCCATCGACCAGGCCGGTGAGCTCCCAGTGGGTTCGCCACCAGTCCGGCGCGTGCCACGCCGCGGCCTCCCACCCGACCAGGGCCGAGACCTGCGCGGGTGGCGCTTGGACGTAGGGATCGATCTTCAGTGCCGGCGTCGACATCGCGAGCCGCCCGCCTGGCTTGAGGACCCGCAGCAGCGCGGGAAGCAGGTGGACGTCGGTGCCGAAGTACTCGAAGGCGTCGACGCTGACGACGGCATCGAACTCAGCGTCGCAGAAGGGGAGCTGTCGCACATCACCGACCGCGACGCGGACCTGGCCGGTGAGACCGGCGGCGTCCACGGCGGCACGGAGCTCGCCCTCCTCGACCCACCGGTCGAACGCGGTCACCGCGACGCCCGCCTCCTGGGCTAGGAAGACGGCCGTCGCTCCTCGGCCGCAACCAAGATCAAGGACTCGATCGCCAGCACAGAGCCCGAGGTCGGGGAGAAGGTCCTCCAGCTGCCAGAGGGGGTGCGGGCCCATGTCCAAGCGGATCACCCACTCGGGATCGTACCGGCTCGAGCGGGGGAAACGTGTCGGGCGCGTGAGCGGGTGCATCCCCCAAGCATCAACCTGCCAGGACAGCGACTTCCGGATCGACCTTAGGCAACTCGCTGATGGGCACCCCCCGCAAGCGCGACTGGCGTCTGACGCGCCGCCCTCAAGCACCGTCGTGCGGGAACACCCAAGTCGGCTGTGCACCTGAGAGTCGATTGTGGCGAAGGGCTCAGTCAGTCACGGCGTTTCGACAGTCGCTGTCGGCTGCTCGACAGGGCCCCAGGCGGGCACCAAGGCATACAGCACCAGCGGTCGATGTGAACTGTCCTCCGCCTCTACCACTCTCGCCGCTTCGGCTTCGTTGTCCCACACGCGCCCGTCTGCGTGCAGGCGGCTCTGGAGCTTGCCGTCGTCGGTGAAGGTAGCGATCACCCAGCCCGCGGGCTGCGGTCTCTCAGGACGCTCGGCTAGATCCATGGCGGCAGGGTAGCGAGCCGCACATCCTGTGGCCTGGATCCGATTGACTAGTCGTTCGTTAGCCGACCGGCTAACGGGCACTCCATAATCAGCAGATGGGAGACGCCGCTCAGCGACGGAACGAGCAGCCGAGGGCGCAGGTACTCCTCCACGCCGTCGCAGTATCAGTCGCAGACTCCGAGAACGACCTCGACCTCGTCCTGCTGCAGCCTCGTCTCTTCGACCCGACCTGGCCGACTACGGTTCGATTCGCAGCCGAACGAGTACGTGTTCAGCATCTGGTCGACAGCGATCCGACGTCCTGGCTGTCGACAAGCAGAGCAGAAGAGCTGCGCAAATCGTGGTTCGACCTGAGAGAGGAGGCCGGACGCGTCGGGTTGACCGACAAGCCGTGGCGCCAACGGCGAACTATCCGTAAGGCTCGACGTCTCCTCCAGTACGCGCGCGGGGAGCGCGGTTCTCCGGCAATGCGCATTCGCGCCTATCGACAGGGGCTGCGCCTTCTCGACGGCATCGTCTCAGTGCCCGAACCCCTCCGTCGAAGTGTCTACGAGGCCGCCGCCCTCACGCCGCCGCTCCGTACTCCGGGCCCCGACTTTCCTACGTACGGCTGACCACCTCTCGTCCGACCGATGCGCGGCCCCCTGGCCTGCAGGCAGAAGTAGCCCTCCGAGGGCCTGCGACAGGCCGTCCAAGTGCGCTTGGGTGCCAGAGGCCACATCAGCGGAGTTCACCAAACCGGCCGTCGAGCCGAGTCACGCAAGCCCTCGGTCCTACGGAGTAGCTCATCGCCGCTAGCCGACCGGCTAAGGGGCACTCGTTCAGGAGCAGCTGCCGTCTCACACGCTGCGCTCAACCCGCGTCCAGCGATAATGAGACCTCGCCGACTAGCGGACCGGCGGCCTGGATGAGAACAACGGTCGATCGTGACGTGCGCGGTACCGGCTTGAGGCCTTGATGTCGGTTCGAGAACAGATCGCGCCAAGACGGTGCGCCAGATCCGACCAGCGGGCCAGGATCAGGGGATGCGAGCACTTGCGCGGTCGGCCCTTTCTGTCGGCGTCGCGCTGGCGCTGCTGCCAGTGGCTGGTTGCTCGGACTACCGAGACGGTTCCCGGCCAACCAAGCTCGCGGTCTTCGTCCCTGCCCACTGTGCGTCCTCCGAGGCCGAGCTTCCGACATACGACCAAGGCCAGACGGCCGGAGCGGGTCGTGTGCCTGCGGACTTCCAGGCGGTCCGCGTGACGCACTGCGCATGGATCGACTACTCCATCGACGGGAGGCCCGAACGTTCGAGGATCGAGATGGAGGAGAAGCGAGCGTCAACCGTGTCGTCTGCGCTGTCGGCTGCGCTAGAGCTACCCGACCAGAAGTTTCCCCTGTTTAGCGATAAGGCCTGTCCTGCTATCGCCTATGGACCGCAGTACCTGATCCTCATCGATGAGTCGGGTCGCGCTGTGATGCCGTGGCTCCCGCAGACGCCATGCGGGGATCTTCGCGCGGAACTGACCGATGCGCTCTCTGGTACCTCGTGGACGGAACGCCAGACCTACAAGTTCGAGGCGGCCCGGAACTAGCTTCGAAGCTCAGCTCCGCGCGCTCGAACCATGTGCCGCAAGTCGACCGTCTACCGAGGACAAGCCGCTACTCATCGACCCGTCACGAGTCTCACCACAGAGGCTCATCGGTCTTACCATCAGAACGTGGTAAGGGCAGGCATCGCGGCTCTGGTGATTGCGGCCGCATTGGCTGGTTGCACCGACCAACTTGTCGACGTCCCCACGAGCCGGCCGCCGGCTACGGTCGTCGCTCTCGAGGATGGCGGGCAATGTCCGCCCGACACCGTCCTGCTCGCTGACGACGAACAAGGCAGCGGAGCCGGCGCCATCCCGGCGGACTTCGTCGGCCGCCTCGTTCTGCGCTGCGACGTCGACAACTCGTCGGCTACTACCCGAGCAGGGGTAGAGCGTGTCACGGTCCGCCAGTGGCAGGCCCCTTCAACGCCAGAGCTCGAGGCGTCCTTCGCCCTACCGGATCGTGACTTCCGCAGGGGCGGTCAAGCCTGCGGAGCCTCGGGTGCAGGAACGACAGCCGTCTACTTGGTCGACCGCGCTGGCCGAGCAGCCCGGATACTCCTGCCGACTCAAGAACCCTGCCAGGACATCCGCGATGAGGTCGAGGCGCTGCTGCCAGGCGCCAACCCCTCAGCGAACAAGACCTTCCAGGCCAAGCAGCCAGCGCGCTAACTGGTCGAGGTAATGCTCGCGTCAGGTCACCCGGAGTTGCGGTGCACCGGTCCCATAAGGGGACCGTCCTGCGAGACACGCTCAGCCCAGGCTCAGCGCTCTATCGTGACCTCGATGCCTACCGCCGCTTCGTCAGCAGGAAGAGACGCCGGCCAACCGCGGTTCCGGGTCCCGACCAACCTGCTCGCGAGTGTCGCGGTAAGCCAGTCGGGCGCGATGCAGGACTGGTTGGCCGATCTGCCGGATCGGGTAACCGATCTTGCCCGGCGGTGGGACCTTCACCTGTCTGAGCCGTTCCAACCCGGCGGCAGCGGGTCCTGGGTAGCACCGGTGCGTGACGCCGCCGGTCGTGACGCGGTCCTCAAGGTCGCCTGGACCCACACCGAGGCCCGCGACGAAGCGGAAGGGCTGACGGCGTTCGCTGGCGTGGGAGCCGTCGAGGTCTACGCCTTCGAACACGACGGTCCGACCACCGCACTGATACTGGAACGGTGCAGTCCAGGGCAGGAGCTGCGCACGCGCGCGGAGGACGAACAGCACGAGGTAGTCGCCAACCTGTTGAGCGAGCTCTGGCAGGTCCCGGTACCGGCCGTGCATCGGTTCCGCCCGCTAAGCGTGATGTGTGACGAATGGGCCGATCAGTCGGCGGCCCGGCATGCTGCTCACCCAGCGGTCCTCGATTCAGGCCTCGTCCGTGCCGGTCTTCACCTGTTCCGCACGCTGCCGCGGACGGCCAGCGAAGGCGTGCTGCTCTGCACCGATCTCCACGCGGGCAACGTGCTGTCGGGCACGCGGCGGCCCTGGCTGCTCATCGATCCCAAGCCCTACGTCGGCGACCCGCACTACGACGTCCTGCAACACCTACTGAATTGCCCTGACTCACTACAGCGCGACCCGCACGGACTCATCCATCGAATGGCCGGGCTAACCGGCCTTGATCCACACCGGGTAAAGCAGTGGATGTTCGCTCGATGCGTTCAAGGCTGTCTCGACTGGCCCGCGCTCGCCACCCTCGCGAAACGGCTTGCACCTGGCACCTCGCCTTGACCGTAAGACGTCCGTCCTACGGGCGCTACCGTCGCCGGACGCTTGCCCTGCTGAGGCCACCTATCGACCGAGTGCAGCTCGACAGCAGTGCGTTACTAGTTCGCGGTCGAGGCACTGATCCCAAGGACAGGCTTCGCGGATCTGTCCTGGGTCGCGAGGTCGACGAGGCCGGCGGCGACGGCCGGACCTGGGACCTTCGTAAGCAGTGACGGCATCCGCTCGCTGAGCCGGTACCCGGCTGGCCCGTCTGGACTGATGGTCGGCGCGCAGACAGCCGTCCACTCAAGGTCGGAGGCGTTGATGAGGCCGAGTGCTTCTTCGGCGTCGGCGACGGCGTTGCGGTCCATCAGCGACAGAATCAGCCGGTTGAGCCGGGTTCGAGCAGAGCGTCGTTCGCCGGGCCTTGAGACGCCGGCTCCGGTGAGGACGACCAGTCGTCGGCAGCCGTAGCGTTGCATCACGGTGCTGATGGTCCTCAGGCCCGGAGTGAGGACGGGACCTGTGCCCCGGCGGAAGGCACCGAGGGTGCTGATCACGGCATCGGCCTGCACGAGAGCGACGTCGACGGCCTCGAGGTCAGCGACGTCGCCAGCGGATGTCGTGAGCTGCGGGTCTGGCTCGAAGGGGTCACGGCTGTGTACGAAGGCGTGGACGTGGTGACCCTGCTGAAGAGCGCGGGCGACCACGAGCTTGCCGACGTTGCCGTTGGCGCCGAAGACGGTGATGTTCACCCCGACAGCCTGCGGTGCGATCTGACCCCGATCGTCGGAGTCTCGCGAGGGTGCCCACGCACTGCAGTCGAGCCCGCGCGCTCCTGCCGGGCGCCCCGCGAGAGTTCGACGACTGATCTCCGTAAGCCGACCGGCTGACGGGCACCCCCACGAGCGCGGCCCGTGTCTCACACGCCGCGCTCAACCAGCGTTTTACGAGAACGACCCTGCTGCTCCTGCACGCGCGGGCTCGTGGCAGCCGAACCATTGGGTGGCTTCGCTCTAGATCGGGGTCGTGTACTGCAGGGCCCAGCCACGCAGGATCGCGGTCAGGCGTGCCCAGAGACCGGTGATGAGAAGGACTCCGACGGCGGCCATTGTCGTGCCGCTGATGAGGGTCAGCGGGCGTTGGTGTCGTCGGACGAGGCCGAGCACGTTGGAGAGGCGTTGCAGGGCTTGGCCGGCGATCACGAACGGCAGTCCGAGGCCGAGGGCGTAGGCGAAGGCGAGGACGGCTCCTCGGGTGGCGGTGCCGGTGGTGAGGGCGAGGTTGAGGACGACGGCGAGGGTGGGGCCGATGCAGGGTGTCCAGCCGACGCCGAAGACGATGCCGAGTAGCGGGGCTCCTGCGAGGCCGACCTTGGGGGCGAGGTCGAGGCGTCGTTCTCGTCGGCCGAACGGGAGGGCGCCGGCGTAGGCGAGGCCCATCAGGACTGCGCCGACGCCGGCGATGGTCTCGATGAGTCGCTGCTGGGTGAGCAGGAGGATGCCGAGGGCGCCGACGGCGGCCCCCGCAGCAACGAAGACGACGGAGAACCCGAGGACGAACAGGCTGGTGCCGAGCAGCATGCGGAGCCGTTGTCGGCGCGGTTGCTCGAGGTGGCTGAGGCTCATGCCGGTGGCGTAGGAGAGGTAGCCGGGCAGCAGCGGCACGACGCAGGGCGAGAGGAACGAGACCAGTCCGGCGAGGACGGCGACCGGGAGGGCGGCGAGCATCGGGCCGCCGGCGGCCTGCTGTGCCCAGCTGGCGAGGTCGAGCGCGATCACTGGCGTCTTCCTGCTGGGCTCATCGGCGTTCGGCGGCGACGTCGCGGACGAGCTGGACCAAGGTGGTGCGGGTGACGGTGCCGGCGATCCGGACGGCGGTGCGTCCTTGGCGGTCGATGATGAGGGTGCTGGGGATGGCGTTGGGTGACAGGTCGGCGGAGAACTGGATGAGCTGGACGCCGTTCGGGTCGTAGAGGTGGGCGTAGGGCACCTCGAAGGCGCGGACGAAGGCGCGACCGGCGTCGGGTGAGGCTTCGCGGACGTTGAGCCCGATGAACACGGCGTCGTCGGCGAGGTCCTTGCTGGCGTCGTTGAGCTCGGGGGCCTCTTGGCGGCACGGGGCGCACCAGGACGCCCAGACGTTGACGACGACGACCTTGCCCGGATGGCTGGTGGTGACGGTGCCGCTGCCGTCGAGGTCGGGCCCGGTCGCGACAGCGGCGGGCTTGCGTTCGGCCGGGTCGACGACGACCAGGGCCTTTCCACCGCCGAGGACCTGGCGGTCGTAGGCGTTGACGTCGTCGATGCGCCCCTCTCCGCACGCGGCGAGGAGGGTCAGCAGCATCCCGGCCAGGAGAGGGGGGAGAAGGCGCCTGTGCGCTCGAGCGGGTGCCGGTCGGGTCTTCATGCCCGACCGAGGAGGGTGGCGGCGATCGCTGCGCTGAGCAGCAGGAGGACCCAGACGACGCAGACGACAGCGGGGCTTCTGGCCAACGACCCTTGCGCGACGGGCGCACCGCCTGGCCCGGGCCCGGTCTGCTGCGAGCCGTGGCGGGCGGCGAGGTTGCGGGCCGTGACGTAGGTGAAGGCGGTGATGGTGACGGTCCATACGGCCATGCAGTAAGGGCACAGCGCGCCTATGACGACGCTGCTCTGCCAGGCGAGCCAGTGCACGAACACCAGCCCTGCGGTGGTGCCGGCCTGCATTCCTGACCAGAACCAACCGGCCAACATGCGGGGTGAGGCCAGCACGGCGGCGGCCGCAGCGGTGAGGGCGCCGAAGGCGAGCAGCCCGATGAGCGGGTTCGGGAAGCCGAGCAGCTCGGCCTGAGGGCTGGTCATCACCGACAGGCAGCTGATCTTCTCGTTGACCGAGCACGACGGCACGTAGAACGGGTTGGTCAGCACCCGGAACTTCTCGACCGCGAGTACGAGGGCCGCAGCGGCGCCGAGTAGCCCGCAGACCAGCAACACCAGACCCGCACGCCGGTCCCAGCGGGCCAGCCCCTCGACCTCGGCCGTCGTGGCGTACACGCCGAAGGTCTCCGGCGCTTCCACTGGCGGTGCACTCTCAGCGGCCCTGTGCGTCGTGGGCGGTGCGGGTGAGCTGGCGCGGGGTGCCGCCTCGGGGGTCGGCATCGGGCTCACTCGGCCAGGGCGGCGTCGAGGGCGCCGTAGAGGTCGTCGACCGAGCGGGGCTGGATGCGTTGGCCGTTGACGAAGAACGAGGGGGTGCCCTCGACGCCGAGGGCCTTGCCGTCGGCGACATCGAGGTTGATCCGCTCGATCGTGG
>Ga0325401_1003541_pt1 | contig 14364 bp, 13 predicted proteins | sample PopdelMetagenome_FD_205666 | JGI IMG/M metagenome (GOLD analysis project Ga0325401, IMG submission 205666) | Populus deltoides microbial communities from Bellville, Georgia, United States - Xylem-PdKOR-R2 | ecosystem: Host-associated > Plants > Phyllosphere > Stem > Wood/Secondary xylem | place...
GTTCATCGCCCCAATAAAGCAACACGATCCTTCTGTATTGCCTGAGACAGGTTGATGTCAAAGAGCTCGCATCGTATAGGCATCTCCATCTCATAAAACGGGTTCTTTAGGACATAATCCGTGTACAATTCATATATGACTTTCAAGAGGCCTTCCATGTGCTGTGTTCCAGGTTCACACACCACAAAGAACTTTGTTCCTGTAGAAGGGAAAAAAACCCAAATAAGTTTAAAAAGAAAATTCAAAAGTATTCAAAGAGGAACGAAGAGCTTGTCACTACAAATTCATGGTTTGAAAAACATGGTCTTGATATACTTTTAAAGAACATAAATCAGCCACAAATAAATACTCAAGTACCCAGCCCATCCACCTTAAAAAATGAGGCATGCTAACTAGAACCAAAAGTAGGGAAATAGCAAGCAATGCTCAGAACACTATAATCCATATGTTACAGAACATGGCAGTTCCGTGTAAAAAATTTTGGATCTAACAATCAGCTAGCTGATAATAACTTTGAAAGGGTTGAAGTTCATTAAATTAAGAAAAGTGGTGTCCAAATTCCAACACAGAAGAAATTGACAATTAAGCATAAGATGGCAGGCTTATCAATAACCAAATAACTAAGAAATTGATACCTTGGTAAATTATAGAGCATTTCTCTTTCTAATATTGTACCTAGTATGCTTGTAAACAAATAAATATATAAATAAATAAAAGGGTTGAGGTAGCCACCAGTGAGTGATTGGAAGCAATGAAGATCAAAGGTATCAGCTTCGAGGAGTTCAATGCCTAAACAGCCAACAGTTGGTGATAGCTGCTGAGAGATGGCATGCATTGAATGCCATAAACTAGCCACTCGTAAGCTATCATTTGTATCCATCCGTCCAGAAGATCCATAATCCTATTTTTTTTATAAAAAAAAAATGCAACAGTAACCCAAACATCAAACATCACAAATTGTTATTATTAGCAGTAGTCAGTCACTTGTATTGCTTTCAATCATTATCCAATCAAGCATCACACCCCAAAATGCCCTTGTAATCGAATTGAAGGGAAGTAAACATCTTACCTTGTAGAAGATCAAACCACCTGATTTGTTGATGATGTAAAGGCTGTAAATTGCTGCCATTCCCAAGGGCTTTTTCGGATTCACACAAGCCTTTCTGAATAGATTTTTTTTTTTTTGAGGTGCAAAGAGAGGAAATGAGATGGGACAAGAGACAAATAGTTGTATCACTTCTCTTGTTCAGTAGTAAACCAATAAAGGAGATAATTGGAGTTAATGGATAATAACTCATTATAGTTTATCAAAACTAATCAATTAGTCTCTGTGGTATAGACAATAATTAAATAACCCCTTCACTAGAGTTGACCTCTTTACCATTCAATTTAGTAGGTTTTTTTTTAAAAAAAAAAAAGAACCAAAACATGCCTTCTTTCTTTTCCCATCTTACCTGCTTCTCTTCTCTTTTTAATTTTTAAAACAAGAAAAAACCAAAAAAAAATAAAATTGAAAAATGAAAAATAACATGAACTTGGAAACGAATTTAAGAATGCACGGATTAAATGTATACTTTATGAAACTATGAAGTCTAGTTAATTGGTTTCATTATACCCTAATTTGTATAAATTATACCTAATTGAAATAATTTATCAACTCAATTGGTAACAAGGACCATCCAGAACTCGACATCAAAAAAAGGCTTTTGATTCGGCTGTTCTATCATAGAACCCATCCATAAAACCACAGTTGCCAGTTTAGGATTTGTTTACAAATCCTTATTTTGAGTAATATTAAACTATGGAATATTAACCTTAAAACCCCTCTTAAGTTCGTTGATAAAAATAAGAAATCACCATGTCACACAATTAAGCCACCACAGAATTGATTTTCTAGTAATTTCTAGTATTACCAGAATCTATCATACAATTAATTCATTCATTAAAAAAAAATATCCAGTTCAACTTATTTTAGTCCTTCTACACTCCACAACAAATTCACTTCTCCCTCATCCGGGCATAGAAAACACCATTTGACATTCAAGACAAAACTAGAAGAAACCAATTAAGACCAGCTAAACCAAACATTAAGAATTCATGTCCTCCTCGTGGATTTGCACAGCACAACCCACTATGATAATTCATAAATTATTGTCACAAATACAACATCATTATTGAAATCCCACCTAGTTCATCCATATCAGTCACTGGCCACTTGTTATCGTATTTAAAATAATAAAAATGAAATCATATTTGAAATTTTCAGAGGACCACCTTTTAAAGAGAACTCACTAAGTGGATTGATTTGATTTTACCTGTGATTTTCAAATTTCACATGCTTATGGTCAGTATTTAAGTAGGAGCTTTAGAGGTAGTGAGGTACCAACTGCCATAAAAGGTGCCCGGCAGGATTTTGTTCAAGTCAATGAGCAATTAATCACTAATCCCATAATATTAACAGCATCTGAAAAAGCAAGCTACTAATGAATATAATAAAACCATATTCTTGAGGTTTTATCCAATATACATCTTAAGTTTTTGTGTTGAGATGTGCTTGAGATATTTAAAAATATCAAAATGTATTGTTGAGAAATGAGCTAAATAGGTTGGCATCTAAAAAATGAAGTTTGGGTAAAGTTATGCCTAATTAGCTAGAAGATGCCAAGAAATTTTCACAACTTTACCATTGACAGCTGTTGATCCTAAATATTGCCTGTTAGATTTAAATACTTGAGTGAAGAAAATCCACACAGATGTGATAAAACGCTATCGTTGAATCTATTAAAGCTCAGGTCAAGGTTCTCTAGCTTCTTCAATTGTGATGATAGGACCTCAATACCAGCAAAAGAGTTGTTGCTATATGTAAGTCTCAATGCCCTCACCATATGCAAAATAAAAGGTAAAAATGAACTACCTCTACGCAAATTATACATAAAAAAGATTCATTGAGGCATCTTTAATCGTCACATTCTCAGAACATGCACTAAATTAAAAAAAAAAATCCATATATGAGCAGCCTAAAAAGGTGCTTTCAAAATAAGAAAAAATAAAACACCAAGTACTAACCGATCCAGAAAGAGTAGATAAGCAGAGCAATAAAAATAAAGTTAATAATCAATCAATCAGTTAGAAACCACAAATTCCAAGAAACAAAAAGAAATAGACAGAGCGGAGCAGAGCATACCTGAGTAATCAGATCTGAGAGTGAGAGAGAATTTCTTCTTCTTCGGATCAAAGTGAAATTTGATTTTCAGTGAGGGTTTGTTCGCTGATGGTTTGGCTCTGAGAAGGGGGAAGACTGCCACTTAATTCTGCGTGATTTCAATTCCCTTCTCTCGCTTTGCTTCTTTCTTTCGGGCCGCATACCACTCCTTCAAACGCTGCCGTATTATCTTACATTTATTTACTATTATTATTTTTGTTGATTAATTTTCAACGATTATTCCTAATAATTCCTTACTTCACTCACGCTCCATGCCACCGGAGTTTCTGTCACTCTCCAATTACTTGCCTCCCTCTTCTTTTGTGGTCGAATTTTACTAATCCTCTTCCTCTCTGACCCTACCCGCAACTTCTTTTCAGAAAATGCAGTTAAATTCTCAATATCTTGATAAAAAAATTATCCGTAAACTTATCGATGCAGCATGCATATATTTAATGATTCTAACTTTTTCTAGCAATTTATTTAAGCAAGGAAAAAAAAATGAGAAGTAAAAGCAGCAGCACTCAGATCAGGTCTTGCCATCTCGTTATTGGGACATAGTTTCCAATCGCTCTGTTTCTAATTTTATCATAAACCAAATATAAGAGTTCAATTCACGGGTCCCAAACCTAAACGTAAAATAGGATCAAAGAATCATTAAATCACCTTTCGGGTCCAGAAGATTTCTTTTTTTCAAGGATTTGAGCAAAATTGCATGGAAAAAAAATATGAAACTAGCAGGTCCCCTGAAATCAAAATGGAAAGAGGCTGCCTCATGCTTCAAACATTTATAATTAATTTATTTTAATTCATTTCAATTAAAATCGAACACCTGCCAAACCAGGCATGCCACACGTATACTTAACTGATCCATTTTAATTAATCTAAGTTTAAAATAATGCGAGAAAAAAAAATAATAAAAACAGGGCCCAGGCCCCTGGAACTAAACCGTCAAAAGAGCAAAATTGAATATTTGAATTACAAGCATCTGACCACTACTATCCACCCACGTTGTCAAATACAAAATATAGGATTTTTATATTAAAAAGAAAAGGGCTTCTCTTCCAATGTGTCTCTGTTCAATACATACCTCCACCTACTGTTGACACAACAGGCAACACTCAGTTTCGTTTCCAATATTTTGTGACAAAAGAACGCAATACTACGGCTAAAAGAACACTTGATCATTATGAATTCAATCATACTCGCACTAGAAAAATGCCCGCAAAAAAAAAAAAAGGGAAACAGAGAGAGAGGAGAAGAAAAGAAAAATCGGGGGTAAGCAAGGGTGCATGAGATACAACTATATGCAACACTGAAGAATGTACAAGACCGCAAGTCAATTTAGCGAGCATCATCGTCTTTGGTCAGTTCCATGGAGGGGATGATGGTCTATAAATAAAATCTTGTGAAGACGTTGTGCCATAGTTCAGATCAAGGTTGTGGAGCTGTTCCATGAGCTGAGAACGCCTTTCCTTGAAGAAATCCAGTCGAGTTGTTAGTTCTACCAAAGCTGAAGATGCTGCTGATGGATGTCTTGGATAGTCCATCACCTGCAACAATGGTGAATGACAATACTGGTATCTAAGCGGATCATTTGCATGGTATTATTAAGGAATTAGGTTCCTCAAACATGCAAGTTATGGGACCACGCGATAAAATAAGGTTTTCATACAGGTCAATGCATCTGTGTTTTCAGCTTAACTCTCTAGTTGTCCAAATAATTGTGGGCAAACAGTTACCTCTACTGCTCTGGAAGTAGAGGGGGCAGAATCAACACCACAAAGCTCATCCATGGACATGTTTGTTGATGCCTCAGTACTTTTTGAGTCACTAAGATTTGCTGATTCCAAAAATTGCTTTCGAGAAGGCTGCCTGCTGCTGCTTCCAGTTGCTAACCCTGGTCCTTTAATATGCTTCCGATCGGTACCCAACAAGCCCTCCTGTAGCATAGCAGCCATGTTCCATATTTAAGAGCACATGCAGGTATTATTTGAAACATGAGGTGACACAATGCTGCAAATAAAAGACTTCAAGACGACGGATTCTAGAGCTCAAGAGGAATTAATCAAAGAGGCACCACATCATAAAGGAAATACAATTGATACGTCACTAGTGTCATTGTTTCCTCTTTATTTTTATTTTCCAATTTTCTAAACCATTTGGAGAAAACATACTCAATGAATCAAGATGCCCTAGAAAAGGAGCTTCTCCATCTCCTTGATCAATTTATGTTCCAGATAATTATTTCAACCTTAAATGATCCCTAACTCGTGCAAGTTTGTAATCAATGTTGTAGTAAAACCACATCAGAATCTCTAATGCAACCTATTGCCAGGATATCATGATCTTGGGACCTACAATCAGCAATAAAGGTTTAGCAAAATGAGTAGAGGAACATATGAGTGGTAGTAGTTCATTTCAACACTAGTAAGCATTGCATTCAATTTTTTCTTTGGCATGCCATGAACTTCAGTTTAATCACTCTTCCCCATACAGAAGAAAGTTGGATGATTGTTTGGCAGTCACCCAGGCAGGTCATCCTTAAAATACTGAACATCAACTAAATCACCGGTCAGTTTGACCAACAATGGAGGAGAACGAGTATGGGGTAAAAGGTTGGAAATGGGAAAGACAAGAAAATAGGAGGTTAGGATAATGAAATATGAGCTGGAATGATCTTTCTCAAGCTCATAATATATGTTTTTTTTTTATGTGAATCTCATAAAGGCAATCAACTGGGAAACAGAGCTCCATGTACCTCAGTTCTCTGTTTCCTCTCATGATTAACAAAAGCAACGGTTGTATCGAAATCTTGCTGCAAAAATCTCCTGCAGAAATCAAACACAAAATGAGAAATACAGTAAGCATATGATAGCAGTGAAACAGCCCATCTCATCAAGGCCTCTTCCATCTACACCACTAGGTGAAACAATGTATCTCAATTCCTAGATAGTGATAGCATGAAAGTTATGTTTAACTCAAGGAAAAGTGACATGCAACTAATTGTAATTACGGCCAGCTTAAGTGGAGAAATTAAAAAACGATAAAACTTTGCAGACTCACTGTTGAGGGTTATGATTTTGAACATGTTGGAAACAATCACTTGCATCCGAAAGGGAACCATAGTGATGCTGTCTTTGCTGATTAAGTTGATGGTGGAGCTCTGCAACTTTTTGCTTCAACCTGGCCACGTCTGCTTCAGCAAGAGCAATCTCCTCAAGCTCAGCCCTCGTCTTCACATCATTTTAAATCATAAGAATGGGTGTTAGTCCAGATTGGAAGGAAAGAAAAGTGGGGGGAAAAACACAAAACTCCTAAGGATCTATACACACTTTAGAATCCATGCCGTGAGAACTGGAGAACTGTCCTGAAGACATGCTCAAACCAACTTCCAATGCAGCTCTAAGATCTCTTTCAGCTTGCAGCTGCTCTTGCAATCTTGCAACCTATGTGGTCATTAACTTTCAGTCAACAAAACCAGTGTGGAAAAAAAATGCTATTAATTTTACTCCACATGCAAATACAGTTACATAGGTTGATCAATTATGCCCACAGAGGCAGAAGAAGACAATGATCATGATGCAGTTCCAGAATACTAGAAACATGCGATAAGGTGTACCATCAACATCAAACTGGTACTAGAGATAGCAAGCATAGAATGCCTGCCATTACTCTGTCAAAATTGCACAGAGATTAACTAAAAAGTAGCATTCTTCCTTATTTGTTCTATTCTTGTGCGGTGGAACTGGCTTGATTTAGTTTTGTGTATTTCCCCGCAAGTCTACTGAAGTAAAAAAAGTACGTTCAAATTAAGCAGGACTAAATTTCTAACAACAATTTTAACATTCAAGGTGAAAAGCAACAAACTGATAAAACGTGGTGAAACATTGGAAAGAGAAAGCAGCATGTGACAAGCTAAAAATAATTACATCTTGTTCAAGTGCTAAGCGACGCTCATGCAAAGCTTGCTTTCTCCTCTCTAAGCTTGCTTGTAAAATGGCATTTCCACGAGCCTGGACAGTTGGAATAACCAATCCTATCAGGAAAACATGCCAACATTCCATAATTGAACAGGAAGCAGATTTAAAGAAAATGATGAGACCTCCTTAGCAATTCTGTGCCTCAAGTCATTCTTTGTTATCTCAAGCCTCTGAATAGCAAGCCTGAAAGCAATACAACTTCATACAGTTAAACAGAATAGCACCAAATATGGATCAAATTAAACATGAAAAAGTTAGTTAGTGACAGTTGAGCTTCAAAGAAAACTCAGAAGATAATGCAAGAACCTATCGAATAATTACTTTTGAACAAAATAAGACTGTAAACAGTTGAGTATGTTCATGTACTGAGGCAGGGATATGGAAGGAAAGCAAGAGCTGCAATTCAGAACAATTTTGCCAGCCATTTTAAAGAGAAATGGAGACAAATAATGAAAATAAAATCATAATTAGCAAAAACATAATCTAATACATGCCGCTTCTGTAAGCATAACTCTTTACTAAGATTCCAATATACAATTTCTGATTTCACGTTTCCTTTCTCAGATTCAACCAGATGAGATATGTTTCTTCAATTTTTTTATTTTTTTTTGTAAAAAAAAAAAAAGCCATATAATATGAAATGCCAAGTTAGAAAATGATGTCACACGAGAACTTTCAAGGAGAAACGAGAAGGAAAGTAACAATCATAACTGAAATGAGAGGACCGGATCACATTAGGCCCAAGTGGAATCTATACCAATAACTAATGCCAATGATGTACTTATTACTTGAACACTACATGTTGCTTTCAGGGAGCGCACAATATCAAGGCAGATACATTCTTTAAACTTGCATGGCAGCATGGGCTAATGAAAGATATGGATAAATATGATTCTCAGGTTTAAAATGTCAAAGAACATGTATTGGTGTTGTAGAACGCAATGCATAAAACGAGTATCTTACTCCTCTTCCCCAGAAGAATCAACTGATTCCATTGATGGTGTCTTTCTGGCCTGCATAAAGATAAATAGCGTTATTAGTCTTCTAATTACAATCTACGAATATAAACTGCAAGAACTCAATTGATACAAAATCACACTTTATTCCTTCCCAAGTGAGAGAACCTATGCCCCCCCAGTCCCCCACTGCTATAAATATTAGGTGCAGGAACAGTTTTGAATGGGAGGGGAACCAATTTGAGGCAATTACAACACTCACTGCATACATCCTTGAAGGCATCTTATACTTTCCTAGAAACTATGATCCACACATGACCGTTATATGTATATAACCACATCAAGTTTACAGCATAATAATATGGCAACAGTCAAATTGTGTAAGCCTTTGATGGTTGTCCCTGCTTTGCATTCATTTGCCCCCTTGAGTTGAACTTGCAGTGCTTGATCCCTCAGAAGAAACTTAATCAGTTCCTTTTGAAACTTAAATTCATAATCAACATGTATTGCTCTAAAAACCTTTCACCTGCCTACCATAAAGGTTGAGGTTTTCAGATAAATATCCTCATTGACAAAATTTATCAGGATATTCTCAAATTGAAACAAAGTATCATTAACTGCATGTGATTTCGGGGTTTTTGGTAGTTAATACATGACAGAAAAAATATCAGGAGATGATAGCTTACGTTACTTCTTCCCCAGAATGTCGATCGCTTCCCATTGAGATTAGAGGCTGCAACTTTACCTGCCGACTTCTCAGCAGATGATTCCACTCCAGATATGGGCATGGGAGACACAGGATCCACTGAGGATAGAATTTCACCCATTGACTGGTAAGATTCACCAGTTGGTAACACACTTGAAACATCCATCTCGTTTGCTGAATTTTCATTTCCTTTCTTTGGTTTACTTTTTTGTTCTATGGGTTGAGCATTGGAATCTCTTGTTTGTACAGGATCAACAGATATATTTGAACTCTCAGCTGGAGCATTATTGGTTCTAGGTGATCCAACATCTGAATCATCACCACCAAAAGCCTGCAGAGTACAAGATGAATATATGCATTGGTCAAGATAACTATAGCTCAACACTGGCAAGTATTTGTACAAAGTTGAACTGAACAAAAACTATACAGAATGCCAATATGAAATTTAAACAATTTAAAATCTATGTTCCATTACTTTTAATCTCGCAGTTAGCATAACAAAGGAAATTTAAGACAAGTCACCAGATGGTTGCGTGGGCCCTAGCATCAGTAAGCAGAAAGGAAAGATCCTTGATGACCATAACCCAATCAATTATTAGGAGATTTTTATTCACACTTTATAGGCAAAAGGCAGGTGAAGAATGCATAAATCCCAAATATTCATGCAAATACAACTGTCTCCACTGCAATGAAACCCACTCAAATACAAGAATCTTCCTACAACAATTCTCCACTTATTGTCATCAAAATGATTAAGATACTCTGGATAAAAGAAAGCTGGAATCCTTAAAAGTTTCTCCACAAAACCAACCTTCCATGAATTGTCCATTATTTGACTTGTCAGCAAAAAGTTTAAAACCAAAAACCAAGAGGAGCACCAATTAGGAGAGACAAGGACCATTCAAATCCCAATTATCACAATTGTGCATCCTTAATCACCAACCCTTTGATGAAATTAAGTGCATGTTGTCTAACGTGTGTTGATGCCATTTACAAACAAATATACTGCAATGATATACCAAAAAATCACAGGATGAAATTTAGGACACTAGCACTCATCACTCCCCACATAAAATCCAAACAAAACCACTACCCCAGTATTTGTAAATGACAACATTTATAAAATCACCAGAAGCAGAAAAAAGACAAGTTATCTTTTCCAGGAAGCACAGAAAATCAAACACAAACAGTTAAACTGAATAACATCCCATCAATTCCAGGCTGAAGACATGATCTTCCAGCAGCATGTGATGGGTGCCAGAGACATGATCATGACTAATATCACTAGTTCAACATGAAGGAAAGGAAGAGAAAAAGGTCAGAGACACATGCAAGTGTTTATAAGAGAACCTTATAATCATAGAGATCACTGCCAGCAGAACCACTGCTTTCACTTAATTTTCCACTTAGTACACGTTCAGGGTCATCATCTGAATCTTGATCGACTTCATTTTCTGCATCATGATAACCATTTTCTTTCATGTCCATATTTTCATCATCAGTTGAATCATCACTCCCACTGTTTTCTATCCGAGAATCAGCTGAAATAGAGCACCTGTGTAGATTTTCATCCTGAAACAACATACAATTGCTAAGCATCATTCTTCATATAAGGATCCATGATTGTCAGTAATCCTCAATACATAATAATCGCACACTATTATCCATTTATGCCACTTTTTAAAGGACTGTTAAAAGTAAAAATGTACAGATAGAAATATGGTGGAAAAGAAAGATTGTTGAACAATGGTGGCTTGGAACAGCATTAGACTAAACGACTTACTATTTTCTCGAATGAGTTATTATCATGGAGTCAACCTGATCCACTGATGGGTCAAGTTTCATATCTTATCCAGGTAAACACTAAATTCAGGTGTCCTCCCTATACATTACAAGCAAAGTCCCCTTAAACAAGCTGAAACCAAAAATCTAACTTGACAAAGCATGATTGCGTGCGTAAAAGAAAATTTATCAGTATTTTGAGTTTCATAACAGCAGCACACTTTGTATCAAACACAGAAATTGGAATACCAGAACTCAACAAAGGAACTGAGAGTATCTTACATCGAAAATATTTTCATACTCCTCCAGAAGTGTTGTAATAATGGCTTGAGCATTATTAGCAGCATTTGCAGCAGCAAGCAGCTGGGCAGAATTATCACCATTAAAATCGAAGTCATCCTCCAACTCGCATTCACCAGCTAATAAAGGGCGCAGTAGCAAGGGTGCCATGCAAGCAGCAACAGCAGATGGATTCATTCGATTTTCATGAGCATGTGAAGAGATTGTGTGCATCATCTTCAGAATTCTGCAATAATGACCAGCTTAGCAACTAGATTTTTATTTTTTTTTATCAACACTTAGGTACTAGATTGAAGCAAGTATAAAATAGATGTACAGAAAATTCTGATGAGAACCTAACTAACAGTCTTCAGTCACAAAACAAATAAATTTGAAGTGCAATTGCAAACATGGAAAGATTACCTCTGTAATAAACGCCGATTTGGTTCCGGAAATGTCTCCACTATTGCAGAGCGCATTGCATTAATCCGAGCTTCCTTCCGATCGATTTCTTGTAAATTACAGTGGCAAACAAACAATATCAGTATCTAACAATACCAATAAAGTTCTAGTCCACTAATAAGATAATGAAATACTTCTATGCTGCACATGAAAACATACAGAAAATAACTTCTGAGAAAAGATCTAATAGGCTTTTATTTTTCCATTTTGAAGACTTATTTATTCAGACACTTGACTAGTTGATTTATTTTTATGCACTCAATGATGATGATCTGATTTCAGGTGCAGGAAAAAAGGAAGGTTTTAGCTTGATAAGTAATTTTTTTAGCTCATATTTGATGAGATGAAAGTTAGTACTTAGCATCCTTGAATTACCCAACACTTAGGAAATGTGTAACAGGTATGCATTTTGCACATTCATTTAACATGAACCAATTTAACCTGCTTCTTCAGATTATTCAGATGAAACATTACGTTATAAACCAAATCTGATCTATCTATCTGGGATTAAAAGGGGAAAAAAAAACACCAATTTCATGAATGATGGACATGAAAGCTTTCCTATCATTTGAAAAGAAGTTTGATTTAGAATATCGATGAGTATGGAATGTTGAAATGATTCCACAAAATTATTCAAGAAGCAACATTTAAGCGATAATGCATTACATTAATAAATTATAAAATAAGAAATGAAGGGTGATACAATTCAAACTTACTATAAGCCTCTAGCAATGCGGTGCAGCAAGATGCAGGAACTGGAGAGGAGGGCAGTTCCCTTAAAACATGCTGCATTTAAAAAAAAGCGAGATGAATAATCACAAAGTGTATAATCTAAAGGCACAAGTTATATCATGCAAAGCCAGAAAGTACCTTCACACAATCACCAACAACATGAGCATCCTCATCTGGTTCAAATTCATTCTTGCCTAGAAATGATCAAGAAAAATTGAGCAGAGGTCTCAGTTTAGAAGGTGTACAAGCATTTTAAATCAAAGGAAATATATATTACATTAAGTTGGAATCTTCCAAAAAGTACACGAGTTCTCCAGTTCATCAAAAGCATTAAAGAGAATGCTAACTTGAAAGGAAATGATACCTTGTTCATATTCTTGAACTCTGTGGTCAACTTCCTCAACATCCGCAGCTTGACGTAAGATTCCTTCAACTTTAGTTCCTGATAGAAAGATATGCACCATAAGACAGCGAGCAAGCACACCGTATGTAGGAACAATATGGGACCATAAATTTTTTTGTTATATATATTACACCAAAACAGCCAAATGTTGTGTAACCCCGAAGTACATTGCAACTGCAAAAGATACATGATAAAAAAAGTAAATGAAGCAAGAAGACTAAAAGAGGGGTGGAAAAAGTTGGGTCCAAAAACTGCTGTCCTGCTATTTTGCACCATTTTTGTAACCGTGATGCCACACCTCTGCAAGGCATACTATCATCAGGTTACGCATGCAAATGCTAGTCACTATTTGATAGTGTAGCCCATTACATATGTATTTGTTCAGCTGAAATCATTTTTTTCCTAATAAAGAAAAAAGGCATTGATATAAAACACCAGTTTTTCTACCACAACAAATTACAAAACCAGATTTGGGGAAGAAATAAGCACATAAACTTACGAAAATGACAGAAAAGCCACATTTTTCATTTCAAGAAAATTGCAGATTATAGAATAATAAGCTCAACACAATTAGGGATTATAACTTTACCAAACTTTTCAAGAAATCGGAGAGCTTTCTCAAGGAATGATGGACCACCATCAATATCTTCAAGGGCAAGTAAAATGGGTCTTCCAACAACCAATGACTTAACCGGACGTTTATCCCTCCCTAATCAAAATATGATTTTAAGTGAAAAGGCAATAGAGAAATTAGCATGTATCTGGCTGAATGAAGATCATTTCTGAAAGAAAGGGAAAAGGGAAAATGATAAGATTTATGGTGGAGAAGAACAAACATTGGTGGAAAGACCCTTCAATAGCTTCATTTGTGTCATTTCGGAATATCCCATTCTGTCTCATTACAAGGGCAGGACTTGGTGCTTGTGCAAGGGCAAGTTCAAGGGCTGTCTTCCACTCATACAAATCCTCTGACGTCTCAGCCTGAAATTTGGAACAGGAAAATCGAAAAGGCCATAAACATTGAATACACTTGAAGAAATAAGCAACATTGAAAGGAAAGAGAAAATGACATGCCTAGAAATAATCGAGCTGGAAAAAAAGAAAAGGGATAAACGAAGCACCTTAAGGGTGAAAGCTCGACCATCACGTCCATCAGGAAACAAGACAGTTAATAATTTCTTATCTTCTCTAACAACAACACTGAAAATAAAAATAACAACTATTATCAATAGTCTTCAGAACACAACTACATGTAGTATTTAGTGACCAGACTTACCTTCCAGAATTGTTCAAATCAATGCCCCCTAAAGTAAGATTTACTTCACCACCTCTTTGTGGTAGAGCACTCTGCATTGTTGCAATTAATTCATAATCATAAGAAAAATCAAGTGAGCCAAGTAGTACAATGAACAAGAAATGACACGTGTTAAAGCATCAATTATTTACAAAGAAACTGGATATACATCAAATGCTGTAAGCAATGAAACATCATTGCAATTATATTACCAAAATGCGTAACTAGATCAAACATTATTTTACAACTCCAAAAAAGTCACCACATTGTGTAAGAATATAACATAATGAATTTCTAATTCATTGAAAAGAAAGGATTTATGAAGAAGAACAACTAAGTATATGAAGACAACAAATAACACATGCCACATGAAAGTTCTAAGCAAAATTTTCAAAGATACAATTCCTTACATATGATAACAGAGTTTGGCAATTCTTTTAAGTACAATAGGAGGGGGACAGGAGGGCATGTTCAGCTTAGTGTATGGGCACAATGAAACACAAAGTTAGATAAGACATGCTGCCTTTCTTTGCCTATCATTAAATTGAGCTTTCAACAGTTTGCA
>Ga0325401_1003542_pt1 | contig 14362 bp, 15 predicted proteins | sample PopdelMetagenome_FD_205666 | JGI IMG/M metagenome (GOLD analysis project Ga0325401, IMG submission 205666) | Populus deltoides microbial communities from Bellville, Georgia, United States - Xylem-PdKOR-R2 | ecosystem: Host-associated > Plants > Phyllosphere > Stem > Wood/Secondary xylem | place...
GCTGGTGATGCTGGAAAGCTGGCCCGGCCAGATGCGCGGCGTGTGGGGCGATCCCGACCGCTTCTTTCAGACCTATTTCACGGCCCATCCCGGCAAGTATTTCACGGGCGACGGCGCGCGGCGCGACAGGGACGGCTATTACTGGATCACGGGGCGCGTCGACGACGTGCTCAACGTGTCGGGCCACCGCATGGGCACCGCGGAGGTCGAAAGTGCGCTGGTGCTGCACGAGCGGGTCACGGAGGCCGCGGTGGTCGGCGTGCCGCACGACGTGAAGGGCCAGGGCATCTACGCCTATGTCACGCTGACGGCCGGGGCAGAGCCTTCCGATGCGCTGGCGGCAGAGTTGAAGCAGTGGGTACGACGCGAGATCGGACCGATCGCCACCCCCGATGCGATCCAGTTCGCCCTCGCCCTGCCCAAGACGCGGTCGGGCAAGATCATGCGCCGCATCCTGCGCAAGGTGGCGGCGGGCGAGACGGGGGAACTGGGCGACACCTCGACGCTGGCGGACCCGGGGGTGGTGGATGAACTGGTCGCGGGGCGGGTCAGCTGATCGCCGCGCGGACATGCCGCAACGTCTCGCGCTGACCGCCCTCCTGGTCGACGATTACGACGAGGCCATAGCGTTTTACGTGGGGAGGCTGGGTTTCGACCTGCGCTTCGACACGGCGTTGACCCCGGAGAAGCGATGGGTCGTCGTCGCCCCGCCAGGGTCGAACGGCGGCCTGTTGTTGGCGCGGGCGGCGGACGACCGTCAGCGGCGGGCGATCGGGGATCAGGCCGGCGGGCGGGTCTTCCTGTTCTTGGAGACGGACGACTTCTGGCGGGACCACGACGAACTTCGGCGGCGCGGCGTTCGCTTCGTCGAGACACCGCGCCGCGAACCGTACGGCACGGTCGCGGTGTTCGAGGATCCGTACGGCAACCGTTGGGACCTGATCCAGTCGGCCGACCCGGCCGGCTGACGCCCCCTACCCCTCCAGCTGGCGCATCAGCACGCGGACCGCGCCGTCGATCTCGCGGTCCTGGTCGCGCAGTTCCTCGATCTTGCGCACCGCGTGGATGACGGTGCTGTGGTCGCGGCCGCCGAACTTGCGGCCGATCTCGGGCAGCGAGCGGGTGGTGAGGCGCTTGGCGAGGTACATGGCGATCTGGCGCGGGCGGGCGACGGCGCGGGCGCGGCGGGCGGATACCAGGTCGAGCGGCTTCAGTTCGAAATGCTGGCTGACCAGCTTCTGGATCTCGTCGATGGTGACGCGCTTCTGACTGCCGCGCAGCACGTCGCCCAGCGTCTGGGTGGCGAACTCGGCGTCCACCGTCTCGCCCGTCAGCTGGGCGTAAGCCACGACGCGATTGAGCGCGCCTTCGAGTTCGCGGATCGAGGAACCGATGCGGGTGGCGAGCAGCTCCACCACGTCGCCCGGCACCGATGCGTCGGGCAGGTCGGCCAGCTTGCGCTCTAGCACGGCACGGCGCAGCGTCACTTCGGGCGCCTTGATGTCGGCGACGAGGCCCGCACCCATGCGTCCGACGATGCGCGCCTCCACGCCGTCCAGGCCCTGGGGGCAGCGGTCGGCGGAGATGACCAGCCGATGGCCCGCCGCCATCACTTCGTTGACGGTGTGGAAGAATTCCTCCTGCGTCGCGTCCTTGCCGGCGATGAATTGCAGGTCGTCGATCAGCAGCAGGTCGGCCGAGCGCAACCGCGCCTTGAAGGCGTGGGTGTCGCGGGCGCGCATGGCGGACACGAAGTCGAACATGAAGCGCTCGGCCGACATGCACAGCACGCGCGCGTCGGGCTGGACGGCCAGAAAGGCGTGGCCGATCGCGTGCATCAGGTGCGTCTTGCCCAGCCCGGTGCCCGAGTGGAGGAACAGCGGGCTGAAACGGGGGGCGCCGGGTTCGGCCATGGCGCGGGCGGCGTTGAAGGCGACGCGGTTTGACTGGTCCACCACGAAGCGGTCGAAGGTGAAGCGAGGGTCCAGCACCGGGCGCGGTACGCCGGCGGCGGGCGAGGCCGCGGATCCCGTGGCGACCGCGGGGGCCGGCGCATCGGCGGGGGCGGTGTACTCGGCCGTAGCCTCGGCCGCCTCGCGCGTTTCCACGGCCACCTGACGCAGGCCCGGCAGCAGCGCGCGGAACTCCATCTGAAGGCGATCGGCGTAGTGGTTGCGGACCCAGTTGGTCATGAAGGCCGACGGCAAGGCCAGCCGCACCGTGTCGGCCTCGCCGTCCTCGACCAGCTCCATCGGCTTCAGCCACTGGTCGAACAGGCGTTGACCGGCGGATTCGCGCAGGTTGGCACGAACGCGGGCCCAGGCGCGGGCCTGATCGCTGGCGTCCGAACCGCCGCCCATCTTTTGTCCGTGTATCACGCGCGCACCCCTCCCGTCGCGCGGGGACGGTCCCCGCGCGCCGACTAGAAAAAACCAACCTGATTGACCTCTGCGCAGCGGAGCCCGCTGCCCATCGGCCTTGCGATGTCGAGGCGCTTGTGACCCCGAAAACGCCGCGGCGGCAACCGCGCTGGCCTGTGGATTATGAAGGTAACAAGTCGGCGATCAACCCGCGGAAGGGCGCGGATGGCCAAATAAAGGCATTGACACCCCCCAGGCCGCGGAAATGCGTCCGGTAAAATGACAAGTCTTTGTTATATCGGATTTTCTATCCGGCTATCTGGCGATCGTCGCGCACGAATCAAAGCGAATCCAACGCTTAGGCGCGACGATGAAACGCCCTGCCGTATCGACGAACCGAAGCCCGCACGACGCCGGGGCGATGAAGAAACCGAGCTATGTGCTTGTGGGCAAACCGCCCCTTGCGCCGGATGCGGCGGCGGTTGGGCGAGCGTGTCGGTTCGGCCGGCGTGCCGGTGACGCGAGGAACCCGGGGCATGAAAAAACCCGCCGGGTGAAGCCCGGCGGGTCGGAGAATTTGTTGCGGAAAAAAGTCAGGCGAGCGCGGTGAGACGCTTGGTCAGCCGGGCGAACTTGCGCGACGCGGTGTTGCGGTGAAGCACGCCCTTGGCGACGCCGCGGGCCAGTTCGGGCTGGGCAGCGGCAAGAGCGGCCTGCGCGGCCGTCTTGTCGCCGGCGGCCAGCGCACTCTCCACCTTCTTCACGAAGGTGCGGATGCGGCCCACGCGATTGCCGTTGATCTCTGCCCGACGCTGGTTGCGACGGATGCGCTTCTTCGCCTGCGGCGTGTTCGCCATGTATTCCTCTGATAGCTCTGGACGCGGATAGCCGCGCCCCGGCATCGGTGCGCGATCGAAGCGCGGGCCCTATCTGTTCGGGTCGCGCGGGTCAATCACTCCGTCATGCCTGGCAAGCGGCGCACCAGAAGGTGGATCGTCCGCCCTCCGCGCGGCGAAGCACGGGGGCTCCGCACCCGCACGGTTCGCCCTCGCGACCGTAGACGCGCCATTGCTTCGCGAAATAGCCGAGTTCGCCGCCGGGCTGGACATAGTCGCGGATGGTGGAGCCGCCGGCGGCGATCGCGGCGGTCAGCACGTCGCGGATCGCCGCCACCAGCGGCGCCAATCGATCGGCCGGCACGTCGCCCGCCGCCCGCGAGGGCGCGACGCCCGCCATGTGCAGCGCCTCGCACACATATATATTGCCCAGGCCGGCGACGTTCCGCTGATCGAGCAGCATCGCCTTCACGGGCGCACGGCGGCCCGCAAAGGCGGCGGCGAGATGCTCGGCGGTCAGGGCATCGCCGAGCGGCTCCGGACCCATCGCAACGAATGCGGGATAGGTCGCGAGCGATTCGGTCGGCAGCAAGTCGACGAAACCGAATCGCCGGGGATCGTTCAGCGTCAACACTCGCCTCCCGCCCGTCTCCACGGTCAGGTGGTCGTGCTTGCCCAACCCATCTGGATCGATGCGCCACCGCCCCGACATGCCGAGGTGGAAGATCATCGTATCGCCGCGGTTCGTTTCGATCAGCCCGTATTTCGCGCGGCGCCCCAAGGCGACGACGCGTGCGCCTGTCAGCCGTTGCGCCAGATCGACCGGAAAGGGCCAGCGCAGGTTCGGGCGGTGCGCGATGATTCGGGCAAGTACCTGCCCATCCAGCACGGGGCGCAGCCCGCGTATGGTGGTTTCGACCTCGGGAAGCTCCGGCACGGTGTCGAGGTGGGAAGGCTTTGCGGAGGCCGCAAGGTTCGGTAGGGCCGCCGCCATGAGCGACACCGTCTCCTTCGGCTATCAGGACGTGGCCCCGGCCGAGAAGACTCGCCGCGTCGGCGAGGTTTTCGCGGGCGTGGCGTCGCGATACGACCTGATGAACGACGCCATGTCGGGCGGTCTGCACCGACTGTGGAAGGACCGGCTCGTTCGCCGCGTCGGCCCCCGGTCGGGTGAGCAGATATTGGACATGGCGGGCGGCACGGGTGACGTCGCGTTCCGGCTGCACCGTGCGGGCGCCAGCGTCACGGTGGCCGACATCAACCCCGCGATGCTGGAAGTCGGCATGGGACGCGCCGCCAAGCGCGGGCTGACCGGGCTGGTCTGGACCGAGGCCAACGCCGAGACGCTGACCTTTCCGGACCGGTTCTTCGACGCCTATACGATCGCATTCGGTATTCGGAACGTTACCGACATCCCGGCGGCACTTCGGGAAGCGCACCGGGTGCTGCGCCGTGGCGGACGCTTCTTCTGCCTGGAGTTCTCGACCACCACTTGGCCGGGCTTCCGCGAAGTGTACGACACTTATTCGCATCGCGTGGTGCCGCGGCTGGGCCAGGCGCTGGCTGGCGACAGTGACAGCTATCGCTACCTTGTCGAGTCGATCCGGCGGTTCCCGGACATGCCGGCGTTCGAGGCGATGGTGGCCGACGCGGGCTTCGTGCGCACGCGCGTCGAGCCGCTGTTGGGCGGGCTGGTGGCGATCCACAGCGGCTGGAAGATTTGACCGGCACCGCAACGCATTGCTGGCGATTGCTGCGCTGGGGGCGAACGTTGGCCCGGCACGGCGCGCTGCGCCCGCTGGAACGCGACCCCAACGTCCCCGCCGCCGCCCGGCGGGCGGCGCGGCTGTTGCGGGCCGGGACGCGCGCGCCCGAGACGCCGCGGCTGGCCGACGCGTTCCAGGCGATCGGGCCGGCCGCGATCAAGCTGGGCCAGTCGCTGGCGACGCGGCCCGATCTGGTAGGCGTGGCCGCCGCGGCCGACCTGGCGCGGCTGCAGGACAAGCTGCCGCCCGTCCCCTTCGACACGGTGCGCGCGGCAGTCGAGGCGGCGCTGGGTCGCCCGCTGGACCAGCTATTCGCGCGGTTCGAGGAGGAACCGGTGGGGGCCGCCTCCATCGCGCAGGTTCATCGCGCGGTGACGCCCGACGGGCGACAGGTAGCCGTCAAAGTGCAGCGGCCGGGCGTGGAGCAGGACTTCGCCCGCGCCATCGATACCTATGAATGGGCGGCCGCCCAGTTGGAAGCGATGGGCGACGAGGCGCGGCGCCTGCGGCCCAAGCTGGTAGTGGAAACGTTTCGTCGCTGGACCGCGCGCGAGCTGAACTTCCGGCGCGAGGCGGCGTCGGCGTCCGAACTGACGGAGAACATGACCGCCGAGCCCGACTTCGTGGTGCCGGCGATCGACTGGGCGCGAACGTCGCGCACCGTGCTGACGCTGGAATGGGTGAACGGGGTGAAGCTGTCCGATCCGGCGGCGCTGGCGGCGGCGGGATACGACAGGGGGGCGCTGGCCGGCCTGCTGGTGCGTGCGTTCCTCCGCCAAGCGATCGCGGACGGGTTCTTTCACGCCGACATGCACCAGGGCAACCTATTCGCCCTGCCCGGCAACCGGGTGGCGGCGATCGATTTCGGCATCATGGGGCGGATCGACCGGCGCGCGCGCGTCTGGCTGGCCGAGATATTGTACGGCCTCATCACCGCCGATTACCGCCGCGTCGCGGAGATCCATTTCGAGGCGGGCTACGTGCCGGCCCACCACAGCGTCGACGAGTTCGCCACCGCCTTGCGCGCGGTGGGCGAGCCGATGCGCGGCCTGCCGGCCAAGGACGTGTCGATCGGCAACATGCTGGACGGGCTGTTCGCGATCACGCGAGATTTCGACATGGCGGTGCAGCCGCACCTGCTGCTGCTGCAAAAGACCATGGTGATGGTCGAAGGGGTGGCGACCTCCATCGACCCCGACATCAACATGTGGGACATCGCCGGGCCGTTCGTGGGCGAATGGATCCGGTCCGAACTGGGGCCGGAAGCGCGGATCGCCGACCGACTGATCCTGGACCTGCGGACGCTGGCGCGGCTGCCCGACCTGGTCCGCCGGATCGAGGCGCGTTACCCGCCCGCGGGCGGCGCCCCACCCGCCCCGCCGGTGCGTGAGGTGACGGTGGTGCGGCTGGCATCCTTGCGTCGACGGGCGGGGACGGTGCTGCTGTTCGCCGCCGCCGGAGCGGGCGGCGCGGGGGCCGTGCTGGGCCTGTTCGGATGATCCCGCCCGCGCGACCGCTCGCGCCGGCCGGTTTCTCCGCGAGCGGTCGCGCGGGCGGTGTCGCCGCGATGGCGACGTTCGCCGCGCTGATGCTGCTGAGCGGTTCGGGTACGCCCGTTGGCGGTGGCGACATCGACTTGCGGGCGCAGGTGACGGACGCCGTGCGCCACGGCGCCGGATATTATGATGCCGTCGCCGAGGCGGCACGCGGGGCGGGCGGAGCCGTGCCAGCGGGCGCTCTACCCGACCCGGCCGCACCCATCATTCTGTCGAACCTGCCCGGCTGGCTCGCCTACATTCTGCTCTGGTCGCTGGCACTGCTGGTGATGATCGTCTGGAACGAGCGATCGAAGACGGCGGGGCGGGGGCGGCGCCTGTCGTCGACGATCCTGTTAGCCCTGGGGGTTGGGGCGTGCCTCCACCCGGGATTGGCATCGGTGCCGGAGAGTTGGGCAGGCCTGTTGATCGCGGTCGCGCTGATCGCGCGCGGACCGGATCGGTGGGTCGAGCCTGCGGCGGCGGGCCTCGCCGCAAGCGTGCTGACCCCGGCGGCGCTGCCGTTGCTGATTGTCATGGTCGCTGCGGCGTTGCGCGAAGGGGCACGGCGGGAGGCGCTAGGCTGGGCGCTCGCGGCCGGCGGGGCGCTGCTGGTGCTAGCCTTTCACCTGGTCGCGCTGGAGAACATGCGCGCCGGCATCCTGACGGCCGCGTCGGCGGCGACGCCCGGTCCGGCGGCCTTCGTGGCCGGCGCGATCATGTACGGGCCGATCAGCCTGCTGCCGGACTGGCTGGCCGGTGGGTTGGTCGCCGCATCGCTATGGGGCTGGGCGGCACGCGCGGAGGTCGACGGGGGGCGAACGGCCGGGGTATTGATCCTATACGCGTTGCTGGCGTCGTTCATCGCCGATCCTTGGCTGTCCTACGCCGGCGTTCTTGCGGCGGCGCCGTTGTTCGCGGGGCTGGGCTTCGTGCCCGGCGCGCTTCGGGCGGCGTGGACGGCCGCCGTCACCCGGCCCCGGCGGATCACCGTGCGGCGGCTGGTCAGGTGAGCCGCGTCCTCCTGATCGTCGGCGGCGGCATCGCGGCCTACAAGTCGTGCGAACTCGTGCGGCTGCTGCGGCGGCGGGGTCATTCCGTACGGTGCGTATTGACGGAGGGGGCGAGCCATTTCGTCACCCCCATGACCCTCGCCGCGTTGAGCGGTGACAAGGTCTATACCGACCTGTGGGACCTGAAGGACGAAGCGGAGATGGGTCATATCCAGCTCAGCCGCGAAGCCGACCTGGTGGTGGTGGCGCCGGCAACGGCCGACCTGATGGCTCGCATGGCTGCGGGATCGGCGGGGGATCTGGCTACGACGCTGCTGCTGGCGACGGACAAGCCCGTGCTGGCGGCGCCGGCGATGAACGTTCGCATGTGGCTGCACCCCGCGACGCAGCGCAACGCCCGGCAGTTGCACGACGACGGCGTGACGGTGATGACCCCCGACGAGGGCGCGATGGCGTGTGGCGAATGGGGGCCGGGCCGCCTGCCCGAACCGGACGCGATCGCCGACGCCGCGGACCGAATGCTGGCGGCGGGCGCCGCGCCGCGGCCGCTGGCGGGGCGGCACGTGCTGGTGACCGCGGGGCCCACCCACGAACCGATCGATCCGGTCCGCTACCTCGCCAACCGTTCGTCCGGCAAGCAGGGCTTCGCCGTCGCGGGGGCGCTGGCGACGCTCGGGGCGCGGGTGACGCTGGTGACGGGGCCGGTCGCGTTGCCCACGCCGCCGGGCGTCGACCGGGTGGACGTGGAGACCGCCGCGCAGATGGCGGCCGCAGTCGACGCCGCGATGCCCGCCGACGCGGCGGTGATGGTGGCGGCCGTCGCCGACTGGCGGGCGGCGGACGCGCAGGATCAGAAGCGCAAGAAGGACGGCCCCCCGCCCCCCCTCGCCCTGGTCGAGAACCCGGACATACTGGCCAAACTCTCCCGCGGGCCCATTCGCCCCCGGCTGGTGGTCGGGTTCGCCGCCGAGACGGAACACGTCGCTGAGCACGCGCGGGCCAAGCGGCTGCGCAAGGGGTGCGACTGGATCGTCGCCAACGACGTATCGGGCGACGTGATGGGCGGCGACGCCAACGCCATCCTGCTGGTGACCGGAAACGGCGAGGAGCGATGGGACCGGGCGCCAAAAACGGAGGTTGCGCGCAGACTGGCGGAGCGGATAGCGGAATTCCTGAGCCGCGCCTGAGCCGACTGCCCCCTACCCCGCCCCGTATCGATGGGTTACGTTCGTCCGGGTGAGTGACGTGACCATAAAGGTACAAAGACTGGCCGCCGGCCGGGATCTGCCGTTGCCGGCCTATGCGACGGCGGGCGCGGCCGGAATGGACGTGGTGGCGGCCGAGGACGTCCGACTGATGCCGGGCGAACGGCGGGCGGTAGCGACCGGCTTTGCGCTCGCCATCCCGGAGGGGTGGGAGGTTCAGGTACGGCCCCGCTCCGGCCTGGCGTTGCGGCACGGCGTCACCTGCCTCAACACGCCCGGCACCGTCGACAGCGACTATCGCGGCGAGGTGCGCGTGATCCTGGCGAATCTCGGCGCCGAACCATTCGACCTGCGTCGCGGCGAGCGGATGGCGCAGCTGGTCCCCGCCCCGGTAACGCGGGCACGGCTGATCGAGGCTTCGACGCTCGACGCCACGCCGCGCGGCGAGGGCGGTTTCGGCTCAACAGGCCGGTGACGATATCGTCGATGCCGGCCACGACCGTCGGCCAGGCGATGCAGAGGCATCAGAGGGAGGGGGCGAGCCCGCCCGACTATTCCACCGCGCGGCCGGCGGTAGGAGCCGTCGATCACCTATCGCCAGTAGGCCTGGCCTGACGACCCCCGCGTGGACGATTGATTCACGCTCTTCCCGTTAGAGCGGCGAGCGTCTAGACGGGATTCGCGTCGCGACCCCGTCACGACGTCGCTTCGGCCCCCGGAAACTTTTCGGGGACCGGGGGTTGTCGGCTTGTTCTGCACTGCGGAATGTGCAAGGCAATACGGTGAACGAAAGGGAGTTCAACATGCGTCTTGGTAAGTACCTCATGGCCGCTGCGGCCGCCACGATGGCGGTGGCTCCGGCCGTCGCCGCCCCCACTGCGGCTTCCAGCCTGTCGGTCGCCAAGGCTTCGCGCGCCGCGTCGACTTCGGCCAAGAAGAGCGACGCCGTCGGCGGCGGCATCATCGTCGCGGTCCTGGCGGCTGCCGCCGTGGTCGCCGGCATCATCATCGTTGCCGACTCGGACGACGACGCCGACAGCAACTGAGTTCTGCCTCACGGCAAAGAAAATAGCGGTCTTCGGGCCGCTATTTTTTTGTCTATGAAACAATGATGACCTTTGTTTCCCGCCTCGACGACGAGGCCCTTCAGCGTTTCGCCCGCCAGATCATATTGCGTGAGATCGGGGGCGAGGGGCAGCGGCGACTGGCGGCGGCGACCGTCGTCATAGTCGGCGCGGGCGGTATCGGCTCACCCGCCATACAGTATCTCGCCGCGGCCGGCATAGGCGGGCTGCGCATCATCGACGACGATGCGATCGAACGATCCAACCTGCCACGGCAGACGCTGTACGATGGCGGTGATCTCGGACGCTCCAAGGCTGAGACAGCGGCCCGGCGCGCGACGGATCTAGGGCTGGGCATTACCGCCGAGCCGGTGCGGGGGCGGATCGACGCCGACAACGCCCATATGTTGTTGCACGGGGCGGACGTCGTGCTGGACGGATGCGATAATTTCGCCACGCGGCTGGTGGTCGCCGACGCCGCCCTGGCGCTGCGCATCCCCCTGGTATCGGCGGCGGTCGGGCAGTTCGAGGGGCAGTTGGGCGTTTATCGCGGCTGGCAGCCGGGGCTACCATGCTACCGATGCTTCGTCGGCGACGCGCGCGATCGGGCGGAAGACAGTTGTGCCGAGGCGGGCGTGCTCGGGCCCGTTACCGGAGTCATGGGCAGTCTCGCCGCGCTGGAAGTCCTGCGCGCCTTGGTGCCGTTCGGAGCCGATCCCGCCGGGACGGTGCTGATCGCCGATCTGTTGTCGCTGCGTTTCCGAACGCTCCGCCTGCCCCCCGACCCGGCGTGCCGCGCCTGCGGTATCGCCGCCTAGCCGAGGCGCTCCCTGGCGAAGGCGCCGACGCGGGGGCCAATATCGGTACGTTCGAGGGCAAGGGCGAAATTCGCCTGAACCCATCCGGCCTTGTCGCCGCAATCGAAGCGTTCGCCATCGAAGGTGAAGCCATGGAATGGCTGATGGCCGATCAACTGCGCCATCGCGTCCGTCAACTGGATCTCTCCCCCCGCGCCCCGGGTCTGGGTCTCCAGGACACCCATCACCTCCGGTTGCAGGATGTAGCGGCCGGGGATCATCAGGTTGGACGGGGCGGTGCCGGCCGTCGGCTTCTCTACCAAGGCCGTGACCTCGGTCAGCCGGCCGTCCCGCTTCCCCGGCGAGATGATACCGTATTTGTCCGTCTCGCTGTCGGGCACCTCCAAGGCGCCGATCACGTTGCCGCCGACACGGGCATAGGCCCCGACCATCTGCTTCAGGAAGCCGGGGCGGCCGACCATCAGTTCGTCGGGCAACAGCACGGCGAACGCCTCGTCGCCGACGATCTCGCGCGCGCACCACACGGCATGACCCAGGCCGAGCGGTTCCTGCTGCCGGACGTAAACGGGCGACCCCGGCTTCTGACGGATATTCTCGATCGCAGCCAGCGACTTGCCGCGGGCCTTCATCGTCGCTTCGAGTTCGTAGGCGACGTCGAAATGATCTTCCAGCACCGACTTGCCGCGCCCGGTGACGAAGATGATCTGCTCGATGCCGGCTTCCAGCGCTTCCTCGACCGCGTACTGGATCAACGGTTTGTCGACGACGGTCAGCATCTCCTTGGGCATGGCCTTGGTGGCGGGCAGGAACCGCGTGCCGAGGCCGGCGACGGGGAATACGGCTTTGCGCAGCGGCTTGATGGTCACCCTTGATCCCTGTCCCTGATGCGACGCACCCTGATCGGACGTTCGCGCCACGGGCCGTATAGGCCGTGGCTTGCGAAAGGCTCAATGCCGGGAACGGCGTTGGGTTTCCGATGGACCCGGTTGCCGTGTCGGTCGCGGACAACTATGGCCAGCGTCTCCCCCGGCCATCCGACGAACCGACATGATCCGACGCCTTCTGGGCGGCGCCCGCCGCTCTGCGACTGCCAGCTACGGCTCCGTACCGTCCGGACGACGCGTGTACGCGGTGGGCGACGTCCACGGGCGGTTGGACCTGCTCGACGATCTGCTAGCGCGGATCGAGGCGGACGCGGGCGACGCGGCGTACGAGCTGATCCTGCTCGGCGACCTGGTCGATCGGGGGCCTGACTCGGCGGGGGTCGTGGAACGGGTCCGGTTGCTGGCGACAAACGGCACCCGGCCGATCACGGTGCTGGCGGGCAATCACGAGGAGATCATGCTGGGTGCCCTGGCGGGGGATCCCGAACTGATCCGGCTATTCTGTCGGGTCGGCGGCCGGGAAACCGCGCTCAGCTACGGGATCGCGCCGGCGGAATACGACGCGCTCGACTATCCGGGGCTGGCCGAGCGGCTGGCGACGCTGGTGCCGGAGGCGCATCGGACTTTCCTGGCGGGACTGGACGACCGGATCGTGCGGGGCGACTTCGCCTTCGTTCACGCCGGCGTTCGACCGGGCGTGGCGTTGGCGGAGCAGAAGGTCGGCGACCTGCGCTGGATCCGCAACAGCTTCCTTGATCACGGGGGATCGTTCGGCCACGTGATCGTCCACGGTCACACCATCACCGACGCACCCGTCTTTCGGCCCAACCGCATCGGCATCGACACCGGTGCCTTCCAGTCGGGTATCCTGACCGCGCTGGGGTTGGAGGGCGATCGTCACTGGATCGTCCAGACGGGGGTCTGACCCCCTCCGCGTCAGCGGCCGACCGGGGCATCCGGCATCGAAGCACCGGGCATGGCACCGCCGCCCATCATCTGCTGCTGCTGCATCTGGCGCAGCACCTGTTCGGGCAGGAAGTCGATCAGCTGGACGTCGAAGGTCAGCGTCGAGTTGGCGGGGATGGGCCCGGCCGCCTTGTCGCCGTAGCCGAGCGACGGCTTGAGCCACAGGCGGTACTTCGCCCCCTTGGGCATCAGTTTGAGCGCCTCGGAGAAGCCGGGCACCACGCCCGACACCGGCATCGGCACCGGCTGGGGCGACTTGTCGAAAGTGGTGCCGTCGAGCAGCTTGCCCTCGTAGGTCACCAGCGCCACGTCGGTCGCCGTCGGCTTGGCCGCGCCGGGCTGGCCGGGCTCCAACACCTTGTACTGCAAACCCGACGCGGTAGTGACGACGCCCGACGCCCGCGCGTTGCGGGTCAGGAAGTCGTCGCCCTGCATCGCCAGCGCCACCGCGGCGACCAGCGCCAGCGCGATGCCTGCCCAGAGCCAGACCAGATAGCGGCGCTTGACGGGGATCAGGGGAACGGCGGTGACACTGGTCATTGCGGACGGCCGCTCCGAATCACGGGCGGCAGGGCCGGATGCCCCGCCGCCGAAAGTTGTCGACGTTCACGCGTATCGCGATCGATGCGACCGCTCATACGCGGCGTTGGGTTACCGTGCGCCGTCGCGCTCGGCGCGCTTGCGCTCCAGCTTGCGGGCGCGGCGGACGGCGGCGGCGCGCTCGCGGGCACGCTTCTCCGAGGGCTTCTCGTAGTGACGGCGCAGCTTCATCTCGCGATACACGCCCTCGCGCTGCAGCTTCTTCTTGAGCGCGCGGAGAGCCTGGTCGACGTTGTTGTCGCGAACGATGATCTGCATAAACCCGTGAAGCTCCGATGATCCGTAAAACACGATGGCGGCCGCGAACGCCCGTCCGCACCGCAAGTGACGGGCGCCTAGCAGGGGCAGTCCTGCTAGGCAAGGCGGTAAGGCCGCCGTCCCCCTTTGCCGCGGCCCCGGCCGGGGGCTATGTCGCGCGCCCGATGACCATGCCCGCCACGCCCCTTCACCTGTACGACAGCCTGACGCGCGCGGTGCAGCCGTTCCGCCCGCTCGACCCCGAGAACGTCCGCGTCTATTCCTGCGGACCTACCGTCTACGACTACGCGCATCTGGGCAACCTGCGCGCCTATGTCTTCACCGACACGCTGTCGCGGGTGATCCGGTACAAGGGCTGGCCGCTGACCCACGTGATCAACATCACCGACGTCGGCCACCTGCAATCCGACGCCGACAGCGGCGACGACAAGATGGAAGCGCAGGCGAAGCGGTCCGGGCGGGATATCTGGGCGATCGCAGAATATTATACCGATGCCTTCAAGCGCGACCTGAAAGACCTGAACGTCGACGATCCGTCGCGCTTCCCGCTGGCGACCGATCACGTGGAGGCGATGATCGCCTTCGCGCGCGATATCGAGGAACATTGCTACCGCCTGGACGACGGCCTGTATTTCGATACCTCCAGCGTTCCCGACTATGGCCGGCTGGCCCGGTCGGGCGATGACGAGCGCGCGGCCCGGATCGACCCCGTGGCGGGCAAGCGCAGCCCGGCCGACTTCGCCGTGTGGCGGACGTCCGGGCCGGACGAACACCGCCAGATGGAATGGGACAGCCCCTGGGGCCGCGGCGCGCCGGGCTGGCACCTGGAATGTTCGGTCATGAGCCGGATCTATCTGGGCTCGCGTTTCGACATCCACACGGGCGGGATCGACCATCGCGAGATCCACCACCCCAACGAGATCGCGCAGAACCAGGCGCGGGAGGGCTGCGCCCCCGGCTACACCGGCGCCGAATTGTGGATGCACAACAACTTCCTGGTCGATCGTACGGGAAAGATGTCGAAATCGTCCGGCGATTTCCTGACGTTGCGTAAGGT
>Ga0325401_1003543_pt1 | contig 14357 bp, 8 predicted proteins | sample PopdelMetagenome_FD_205666 | JGI IMG/M metagenome (GOLD analysis project Ga0325401, IMG submission 205666) | Populus deltoides microbial communities from Bellville, Georgia, United States - Xylem-PdKOR-R2 | ecosystem: Host-associated > Plants > Phyllosphere > Stem > Wood/Secondary xylem | place...
TGGGCTTAATGACTTCTAGATTTCATGGGGATTTCATTTATTTTTGAATTGTGAGCTTAAATATACACAAAAGCCCAGTTGCCTGGTTACACCAAGCTCCAAAAATTTGAAAATACGTAATAATCTTTAAACATTGCAAGGAAGATATGCAGGACCTCCTTAGAAAGGGAGATGTTCTTCAAAGAGAGAGAAAAAAAAAAGATTAATAAATGGGATATTATTGTATTATTACTTTTAATTTTTTAATTCACTCATTCCGTTAAATACTATTTTTTATAGCGTGAAAATTGCCTAATATAATGGAAGTTAGTTACTTTTATTATTAATAATATGCTTTGATTTGGAAGGTACCGTTGCTGTTGACTATATATATATATATATATATATATATATATATATATATATATATATATATATATATATATATATTTGGAAAAGAATCAAAATCAAAATCTCATGGGGCTATGCCCCTCCCGCCCTAACCTGGATCCGCTCAAACCGATCGGTTTCGGTTTTTTAGGATAAAAACTGGTTCAAACCGGTTTGTCTCGGTTTTTTCGGTTTGACTCAGTTTTGGTTCGGTTTTTTCCGGTTTGGCTTGGTTTTTCGGCTTGACTCAGTTTTTCCCGATTTGGCTCGGTTTTTTCGGTTCGGGTTCGGTTCGGTTCGATTTTTTCAGTTTTAGGCCTATAAAACCGAAACCGAACCGGTCGGTTTTTTCAAAATTTTAATCAGTTTTTTTCACGGTTCGATTTCAAAATTTTTTTCAAAATCAAAATCTCATGGGGTTATGCCCCTCTCGCCCTGACCTGGATCCACCCTATTAATTTTGATTAGAGGTGATCATTTTTGGTTCAATTCGGTTTTTATTAAAAAATAAAAAAAACCAAAATTAAAAAAAAACAGAAACCGGTTCAAACAGACTGGTTTCAGTTCGGTTTTTTAGGACAAAACTGGTTCAAACCGGTTTGTCTCGGTTTTTCAGCTTGACTCAATTTTGGCTTGGTTTTTCCCGGTTTGGCTCGGTTTTTTTTGTTTGGGTTCGGTTCGGTTCAGTTCGATTTTTTTTATTTTAGGCTTATAAAACCGAAACTGAACCGAACCGGTTGGTTTTTTCAAAATTTTAATCGTTTTTTTTCATAGTTTGGTTTTTTTAGTTATTATTTTCTGGTTTTCTTGGTTTTATTACTCAACCCTAATCTTGATCATGGGTCTCAAACCCTTTGGATACTTGAGTGTTTTCTTTCTATACAAAAAAAAAATATATATATATGATCTATCCCCAAAATCATTATTTAGGAATTTTAAAATAATAAATGAATTACTAGCTACGAATTACCAATAAAAAAACACAAATTCAAGATGGAGAAAGAAGGTTATTTAAATTTAATCAAAAATGGTAAGAATATTATCACACGATAAAAAAATATTGATGTTTTTAAATTTTTTTTTTCTATTTCTCTCTCCTTCTTAATGATAGTAAATAAATATTATAGCATTTTCTCTATCATATTAAGTAAATATTAATAATTATTCTTTAAGTGCTATAAGTTTTTCCTTTAGAAACTTGTTATTCCCACATCATTATTTATTGTAGGAACAAAACAACCTTATTTATCTATTTGATGTGTTTATTGTATTTAAGTAAAATCTTCCAAGTACCAAATTTTAAAATATTCATTTTTAATCTTATAAAATAAAATATATACAAGAAAAGGAATCGATTATGCCTAAATATTTCTAATTTTAATTTCCAATATACAAGTTATATAAAATATTTTTTTTATTATAAATTTAAAACTGAGTGGATAGATATTGCAAATTTATGAATAAGTTACTCAACAAATCATGGATATAAAAAATCATGTTATAAATAATAAATTATTATTAGTAATTTAGTAATGTTTTATGACATAATGACTTCGCTATATTAGAGACTACAAAGTATGGTAATTATATATAAAAATCTATATTTTATTATTTAATAGATATATACTATAAAAGACAAGGACACCCCTGTATTGAGCTGGGCAATGCATTCATTATACGTTTGAAAATTTACGGTTGGAATTCCTTGTCATAAAAAAATGTGAGGGAGAGAGAGACAGATAAAGAGAATGTCAAAGTCAACCATATCAACTGGAAACCGCCATCATTAAGATTTAAGTAAATTAAGGGCAACGTGCGGCCCTTTATAACTATGGGACCCCTCTGGAGTGGAGACATCATGTTATTTTTTTTTCAATTCTGTCTTAATTGCGTGGGTGCTTCTGGATACCTAAAAGGATTAAGGAGACTCTTTATAAAATATATTCATGTTATTTATAAGAATATTTACATGTTGTATTTACAAATAAGATAAAAAATTTAAAATATCAATAATCAAAGATTATAGTTATCAGATATTAAACAGTAAACTAGACAAGAAAAGTAATATGTCATTCCTTGAATTTCTGTGTTTCCTAAGGCTTGTATATATCTTGTCTAACATCCCCCTCCAAGTTGACAGGGAGAGATCGAAGCATCAATTGGTGTCGAAATAGGAGGAATCGTGAAGAAGACATATCATTGGTAAAGATGTTTAAAGGTTGATCAGAAGTAGAAATATAATCAGCTTGTAAATCCATGTTCAGAATCTTCTCACGTATGAAGTGATAATTAACTTCGATGTGTTTAGTCTTAACATGAAACACATGATTTGAGGATAAAGCTAGAGGTCCAATTTTTTCAACCTAAAGACAAGGAGTTGTGGTGAGTGGAATATAAAGTTCACAAAAAAGCATACGTAGCCAGTAAAGTTTAGCAAAAATGATTGACATAGAGTAATATTTAGCATTAGTATTGGACTTGTCCACGACAAGTTGCTTATTTGTTGCCCATGAAATGAGGTAAGGTCCAAGATAGATGGCATATCCAGTTGTGGATTTGTGATCATCAGGACTACCATCCCAAGTCACATAAGCTATTTAGTTACAGAGAATCCTTGGTGAATTGGAGACTTAAAATAAGGGTGCCCTTTAAGTGCCTTAAAATTCGTTTAGCAGTAGTGAGGTGGACTGTTGTTGGACAATGTAGGAATTGACAAAATTGGTTAACACTGTAGGAGATGTTAGGTCTTGTAAGGGTGAGATATTGCAAAGTTTCTACCATGGAGTGATATTCTATCGAGTCAACAAGAGGACCACCTGAAAACTTTAATAACTTCCCACCAAAACTACAAGGAGTAGACACATGTTTGGCACCCACCAACTTAATACGATGAAGTAAATCAGTCACATACTTATCTTGATGAAGATGAAGACTAGGAACTATTCTTGTTACTTGAATGCTAAAAAAGAATGATAATGGACCAAGATTTTTTTTATTGCAAATTCATTGCTCAATGCAAAAATAAGCAAGGAAATAACAAGAGAAGAGTTACTTGTGACAATGATATCATTCATATATACAAGCACATGAATGCATATATTATGATGATTAAAAAAGAATAAGAATGTGTCCATATTAGAACCAACAAAACCAAGCTCTAATAAAACTTATGAAAGGCGTATAAACCAAGCTCTAGGAGCTTGTTTTAAACCATATAAGGATTTCTAAAGCTTACAGACATGATATGGATTTTGTTTGTCCTCAAAGCCCTTAATTAAATTGCTCTAGAAATAACTCTTCTTCAAAAAACCCATGAAGAAAGGCATTTGAGATGTCTAGCTGATGAAAATACCAATTATAGTGGACAACAATAATGAGAACAAGTATAATAGTTACTGGTTTAATAACTGGGCTAAAAGTCTTATGAAAGTCACTGTCATCCTCTTGATTAAAACCTTTAGCTACAAGCCTTGCTTTGTACTTATCAACATAACCATTGTATTTTTGTTTACTCTTGAATACTCATTTGTTTCTAAACACCTTCTTGGATGTTGTACATGGATATAAAGTCCAAGTTTTATCATGTAAGAGAGCATCGAATTCAGTTTGCATAACATCACACCTATTTGTATTCTTTACTACTTGAGAGTAGTTTGTGGGTTCTAAAGGAAAGGTAATGGTAGACAAAGCTTGCAGAGGATGCGTAGTAGAGTAGGACAAACAATAGTCTGGAAACTGCTTTGGTTTTAAGGAGTTAGTTTAGAACTTAGTAACCATACGAAAAGGTAATGATAAAGCATATGTTATAGGGACAACGATAGAAGAAGGAAATAAACTATAAGGTCTAGATAAGGTAATGGATAAGGGTTTAGAAGATATAGAGGAAAGTGAAGAATCAGGTGTGATGTTATCTAATGCATGGGAGGGATGTTAGTGTAAGATGGTATATATTGGAAGGAATTGAAAAACCAAAGGTTTGAAGACACAAACCTAAAGTTGTTAAAATTCAAATTGAGCAAGCAAGGAGGCGTCATCAAAATTCAGTTCATCAAACATCACAAGACATAAGATGTATACACGGTTGGTGTAAAGATCGAAGCAACAGTAACCTTTTGATTAACATTATATCCTAAAAAAATACATTTTTGCTACAATATTGCAACTTATGAGTGTGGAATGGACGTAGTATGAGGGTAACAAGTGCAACCAAAGGTTTTGAGAAGGGAGTAATATGGTTGTTGTTTAAATAGCCTAAGATAAGAAGATTAATTTATAAGAACAAATGTAGGGGGCGATTTATAAGATATGTGGCTATTAAAAAATCATCAACCCAATACTTAGATGGAAGATGAAACTGAGTAAGAAGAGATAAACTAGTCTCAGTAATATGGTGATGTTTTCGCTCAGAAATGTCATTTTGTTCTAACATATATGGACAGGTTAGACGATGAAGAATCCCATATGTTTTAAGGAAAGCTTTGAAGGAGTTTGAGGTATATTCACCTTCATTGTTAGTTTATAATTTTTTTTTATTTTACATGAGAATAGGTTTTCAATCAAGCAATTGAATTTAATGAAGCACTTAGTAACATCTGATTTGTGATGTAATAGAAACAACGATGAAAAATGAGAGAAATCGTCAATAAAAATAACATAAATTTGCAGCCACTTACAGAAGGAATATGTAAGGTCCAAACATCTAAATGAATTAATTCTAAAGGTGAAATAGACCTATTAATGGATTCTATAAAAGGAAGTTTATGACTTTTAGTTATTGGATAAGATTCACAAAGTTTTTAAAGTCTAGATGAACTAGACTCATGCAAGATAGACTAAAGGATAAGTTGTTGAAGGACAAACTTAGAGGGATGGCCTAATCTTAAGTGTCAAATTTAGATTAGTGTCTTGACTCTTAGCAGTGCAGTGAAAGAGAGAAGAAGATGTGGATAAGGTATTAGGAAAGCCTTAGGGGACTAAAGATGTTGCAGATTAATGGGATATAATCGTGCTTTAGTCAAACCTTATAGAACTGTCTCTTATGTTTGCAGATTCTTAACAATAAAACAAACAACTGTAAAAATAATGTAGCAATTGTTATTAGCATAAAACTTTTGAATTGATAGCAAGTTATATGAAGCATTAAGACATATAAGGATATTTGTGATGAAGAAATTAGTGGTGAGAGAGGAAATTAATGAAGAACCAATATGTGTGATGTGCAAACCTCCTCCATTACCCACTGTAACCATGTTTGTACCCTTATATTGTTGCAGATATAAGTGGTTAAGATTAGTTATGATATGGTTGGTGGCACCACTGTCCAAGTACCATGAATGGTACATATCATAAGAGACATTTGACTAGGTTGCTAATGCTGCAAGTTGAGATGGAGGATGTAACAAAAAATCATTTGATTATAGCAGTTTAGGGCCCGATGATTTGTTTTTTCACAAACTTGGCAGGGTTACTGAGGTGTGGAGAAAAGCTTATTTGGAGTAGAGGATTTGGAATCATTTTTAGTTAAGTATATGAAAGTATTGGTTAGGAATTTAGCTTATTAGGGAAATGATTGATGGTATGGAGAAAATTTATTTATATAGTGTGGTGGTTTTGTGTTATTAGTGAATAAGTCAATGTTATTTTTGGGTTCAGCAAGCTTGATTTATGTGTAAATAATTTGCTCATAGTTAACTAACTCATCTTGAAAATCATTTAAGCTGATATTGGTGTTACGTGTTGTAAAATTCAGAGAGGCTATGAAATGATAAAATATAGAGTTGAGCCTCTTATAACACAGGAGATTAGATCCTCATCATCTACAGGTTTTCCAACAGTGGCAAGTTGTTAGACCAACTTTTAACTATCAATAAATAATTAGAACAACTTTGAGATCCCTAATTTAAATAATGAAGCTGTCTTTTGATATGAGAGATACGGGAGCGAAAATAAGATGCAAAGTGATTAACCAAGGTGGTCCATACTTGGCGAGAAGAATTTAGTCCATAAATAATGGACATAACTTTCCCAGATAATATGGCATTTATCCATATAAGGATAGATTAATCATTTTTTTACCATTAGATAGGCAGGGTTGAGGTCAGATGTGGTCTTCCCAGTATCATCAACAATAAACTACGAAGCACAAGGGTTGGAACCATTAACAATGCTTGAAAGATCATGGCTACGCAGGTCAGGAGTGAACTTAGTAGTTCAGTTGATATAATTAATGTCATTTAGTTTGACAGAAACTAGTTGGGTGATGTTGGGGATAACAAAAGTGGTGGAAGATTCACTTAAAGAGGCCATATAGATCGAGTAGGGTGAGCTAAAATGCTCTGATACCAGGTTAAAGGGATTAAGAAGGTTGGTTTTGCATATACTAGTATGAAGTATATTCATGTATTTATAAGGATATTTATATGTTTGTATTTACAAATAAGATAAGAACTTTAAAATACAAATCAAAGATTATAGTTATCAGATGTTAAATAATCAATTGGATAAGAAAAGTAATTTATATGTTTGTTTCCAGAAGCTTGTATATATCTTATTTAACATAGATTAGTTCATTCGGCCAAAATTAGGTATGGTAATAAGTACGTAGACATCAATTCATTATCTGGATCAATCTAGAAAATATATTAACATAAATAAAAGTAAAAGTAAGAAACTAATATAAAATCAATAATAGAGAGATGTATAAAAGCTTTAATTTGTACAAAAATAAAATACAATGAGGCCAAATGGTCATAAATTTTTTGCAAATGATTATGAAAAAGATTTAAATGTTTCATTTTAGTTCTAAGGGTGAGCAAAAAAACTAAAAAATCAAACTGTGAAAAAAAAAATCAAAATAATTAGAATTTTTAAAAAACTGACTGGTTCAGTTTTGGTTTTATAAGCCTGAAACAAAAAAAAACAAACCAAACCCAAATAAAAAAAATAAAAAAAACCAAGCTAAACTGAAACCAAACCCATTAGAAATTACAAAAATAACTATGAAAAACAATATAATTTTTTGTTTTTAATATAAAATAACAGAACCGAACTGGAACCGGTCGGTTTGAATCGGTTTTTGTTCTAAAATAACAAAACCAAAACCGGTTGGTTTAAACTAGTTTCGTTTAAAAAAAAAACCAATTTGGTTACTTTTTTATATATAAAAACCGAACCAAACCGAAAATGATCACCCCTATTTCTTTTTTTTCCTTTGTTCTTTTTTACATAGTGATGACTACTTGTAGTCTTAATTTATTTTATATTATTTTAATGGAATTGACTATTCTTTTGTTTTGGGTTGGTTCAAGTTCAATTGGTTTAATTTTGAAAATTTGTTAGTGATAGGTTCAGCTCTAACTCTCATTGAAAGAAGTAAAAAAAAAAAAAAAACACAACTACAAGTCATCTGGTCTATTGTGTGGTTGAGTAAATGCAAGTCATTTGGATCAAGGTTGTCAAAAAATAATTTTATATGACACAGAAAATGCAATATAAACTCAAATCATAAAAATAAATGATAGAATCGAAAAATCATAAGGAACTTCAAATTAATGGCAAGAACTCGACAATTAAAGAATAACATCAAACTTATCAACTTAAATTATTAGGTTAATAACAAAAAGGGATTTGGCAATTTGTTTTCTGAAAATAAAATATGCATAATTGTTTGGTTTTCAAAGTCCTAACTTCTAAGCAATAATGAAATGTTCTGGTATGAATGAAGGATGACTAGAAACAAAGATCCAGTCCTTGTCTAACCAAACAATGTAAGAAAAAATTTAAAAGGAAAAACTTTGTAGTCATCACTATGTAAAAAAGGACAAAGAAAAAGAAAGAAAATGAAACACTTAAATTTTTTTCACAATCGTTTGCAACAAATTTATGACCACATGGGCCTTGTTGTATTTTTTTTCACAAATTAAAGCTTTTATACATCTTTCTATTATTGATTTTATATTATTTTAATGGAACTTAATGTCAATTTATCTTCTTTTTTTGTCATACCTAGTAGTTATAGATTAAACACCATAAAATTTTCTGAGATATATGATAAATTGTTATTTGATTCTATAATTTTTCATTCTTTTGATTTGGGTAAGTTCAAGTTTAATTGGTTTGATTATGAAAATCTATTAGTGATAGTTTCAGCTCTAACTCTCATTGAACGAAGTAAAAAAAAAAACTACTACAAGTCATCTAGTCTATTATGTTGTTGAGTAAATGCAAGTCATTTGGATCAAGGTTGTCAAAAATATATTTTTTTATATGACACAGAAAATGCAATATAAACTCAAATCATAAAAATAAATTATAGAATCATAAAATCATAAGGAACTTCAAATTAATGGCAATAACTCGACAATTAAAGAATAACATCAAACTTATCAACTCAAATTGTTGGGTTAATAATAAAAAGGGATTTGCCAATATATGTTCTAGACATAAAAATATGCTTAATTATTTGGTTTTCAAGGTCCTAACTTCTAAGGAATAATGAGATGCTCTGGTATGAATGAAGGATGATTAGAAACAAAGATCTCGTTCTTATCTAACCAAACAATATAAGAAGAAATTTAAAAGGAAAAACTTAAAGGAAGAGGTTCACTTCTGATATAACCAATCATGATTCTATAACAAAATCAGCAACACAAACTCATTATATAAACACACATAATATCATAGAAATACATATTCGACTTTTTGTTTCCAAACAAGATAGGTATACTTCTCAGCATTCACTCTAGCTATAACTATAGGTTTCTTCAATTCACAAGAATGGGAGCCGTCACATATAACTGTAACAAAAAAATAAACTGATTAAATAATATAATAAGCAACATTGCCAATAAAAAGAAAAAAGAAACCCTAATCTTCTTCACTTCGAGCAATAAAAATTGTGATTAAGCAAAATTTAATACATAAAAAGATGACATCAAATCAAAATAATATCTAATAAGGCTTTGTTGATGAAGAAAAATAATAGAGAAGAAAAAAAATTCTTTTGCAGCCGTTTTTTTACAAGACTAAAAAAGGAGCAAAAGTAATTATAAGAAAAAGAGATCGACGAGAACAATACATACCTTTAGAGAAAACTGGGGTTTGGCCACTGAGTTGTTCTAAACTTCCAGCACTTTAGCGGCGCGAGCGAGACTATGAGATAATATCTTGATGTCCACTTTTACTTTACAGGGTTTTGTTTGCTAACTAGGGGAGAAAGAGAATTAATATTTATATTTTCTTTTTTATGTAATTTTACCCGATAAGTATATGTTGACTCAAAAAATCATACGATTTTATAAGTCAACTCATGATTTTAACAGCTTCGGTTTCGATAGTAATAAATGGAGGGAAATTCAGTCATAAAAATTGTTATAACATGTATTTAATGAAAAACTTATTATAACTTAGATGTTACATATCAATGGATACCAACATTTGTAAATAAAATTAAATATTAGATGTTAAGTGGAATGACATATTAAACTATATGTTAGATATATTTTTTATATTTTTTTATTAACTTTAAATTGAGATTTGAAAAGGTTTTCTCAATTTTAGTTTAACAAAATCTTTATTTTTTTATTAAAAAATGGCTCTAAAAAATCATCAAATCTACCATAAAGCTAGTTATCTTAGACATGTGAGGTCAAAATCATAAAAATAAATAAATAAGAGGAAGATAAAATTTCAATATATATGCACTAAATTCCCACATATATCATTCAACTATATATTTAGTAAATTTTACTATTTTTTCATAAATTTATTTTTTATTTTTTAATTATTGAATTTTGTTATCCTATTCTTAAGCAATTCTAGAATTTTGATAGTCAAAATAAAGTTTGAATAAATTAATATATATATTGATAGTCAAAATAAAGTTTGAATAAATTAATATATATATATATATATATATTAGGTTTATTTTAAAAAGTTTATTTGAATTTATTACTACTCGTTGAATGGAAGCTAAATATTTTTCTTTGTTGGTAAAGTATATTATGAAGCACAATAAGTATTCTATAATGATTTTTTTAAGAAAATTAAATTTTGACAAAATATTAAAAGAAAAAAAAAGATTTATAGTAGCAATGATTGACAAGGTAACAATTTGAAATTTTTCATTTGGATGGTCAAATGTCTCATTGGATAAGTTTACAAATTAATCGAGACCATAACTTATTTTAAAATGATACTATATTTGGAGTTGTTTAAAGGAGAAAGCAAGGGAATAGGCCTTCTTTATTTGGATTTATTACTTGGTGAATGTAAGCTAAATGTTTTTGTTTGTTGGGCTGGAGAATGAGAATGAGTAGAGAAATTACCATTTTTAGTTAGTTTGGAAAAAAAAAAAGCTCATTATAAACTAAAAGTGAGAATAATAATCTCTATTTATTGTTCTAGACATTGCAAGTTTGATGGTAATATATATAAACATACTTTTCTATAGTTTGTTTATCCTTGTCCTTCATTAATCAAACATAACACAAAAATATTTATTTTGTCTTGTATACTATTACCAAACACAATCTCGTCTCCATCTTTTGTTTCGTCTCATCTCATTTGTCATAATTGTCTCTTTTATTTTGAGACAATAATCATATATTATCTAAGATAGTGTTTGGATATTGTTTTAAGAAGAAAAAAAAACAGAGATAGTGGTGACAAAGAATCTTTATCCCTTAAACCAAACATGTTTTTATACCTTTCGTATTTGTCCCTGCTATCTTGGAAACTAACCAAACACAACTTGAGAGACATCTGGTCAAGAGGCATGCCTTTATTTAATGCATGAATGTTTTGTCTCTAAAGTTTGTGCCAAATAGATCAAGTTTAACTAGAGAATATTACATCCAACATCCAAGTGTAGTAGTTGATCCTAAGAGTATTAGCTCATCCGGGGTTCGATCTTCAAGAATCTCAATGGATATTCTATCTGAGGATGTTGTCTTGTTAATCCTTATGGACACCCTATATTCAAAATAATAATAGGTTTTTTGGCCTTATTGAGCCATCAAAGTTTTTATAGGCTAGATTAATGACCCTGGTTTTAAAAGAGCTTCAGGCAACATGATAAAGGCAGGCCTTAATGGATATATGTTATATTTGGATCTTAGGTGCCTAAGTGATTTTTATGATCCATCATAACTTTGGTTTCGTGTCTTATGTGACTTTTATTTTGAACACTTAGACACATTATCTGCTCATCGATAGCTTTCTTCATATTGAATTTTTTTTGGAAAACAAATATGTCCTAGCTACTTAAGCATTATGTGCCACTAGATTGGTGTTCGTACTATGCCACGAGCCAAGTTAAAATTTTTCTAACATAAAAAAGATGTTTAAGCGATATCAGTGCTTTTAAAGAAACAAGAAAGATGTGATACACGGGTCATTCATTTGATTGGGTTCAATAACGTCAGTTTATTTAATAAAATGATTAAAAAAAGCATTAACAATAAATAAAGCGGAAAAAATATGGTAATAATTAACTATAAAAAATGAGTTGGTGATATAATACTCAGGAGGAGAAGGAAGAAAAGCTCGTTAGAGACTCATCATCACTTTATTGTGGACACCGCCCCATCACCAGAAAAAGCTCACCGAAACGGTTTTAACACCATTGCGAAAGGCTACACGATGACTCTGAAAGATGTTGCACACGTCATCAAAGCAACAACCCGAAAAGCAAACCAAGCAAAATATCATAAAGTGAGCATTTAATGCTTATATTTAATCAATTAATTTAATTCAAAACATAAATTCTTATAAAAAGATAAATTTAAAAAAGACCAGAAATAACCCATATTATTTTCAAATTCAGTGAGAAATCCCATATAAACAAATATAAAAGAGTAATGGAGCTCAATCTCTAATTAAATAAATATTGACGGGTGAAACTAAAAAAAAATAAACTTTAAAATGGAAATAATAAAAAAAAAAGGCTACTTTGGACAAATCTCTTAAATCTGAGTTAATCTCTCAAACTCATAACCTATGAAATCTTAGAACTTATGATTTATAGTATTTTTTTTATGTCATTAATGAATTAAGATTTAATTCAATTAATTTTCATTTTTTTATTTCTTTTCAAAAGATCTTAAATTCTTTTTTTTCTTTTGCAATAAAAAATAATTGTTTTTGCAAGATTCAACACCTATGAGATCAACTATTAAACTCCAAACACTATTAATATATTAGACCCTTTGAATTTATGAAAATCTAGATTAATTAGACACCAATAATTAATATATTATAAAAATTTACAATTAAGTTCTATCCTTTTTTTAGCAATAAAGGTTAATCTCTAATTAAAAAATATTGAAGGATAAAATAAAAAAAATATTTAAATCTAAAAAATTGTCAAAGTAAAATAAATAACAATTCAAAGAATAAGGGTCAAATTTGACATAAAAATAAAATAAAATTAAACACTAGAGGATGAAATTGAAAAATAAATTCAATTAAAAAAAGGATTAAAACAAAACAAATAATAATTAAGAGAATGAGGACCAAATCTGATAAATAAAAAAATTAAAAGAGAATGAAATTGAAAAAAAATCAATTTTATAAATCATTTCAAATAAAATAAATAGTAATCAAAAGAACATGGACTAAATGTGAAAGAAAAATAAATTGAAAGGCTGTTTTGAAAATATGAAGGTTGAGGCGAGAAAATTAAAGAGGAGAGAAAAAAAAAGGTCATCGATGTCAAATTAAAAGTCCATACACCACATGCGCCACCTATAAATGGAGGGGTTGCAAAGACGATTTGAATGCCGCCCTGGAAGCCATCATTTGACCACTGCAACACCTCGCATAAGCTACTAGAATGGCATGGTTTAGACCCACTTATGAATGGCATGATACATGTAATGCATGCTTCAATCATCTTTTTTTTAATAATATTTATATTTATTTTATTACAAAATATTCATCATTCAACTTGAAAATAACAAAAAAAATAAGATGAAAAGACAAAAAAGCCCCCGAATGCCAATTAAAGAATTTGTAATTTTAAGAGTAATTAAGTTATTTTACCGAGCTTTAAAAATAAAAAAATTTAAATAACCCTTAGACAAAAATTCATTATTTCTTGCTTTTAATTATAAGTTATTAATTTTATTATACAAAAAAATATGAAATGATTCTATTATATCAAAAGCCAGGTCAAATGTATATGGTGAAAATGACAAAATCATTGCTACACTTCATAATACAAATAAGTTTAGAACTACATTATCTTATATTATTCGAAACACTCTTTTATTTTAGTTTTTTTTAATACTAAATTTTTTAAAAAAATTACATAATTAAAATTTTAAAATGTAAAAATAGATAAAAATGAGACATTATAAAACCCAAAGGAGCTAAAATATAGTTAATGCAAATCTTTATTATTATGAATTTACAAGGCCATATTTGAGGATGTGGTTGAACTGACTTTTCATTAAGTTTTGAATTTTTTATTTTAAATTAAATTTTTTTCAGTATTTTTAGATTATTTTAATATATTAATATCACAAATATACTAAAAAATATATTATTTTAATATATTTTAAAAATAAAAAATATTTTAAAAAACATCATTTCCCATACTTTAGATAAGCACTAAACAAACAAAACGATCCACTTCATGCTTACACGTCCTCTTAAAAAAACCAGAAACCACCAAATTTATTTAATGTGCATCTCTCTCACTGTAGAATCTTATTGTTTATAAATACGTGGTCTCTACCTCCCTGTCTCTCTATCTCCACGTTGTCTCCCCTGAAAGAGCATAAGAACAAAAATACTGTCTTGAAGTTCTCTCTATCTCTATAACAGGTTTATTCTATTTTTTGATTTTTTTATTAACAAGACTAATTATTTACGCTAGTTATTGTCTCTTTTCTTGTTCCTGTCTTTCTTTAATTTGTTCTTGTATTGGTTCAGCTGTGTTTGTGTGTGCCATCATCCACGCCATGGCCGTTACGCTATTCTTTTTG
>Ga0325401_1003545_pt1 | contig 14356 bp, 13 predicted proteins | sample PopdelMetagenome_FD_205666 | JGI IMG/M metagenome (GOLD analysis project Ga0325401, IMG submission 205666) | Populus deltoides microbial communities from Bellville, Georgia, United States - Xylem-PdKOR-R2 | ecosystem: Host-associated > Plants > Phyllosphere > Stem > Wood/Secondary xylem | place...
AACGCGTCGCGGACCAGCAGCGCGCGCGCCACGGGTTTCAGCATCGCCGCCTCGTCGCCCTCGACGATGTTCCACACCGACAGCGCCTCGTGCCCGTTCATCAGGCTGCGCTCGCTCGACTTTCCCGTCAGCACCGACTCGATATAGCCCTGGCCGAAGCTCATGCCGGTTCGGAACACGGCGGACAGATATTTGCGCGCGGTGTCGGTGGCGTCGACCGACGCCGGCGGGACCAGGCAATTGTCGCAATTGCCGCAGGTCTCGGCCGGGCTCTCGCCGAAATGGCGCAGCAGCACGGCGCGGCGGCACCCGGCCGTCTCCACCAGCGCGCCCAGCGCGTTCAGCCGCGCGCGCTCGCCCGGCTGGCGCGCGGGCTCCACCTCGCCCATGCGCTGGCGGGCGCGGGCGAAGTCGTCGGACCCCCAGAACAGGTGCGCCTCGGCCGGGTCGCCGTCGCGGCCGGCGCGGCCCGTTTCCTGGTAATAACTCTCGATCGATTTGGGCAGGCCGGCGTGGATCACGAAGCGCACGTCGGGCTTGTCGATGCCCATGCCGAAGGCGACGGTGGCGCACATCACCATCGTCTCCGACGCGACGAAATCGGCTTGGTTCCTGGCGCGCACCGCGGGGTCCAGCCCGGCGTGATAGGCGCGCACGGGCCGGCCGGTCGCCGCCAGCGCCTCCGCCATCCGCTCGGTGCCGGCACGCGAGGGGACGTAGACGATGCCGGGGCCGGCGATGCGGCGGACCAGGTCAGCGACCTGGCGCCCGCCGCCCTCGCGGGGCTGGATGGCGTAGCGGATATTGGGGCGGTCGAACCCCGACACGATCACGCCGTCCGCCGGTATCCCCAGCTGGGCCGCCACGTCCGCGCGCGTGTGCGCGTCCGCCGTCGCCGTCAGCGCCAGCCGGGGGACGTCGGGAAACGCGTCCATCAGCGGGGCCAGCAGGCGATAGTCGGGGCGGAAGTCGTGGCCCCATTCGGACACGCAATGCGCCTCGTCGATCGCGAACAGTGCCACGTGCGCGCGTTCCAACAGGTCGCGAAAATGGCCGGACGAGGCGCGTTCGGGCGCCACGTAGAGCAGGTCCAGCTCGCCGTCAGTCAGCCGGCGCATCGTCTCGCCGCGGTTTTCGTCGACGCTGGTCAGGGTGGCGGCGCGGATGCCGACCGCGGTGGCGGCGCGCAGCTGGTCGTGCATCAGCGCGATCAGCGGCGAGATCACGACGCAGCAGCCCGGCAGCATGGTCGCCGGCAACTGATAGGTCAGCGACTTGCCCGCCCCCGTGGGCATCACCGCCAGCGTGCGTTCGCCGCTGAGCGCACGAGCCACCACGTCGGCCTGCACGCCGCGAAAGGCGGGAAAGCCGAAGATACGGTGGAGCTGGTCGAGGGGATCGGTCACGAGCGGAACCATCTAGGGGCGGGGGCGCCCGCCCGGAAGTCGCGTCGCGCGACTATTCGGCGGCGAGCGCCTCGGCTTCCGCTTCGGGCGTCCTCTCGGCCATCTGACGCGCCCACATGGCGGCGTAGGTGCCCCCCAGCGCCAGCAGCTCGGCGTGACTGCCCTGTTCGGCGACGCGGCCGCCGTCCAGCACGACGATGCGGTCGGCGTGGACCACGGTGGACAGGCGGTGCGCGACGACGAGCGTGGTGCGCCCGCGCTCGACGCGTTCCAGCGTGTCGAGGATCGCGGCCTCGGTGCGGCTGTCGAGCGCGCTGGTCGCCTCGTCCAGGATCAGGATCGGCGGGTTCTTGAGCAGGGTGCGCGCGATCGCCACGCGCTGTTTCTCGCCGCCCGACAGCTTCAGGCCGCGTTCGCCGACGCGCGCGTCGTAGCCGTCCGGCTGCCCCTCGATGAAGCCGTCGATGGCCGCCCCGCGCGCGGCGGCGCGCACGTCCGCCTCGGTGGCGCCGTCGCGACCATAGGCGATGTTGTAGCCGATGGTGTCGTTGAACAGCACCGTGTCCTGCGGCACGATGCCGATCGCGTCGCGCAAACTGGCCTGCGTCACGTCGCGCAGGTCCTGGCCGTCGATGGTGATGCGACCGGCGTCCACGTCGTAGAAGCGGAACAGCAGGCGGGCCAGCGTCGACTTGCCAGCCCCCGACGCGCCCACCACCGCCACCGTGGCGCCCGGGGGCAAGTCGAGGTCGAGCCCGTCCAGGATATCGCGGTCGGCGTCGTAGCCGAAGCGGACGCCCTCGAACCGCACGTGCCCGCCCCGCACCGCGAGCGGGGTCGCGTGGGCTGCGTCGCGGACCTCGGCGCCGGTGTCGAGCAGGTCGAACATCGCGGCCATGTCCGTCGCCCCCTGGCGCACGGTGCGGTACACCATGCCGAGCAGGTCGAGCGGGCGGAACAGCTGCGCCAGCAACGTCGACACGAACACCACGTCGCCCGCCGAGAAGCGGCCCTGCGACCAGCCCCAGGCGACCGCGCCCATCGCCAGTCCCAGCATCGCGTTGGTGATCGCCGACTGGCCGATATTGAGCCAGGCGAGCGAATTCTCGTTGCGGACCGCGGCCTCGGTATAGGCGGCGACCCCGCGCTCGTAGCGCGCCGCCTCGCGACCTTCCGCGCCGAAATACTTCACCGTCTCGAAATTGAGCAGCGAGTCGACCGCGTGGGCGACGGCGCCGGTGTCGAGGTCGTTCATCCGCACGCGCAGCGCGTTGCGCCAGTCGGTGACGACGCGGGTGAAGCCGATGTAGAGCAGCACCATGCCGGCGGTCGCCCCCACCAGCCACAGGCCGAAGCTGCGCCCGAAGATCGCCAGCACCAGCGCCAGTTCGAGCAAGGTCGGCGCGATGTTGAACAGCAGGAAATAGAGCATCGTGTCGATGCTCTTGGTGCCGCGCTCCACCACCTTGGTGACGGCACCGGTGCGGCGTTCGAGGTGGAAGCGCAAGGACAGGCGGTGGAGGTGGCGGAACACGTCGCCCGCCAGCCGGCGCGCGGCGTCCTGGCCCACCCGCTCGAACACCGCATTGCGAAGATTGTCGAACAGCGTCGTGCCGAAGCGCGAGGCGGCGTAGGCGACGACCAGCGCCACCACCAGCGCGGCGCCCGAACGATCCCCCCCCGCCATCCGGTCGACCGCGTATTTCAGCGTATAGGCGGCGCCGAACACCTGGAGCAGCTTGGAGCAGACGACCAGCGCCATCGCGCCGACGATGCGCGCGCGCAGGCGCGGCGCGTGGGCGGGCCAGAGATAGGGCAGAAAGCGGCGCAGCGTCGGCCAGAGCGGCTGGTCGCTCCGGGTCCGGGTCGTGGGGTCGGAGGACATTGGCCTCTATGTCGGGACGCGGGCGGGCGGGCGCAACGGCCTTGCCCTACGCCGGCTTATCCACCACTCGCCGGGGGCAGCGCGCGTGACACGGTGAACCTGCCGGCCGTAGGACCGGGTGATGCTCGGGATCGCATGCGAGGGGATGGCAGTCCTCGCCGCGCGCTGCACCCCTAGACCCGGTGCGGGTGAAGCTATCTTCCGTGGTCCTGCCGCCCGAAATCGGCCCGCGCGTCGTCCTGGCCCTGTTCGACGATGCCGCGGCGCACCGCGCGGGTGCGGGTGAACAGGTCGAACAGCAGGTCGCCGTCGCCGCGCCGGATCGCGCGTTGCAGGTGGGTCAGGTCCTCGGTGAAGCGTTGCAGCACGTCCAGCACCGCGTCGCGATTGGCCAGGAACACGTCGCGCCACATGGTCGGGTCGGACGCGGCGATGCGCGTGAAGTCGCGGAAGCCGCCCGCCGAATAGGTGATGACTTCTCCGCGATCGACCTCCTCCAGGTCGGACGCGGTGCCGACGATGGTATAGGCGATCAGGTGGGGCAGGTGGCTGGTCACCGCCAGCACGCGGTCGTGGCGCTCGGGGCTCATCACCGCCACTTCCGCGCCCAACGCCTGCCAGAAGGCCGATACGCGCCCGACGGCGAACGGGTCGGTGCCGTCCGCGGGCGTCAGGATGCACCAGCGGCCGCGGAACAGCTCGGCGAAGCCTGCCTCCGGCCCCGACCGCTCGGTGCCCGCCACCGGGTGCGCGGGTACGATCGCGGTGCCCGGCGGCAGCGCCTGCGCCAGGGCCGCGGCCACCGACGCCTTGCACGACCCCACGTCGGTGACGACCGCGTCGGCGGGCAGGTCGGGGGCGAGTTCCGCCGCCGCCGCGCCGATCGCGCCGACGGGGACGCACAGGATCACCAGGTCGGCGTCGGTGACGGCCGCGCCCGGATGGTCGGTCACGTCGTCCGCCAGCCCCAGAGAGCGCGCCGCCTCTCGCACGGCGGGGTCGGCGTCGTGGCCGGTGATCGCCGCGCCCGGCATCGCCGCCCGGACCGCGCGGGCGACGGACGAGCCGATCAGCCCCAGCCCGATCACCGCCACCCGCGCGAAGGGCAGCATCAGGCGTTGTCCGGCACGGGCCGCTCGACCAGCGCACGCAGCGCGGCGGCCACCCCGCGGCATTCCTCCTCGGTGCCGATGGTGATGCGCAGCGCGTGGGGCAGGCCCTGGCCCGGCAGCCAGCGGACGATGTAACCCGCCTCCATCAGTCCCTTGTACGCCGCCTCCGCGGTTAGCGGCCCCTCGAACAGCACCAGGCTGAAATTCGCCTCGCTGGGCACGGCGCGCAGCCCCGCGTTACCCATCGCGGCCACCTCGCCCTCGAACCAGGTCCGCCAGCGCAGGTTGTGCTCGCGCGTGGCGTCGACGAAGCCCGTATCGGCCAGCGCGGCGACGGCGGCGTCCTGGCCGGCGGTGGTGACGTTGAAGGGCGCGCGGATGCGGTGCATCGCGTCGATCAAGGAGGCGGCTGCGTAACCCCAGCCGATCCGCTCCGCCGCCAGCCCGTGAATTTTGGAAAAGGTGCGCGTCACCAGCACGTTGGGCGCTGTGCGCGCCAGGTCCAGCCCGCCGTCGTCGTCCTGCGGTGCCAGATACTCGGCGTACGCCTGGTCGATCACCAGCAGCACGTGCGGCGGCAGGCCGGCGTGGAGCCGCGCCACCTCGGCGCGCGGGATAAACGTGCCGGTGGGGTTGTTGGGATTGGCGAAGAACACCAGCCGGGTTCGCTCGGTAACGGCGGCCAGGATCGCGTCGACGTCGGTGGCGTAGTCGGCATCGGGCGCGATCACTGGCACTGCGCCCACGCGGCGCGTCGCGATCTCGTACACCGCGAAGCCGTAGCGGACGTGGATCGCCTCGTCCCCCGCCCCCGCGAACGCGCCGGCGGCTAGGTGCAGCACCTCGTCCGATCCCGTGCCGTAGATGATGCGCGCCGGATCGAGGCCGTAGGTTGCGGCCAGCGCCTCGCGCAGACCCGTCGCGCCGGGGTCGGGATAGCGTTCAAGCGAACGCTCCGCCGCCGCGAACGCCGCCGCGGCGGCGGGGCTGGTGCCGAGCGGGTTCTCGTTGGACGACAGCTTCACCACCCGCCTGCCGTCGTCGGTGGTCGAGCGGCCAGGGACGTAGGGGGCGATGCCCATGATCCAGGGCTTGGGTTCAGGGGCGATCGGGGGGGCGGACAGCTGTGCGGTCGTCATGGGCAGGTCGCTTAGCGGGGGCGCGCTTGCCTCGCCAGCCCGTGCCCCCTAGCGCGGCCGCCGTGGCGAGCGTGGCGAACAGGATGGAGGACGGCGCGAAACTGGGCGTCGGGCGGCGCGCGGTGCTGGCGGGGCCGCTGGCGCTGGACGGCGGCGGTGCGCTGTCGCCGGTCGAGATCGCCTACGATACCTACGGCACGCTGGCGCCGGACGGCGGCAACGCGGTGCTGATCTGCCACGCGCTGACGATGGACCAGCACGTCGCCTCGCGCTCGCCGCGCACGGGCAAGCCCGGCTGGTGGGCGAACGTGGTCGGGCCGGGCCTGGCGATCGATACCGACCGGCACTTCGTGGTCTGCGCCAACGTGCTGGGCAGCTGCTTAGGGTCGAGCGGCCCGGCGAGCATCGATCCCGCGACGGGCGGCCCCTTCGCGATGCGCTTTCCCGTCATCACCGTGCGCGACATGGTACGCGCGCAGGCGATGCTGCTCGATCATCTGGGCGTGGAAACCCTGCGGGCCGTGGTCGGCGGGTCGATGGGGGGGATGCAGGCGCTGAGCTGGGCCGCCACCTATCCCGAACGCGTGCGCGCCTGCGTCGCCGTCGCCACCGCCGCGCGCCACACGGCCCAGAACATCGCCTTCCACGAGGTCGGGCGCCAGGCGGTGATGGCCGATCCGCGCTGGGCCGAGGGCGACTATTACGACGCCGAGCCGCCCGCCGCCGGGCTGGCGGTGGCGCGCATGGCCGCGCACATCACCTACCTGTCCGAGGCGGGGCTGACCGAGAAGTTCGGCCGCAAGCTCCAGGCGCGCCCATTATATCCTCAGGGGGCCAAGGGCTTCGGCTTCGACGCGGACTTCCAGGTGGAAAGCTATCTGCGCCACCAGGGGATCAGCTTCACCGACCGGTTCGACGCCAATTCCTACCTCTATATCACTCGCGCGATGGATTATTTCGACCTGGCCGAGGAGCATGGCGGCCGGCTGGCGGACGCGTTCGCCGGCGCGGCGGCGGGGGGCACGCGCTTCTGCCTGGTCAGCTTCGACACCGACTGGCTGTACCCCACCGCCGAATCGCGCGCCGTGGTGCGCGCGCTGCACGCCGCCGGCGCGCCCGCCAGCTTCGTGGAATTGAGCAGCCCCTACGGCCACGACGCTTTCCTGCTCGATTCGCCGGAGATGGAGGCGGTGCTGGCCGGTTTCCTGGGCGGGCTGGCGTGACGATCGAACTCGACGACGACCCCGCGCGGCTGGACCGCGACCGGGTGCACGGCTGGCTGGCCGGCAGCTATTGGTCGCCGGGGCTGGCACGCGCGACGTTCGAGCGGGCGGTGGCCGGCTCGCATTGCCTGGGCGCGTACGCGGCGGACGGGGGGGCGGAAGGCGAACAGCTCGGCTTCGCGCGCGCGATCGGCGACCGCGCGACCTTCGCCTGGATCGCCGACGTGTGGGTGGACGCGCCCGCGCGGGGGCAGGGGCTGGGGCGGCGGATGGTCGGCTGGTTCCTGGACCATCCCGACTATGCGGGTCTGCGCCGCGTGGCTCTGGTCACGCGCGACGCGCACGGCGTCTACGCGCCGCTGGGGTTCCACGCCCCGCTGCGGCCGGGGAATTACATGGAGCGGCTGGACCCCGGTGCGGCGGCGTTGCTGCGCGGGCAGGCGCCGTCGTGAACGCGTTGCGCCCCGATCTGCGCTCCGATCTCAGGGTGATCGCCGACGCGGTGCCCCGGCACGCGCGCGTACTGGACGTGGGCTGCGGCTCGGGCGAGCTGATGGCGACGCTGGAGGCGGAGCGGGGGGCGGACGCGCGCGGGCTCGAGATCGACCGCGCGCTGGTGGCCGCCGCCGTCGCGCGCGGCCTGTCTGTGGTGCAGGGCGACGCCGATACCGACCTGGCCGACTATCCCGACGACGCGTTCGATTACGCGGTGCTGTCGCAGACGCTTCAAACCGCGCGCGCGCCTGACCGCGTGTTGTCGCACCTGCTGCGCGTGGCGCCGCGCGCGTTCGTCAGCTTTCCCAATTTCGCGCACTGGCGCGTGCGCCTGTCGTTGTTGTGGGGCGGGCGGATGCCGGTCACGCGGCTGCTGCCCGAACGCTGGTACGACACGCCTAACATCCATCATCTGACCGTGGACGATTTCCGCGCTCACCTGCGCGAACGGAGGATCGCCATCGAGCGCGCCTGGTTCCTGCGCGGCGGGCGGCCGACGGCGCGCGCGGCGGCCAATCTGATGGCGGAGAACGCGGTGTTCCTGTTGCATCGGTGACACGCTCGGCAACGAAGCGAGACGAAACGGCGATAAAAATGCAGCAATAGTGGGAACAAGGTCCAGGACGGGCCGTTCGCGGGTTCCGGCATCGAGAGGATCATGGGCAAGACCGCACTCATCGTAGAGGACGAGATCTTCGTCGCACTGGACCTGGAGCGCATCCTGTTGGACGCCGGATATCAGGTATGCGGGATCGCGCCCGATGCCAAGGCAGCGATGGAATGCGCGGGATCGTGCGACTTTGCACTGGTCGACGTGAACCTGCGCGACGGGATGACCGGCCCCACGGTCGCCGAGCGGCTGATGGCCGAGCACGGCGTCCGGGTGGTGTTCGTCACCGCCAATCCGTCGCAGATCGGCGGAGGTCGCGGCGCACTGGGTTATGTCCGCAAACCCTTCAGCGAACATGCCATTCTGGCCGCCGCCCGGCTGGCGGAGCAGGCGGCGGCGTACGGACAAGGCGAGGAACTAATCCAGATCGCCGCCAATTGAGCGACGGCGGCGCGTAGACTCCCCCGCCATCGACTTCGGAACGAGGGCATGGCCCGAAGCTAGGGCTGGATCCGGCTCAACGCCGCCCGCGGTACGCGCACCGTCATGGCCAGCCCCTCGGGCCGCCAGTCGCGTTCCACCGTGCCACCCAGCTGGCGCACCGCGCTCAATTCGACCAGGCGGCTGCCGAAGCCCTCCGCCGGTGTGCTCGGCTCGGAGACGCGCGGGCCGCCCGTCTCGCACCAACGGAACACCACGTTGCCCCCGGCTTCGTCATCCTCCGCCGCCACGTCCAGCCGCACGCGGCCCCCGTCCGCCGACAGCGCGCCGTACTTGGTGGCGTTGGTCGCCAGCTCGTGGAACAGCAGTGCTACGGGCGTGGCGCCGCGGTCGTCCACGCCCACGTCGTCGCCGGTCAAGTCGACGCGCACCGCGTCGGCGCGCTGATAGGGCTCGAACAGGTCGCCGAGCAGTCCGCGCAGCGAGTCCTGCCGCGCGGACGGGCGCGACGCGACGCTGTGCGGCCGTACGAAATCGTGCGCGCGGCCGAGCGCGGTGATGCGCTGGCGCAGGTCGGTGGCGGCGGGCGCGAATTCGGGCCGAGCGCGCGCCGCGAAACCCACCAGCCCGCTGATCACCGCGAACACGTTCTTGATCCGGTGCGACAGTTCCTGGCTGATGACCTCGCGCTCCTCCAGCGCCAGCTTCTGGGCGTGGATGTCGGTGCACGTGCCGAACCAGCGCGTGATGCGCCCGTCCTCGCTTCGCATCGGCAGCGCGCGGCCCAGCACCCAGCGATAGGTGCCGTCGCGGTGCCGCAGCCGATACTCGATCGTATAGGGGTCGCCGGTCGCCAGACTATACCGCCACGCTTTCCAGGCGCGGTCCTGATCGTCGGCATGGAACATGCCGTTCCACGCCTCGCCGTCCGTGGAGCCAGCGGGCACGCCCGTGAACTCGTACCAGCGGGCGTTGTAATAATCGTGGAAGCCGTCGGGCAGCGTCGACCACACCATCTGGGGCATGGCGTCCGCCAGCGTGCGGAAGCGCAGCTCCGACTCCTCCAGAGCGCGTTCCTGTTGCGCCGCCGCGACCCGCCCCTCGGCCGCCGTGCGCCCGCGCTGGAGTCGTGCCATCGCGGCGCCCGCCAGCAGCGTCAGACCGCTGCGCTGGAAATCGGTCAGCCCCGTCGGCCGCGGCACCATGTCCATGACGCACACCGTGCCCAGCACTACGCCGTCCGGCGTCACCATCGGCGCGCCGGCGTAGAAGCGGACGGCCGCCGCCGCGCCCGTTACCAGCGGACTGTCGGCGAAGCGCGGGTCGGCGGCGGTGTCGGGTACTTGGAGCAGGTCGGACCCGCCCAACGCGTGCGCGCAGAAGCTGTCGCCGCTGGCGGTACCGACGAGGTCGGTGCCGGCGGCGGCCAGGAAGCGCTGGTGATCGCCGTCGATCGCGGTGACCAGCGCGACCGGCACGCCGCACAGCTCGGCGGCGAAAGAAACCAGATCGTCCATGTCGCCGCGGTGCCGGGTGCCCGACAGGTCGTAGGCGGCGACGACGCGCGCGCGCCCCGCGCCGCCCGTATCCGGGCCCGGTCCGCCGGCCCCGCACCCCCCGTCCGTCAGCTGCTGGTCGGGGAGGGGCAGGTCGGTCACTGTTGGATCCTAGAAGGGAACGTCGTCGTCCAGGTCGTCGGCGAAGCCGCCACCACCACCGAACCCGCCGCCGCCGCGGCTGTTCCCGCCGCCACCGCCGCCACCACGCGATCCGCCGCCGCCGCCGAACCCGCCGCTATCGCCGCCGCCCCAGTCGTCGCGGCCGCCCCCGCCCCCGCCGGCGCCGCCGCTACCGCCGCCCCCGCCGGGTCCGTCGAGCATGGTCAGCACGCCGCCGAAGCGGGGCACGACCACCTCGGTGGTGTAGCGGTCCTGGCCGTTCTGGTCCTGCCACTTGCGCGTCTGGATCTGGCCTTCGAGATAGACCTTGGAGCCTTTGCGCAGGAAACGCTCGGCCACGTCGCCGAGCCGTTCGTCGAAGATGGCGACCTGGTGCCACTCCGTCTTTTCCTTGCGCTCGCCCGACTGGCGGTCCTTCCAACTCTCGGACGTGGCGAGGCGCAGGTTCACGACCTTGCCGCCGTTCTGAAACGACTTACTCTCCGGGTCGCGGCCCAGATTGCCGACCAGGATGACCTTGTTGACGCTGCCCGCCATGCCTTGCTCTCTTCGTGGTGGGGCGGGGCCGCGCTACAATCCCAGCGCGACGGCCGCCCAATAGGTGATACCCGCCATGACGTACGCGCAGGCGAACAGATAGCCAACCATGAATAAGGGCCAGCGCCAGCCGTTGGTCTCGCGCCGCGTGACGGCGATGGTGGATATGCACTGTGGCGCCCAGACGAACCACATCAGGAACGCGAGCGCGGTGGGCAGCGACCAGCGCGACCGCAACCGGTCGGTCAGGGCGCGCTGGCCCCCCTCGGCTTCCGGGTCGTCGATCGCGTAGACGGTACCGATCGCCGCCACCGCCACCTCGCGCGCGGCCATGGCCGGGATCAGCGCCAGCGCGATGTCGCGGTTGAAGCCGATCGGCCTGACCGCCACCTCCAGCCCGTTCGCGATGCGCCCCGCGACCGAGTAATCGACGGGCGACACCGCGCTCCCCTCGGGCGGCTTGGGATAGCTGAGCAGCACCCACAGCACGACGGTGGTCAGCGCGATGGTGGTGCCCGCGCGTTTCAGGAACACCGCCGCGCGCGTCCACAGGCCGATCCCCAGGTCCGACAGGCGGGGCAGCTGGTATTTAGGCATTTCCATCATGAAGCCCGACGAGGCGCCGCGCGTCACCGTGCGCCGCAGCAGCAGCGCGGCTGCGAACGCGCCGGCGATGCCCAGCACGTACAGACCGAACAGCACCAGCCCCTGCAACCCCACGCCCGGCGCCACGTCGCGCGCCGGGATGAACGCGCCGATGATGATGGTATAAACGGGAAGCCGCGCCGAACACGTCATCAGCGGCGCGATCAGGATGGTGGTCAGCCGGTCCTTTTCATCCGAGATGGTGCGCGTCGCCATGATGCCGGGCACCGCGCAGGCGAAGGACGACAGCAGCGGGATGAAGGCGCGGCCCGACAGGCCGACGCGCGCCATCATGCGGTCCATCAGGAACGCGGCGCGCACCATGTAGCCCGACGCTTCCAGCACCAGGATAAACAGGAACAGGATCAGGATCTGGGGCAGGAACACCACCACCGCGCCGACGCCCGCGATCAGCCCCTGCGTCACCAGCCCGCGCAGCCAGGTGTCGGGCAGCGTCGCCGACACCGCCTGCTCCACCCAGGTGAAGCCCGCCTCGATCCAGCCGATCGGCGCTTCCGACCAGCTGAACACCGCCTGGAACATCACGAACATCAGCGCCGCCAGCAGGATCGGGCCGACCACGGGGTGCAGCGCCGCGGCGTCCAGCGCCTGGCCCCAGCGGCGGGCGGGCGTTTCGGCGGTGGTGGCGGCGCGGGCGATGGCGCGGGCGCGGCGCTGAAGCGCGGCGAGATCGCCGTCGCCCGGCCGGCGGGCCGGAGGCTCGTTCGACGTCGCGGGATCGAGCGCGACCCCGTCGTCGAACGCTTCGCGCCGGCCGGGCGGAGCTTGGCGCGGCTGTGGAGAGCGCGACGCGTTCTCTACCGCCGCGCCAAGCTCCGCCAGTCCCCGCCGCCGCACCGCCACCGTGGGCACCACCGGCACCCCCAGCTCGCGCGTCAGCGTGTCCGCGTCGAGCGTCAGCCCGTCGCGCTCGGCCAGGTCGACCATGTTGAGCGCCACCACCGTCGGCCGGCCCAACGCGATCAGTTGCAGCGCGAAGCGCAGGTGGTTGTCCAGGTTGGCGGCGTCCACCACCACCACCAGCACGTCGGGCACGCGTTCAAAGCCGCCGCGCCCCGTCACCACGTCGCGCGTCACCGCCTCGTCGGGCGAGGACGGATCGAGGCTGTAGGTGCCGGGCAGGTCCACCAGCTCGGCCGGGCGCCCGTCGGGCAGCACCAGCCGGCCCGAATGGCGTTCCACGGTGACGCCGGGATAATTGCCCACCTTCTGCCGCGCGCCGGTGAGCGCGTTGAACAGCGCGCTCTTGCCGGCATTGGGATTGCCGACCAGCGCCACCAGGGGGGCAGGGGTCATCGCGTGCGAAAGGCTCGGTTCAGGCGGCGTCCGTCACGTGGATGGCGCCGGCCACCGCGCGACGCAGCGCCACGGTCATGCGGCCGACGCGGCACGCCACCGGCCCGCCGCCGCCCCAGCCGGCGCGGTGCAGCACCTCCACGTCCACGCCCTCGTCCACGCCCAATTCGCGCAGGCGCCGCGCTTCCGGTTCGGCCAGCCGGGCCCAGTCGATCGCCGACACGGTGGCCGTCTGCCTGCGGGGCAGGCGGTCCAGCGTCTGCGCGGGGGCACGGATCGGGGCCATTTCCATCTGCGAGCGATTATCAAAAACCTCTGCGGCAGGAAAGACAAATCTGCTGGCCGGGCAGACGCTTCCCGGAACCGCGCCGCCCGCTCGGCGGTTTTATCCACAGGCAGGGGGCAAGCGATGGAACCGGTCTTTTTCGTCCTGGCGATCCTGGGTTGCGGTGACGCGGGCGAGGCGTGTCGCGAGGTTCGGGCCGAAGCCGTCCGCTACGTGACCCGCGCCCAGTGCCGCGCGGCCATCACGGACGCGCTGACCCGCAGCACCGCGCTCGACTTCCCCGTGATAGAGGCCGATTGCCGACCGAGCGGCGTACAGATCGCGAGCGCGGCCGCCCGCTGACCACGGCTCCCTATCGTCCGGGTCGCGTCCACAGATCGCCCGGCCGGGGCACGTCCGCGTAGAGCGTCCGCCGCCGCGCCGCCTGCGCGCCCGCGCGCGCGATCCAGCCCAGCTTGGCGCCGCGCGAGGTGACGACGCGGGCGTCCCAGGCCGCCGCCCCCCGGTCGCGCACCGCGCGCGCGATGTCGCCGTATATGCCCGCCGCCGCCAGCACCGCCCATGCGGACCGGAACGTCAACGCCGGCGTGCCGCCGCGCGCGCTGGCCTCATACGCTTCCGCCCGGTCGGCCAGCCGCCGCCCCAGCATCGCCAGCCGAGTGCGATAGGGGGGCTTCATCTGCTCGCCCGGCGGCACGTCGATCTCGACCAGCCATTCCAGCGGCAGGTAGCATCGCCCGCCCGCGTCGTCCTCGGCCAGGTCGCGGGCGATGTTGGCCAGCTGGAACGCCAGCCCCAGGTCGCAGGCCCGGTCCAGCACCGCCCGGTCGGCGGGGTCGACGCCCATCACCGCCGCCATCATCAGCCCCACCGCGCCGGCCACGCGGTAGCAGTAGAGCATGAGATCGTTCTCCCCGCGCGGGCGCCAGCCATCGGCGTCCATTGCGAAGCCCGCCACCAGCTCGCGCGGCCATTCGGGCGGCATCCGCGTCTCGGCCACCACCACCGCCAGCCCGTCATAGGCGGGCAGGCCCGTGGGCACGCCGGCCAGCGCCAAGTCGGTCAGCCGCGCGATCTCCGCCACGCGCGCGCGCGCCTGCTCGGGGCTGTCGTCCGCCGCCAGCGCGCCGCCGCCCTCCTGCCCGTCCGCCGCGTCGTCGCCCGCCCGGCACCAGGCGTAGAGCAGCCAGGCGCGCTCGCGCGTCGCGGGATCGAACAGCTTGCTGGCGGCGGCGAAGCTTTTCGAGCCGCGGGCGATGGAGTCTCGCGCGTGCCGCACGAGCGCGGAGCGGTCGTGCGGCGCGCCATCGCCCGGCCGGCGGGCCAGGAGTCCGTCCGACGGCGCGGGCGGGGCGCCATCGCCCGGCCGGCGGGCCAGAGGCCCGTCCGACGGCGAGGCGGAGCCGTCGCCCGGCCGGCGCGGAGCGTTCGACGTCATGGGTGGGCGTCTCCGCGTACTGCCGAAAGTACCCGCCCGGCCGGGCGCGGGCGGCCGCGCCCTTTACGTCGAACGGGCCTGCAGGCCCGCCGGCCGGGGGGGGGGGGGGGGGTTGGGGGGGGGCGCCAAACCCCCCCCCCCCC
>Ga0325401_1003546_pt1 | contig 14351 bp, 9 predicted proteins | sample PopdelMetagenome_FD_205666 | JGI IMG/M metagenome (GOLD analysis project Ga0325401, IMG submission 205666) | Populus deltoides microbial communities from Bellville, Georgia, United States - Xylem-PdKOR-R2 | ecosystem: Host-associated > Plants > Phyllosphere > Stem > Wood/Secondary xylem | place...
GACGGCCTCTACCGCGAGGGCCGCATCGAGCTCGAGCTCGTGCCGCAGGGCAACCTCGCGGAGCGGATGCGCGCCGCGGGCGCGGGCATCGGCGCCTTCTTCACCCCGACGGGCGCCGGCACACCGCTGGCCGAGGGCAAGGAGACCCGCGAGATCGACGGGCGCACCCACGTCCTCGAGCACCCCATCCGCGGTGACGTCGCGCTGATCGGCGCCCACCGCGCCGACCGGGCCGGCAACCTCGTCTACCGGCGCACGGCACGCAACTTCGGCCCGGTGATGGCCACCGCGGCCGCGTCGGTCGTCGTCCAGGTCAGCGAGGTCGTCGAGATCGGCGACCTCGACCCCGAGGCGGTCGTGACGCCGTCGGTCTTCGTCGACAAGGTGGTGGCGGTGTGAGCACGCAGGGCACGCAGGGCACGCAGGGCACGCTCGGCAAGGACGAGATGGCCGCGCTGGTGGCGCGCGACATCCCGGCCGGCTCGTTCGTCAACCTCGGGATCGGCCAGCCGACCAGCGTCGCCGACCACCTCCGCGCCGACCAGGGCGTCGTGCTCCACACCGAGAACGGCATGCTCGGCATGGGGCCGCGCCCGGCCGCCGGCGAGGAGGACCCCGAGCTCACCAACGCCGGCAAGCAGCCGGTCACCGAGCTGCCCGGGGCGTCGTACTTCGACAGCGCGGCGTCGTTCGCGATGATGCGCGGCGGCCACCTCGACGTGTGCGTGCTGGGGGCCTTCCAGGTCTCCGCCGGCGGCGACCTCGCCAACTGGCACACCGGCGCGCCCGACGCGATCCCCGCGGTCGGCGGCGCGATGGACCTCGCCCTGGGCGCCAGGAGCGTGTTCGTGATGATGACGCTCTTCGCCAAGGACGGCGCACCCAAGCTGGTGCCGTCGTGCACCTACCCGCTCACCGGCGTCGGGTGCGTCGACCGGGTCTACACCGAGCTGGCCGTCTTCGACCTGCGGCCGGAGGGGGTCGTCGTGCGCGAGACCTTCGGCACGACGTACGACGAGCTCGCGGCCCGGCTCGAGGTGCCGCTGCTGAGACCCTGACACGCCCTAGGTTGGAGGTCGTGGGTGATCGTGACGAGCTCCGCGACCTCGCGGCAGAGGTGCTGCGCGAGGAGGTCGGGGCCGTGGTCGTCGCGCGGCTCTGCCCGCGCTGCGCGTCCGGTGACCACGGCCGCCCGGTCGTGCGGGTGGCGTCGGGGCGGGCACCCTCGGTCAGCGTGTCCTACGCACCGGGCCTCGTCGCCGTCGCCTGGAGCCACGAGGGCCCCGTCGGCATCGACGTCGAGGCCGCCGGCCCGCCCGTCGACGGCATCGACCGGCGTGAGTGGACCGAGGTCGAGGCAGCGTTCAAGGCCGGCGGCGCCGTGCCGCTGAGCGCGCTCGCCCTGCCCCCGGCGTACGTCGGCACGCTGGCGGGCGGCGACGACGCGCGGTGGCGGGTGGCCGGCCCGGGCGCGGTGCGGGCCTAGGTCAGGCCAGGTCGGGCAGCGCGGTCTCGTCGAGCCAGGCGGTGAGCAGCGCGTCGAGGTCGGAGCCGGTGCGCTCGGCCGCGAACGCCCGGAACTGCTCGGTGGTGACGGAGCCGCCGGTGTGCTCGGCGACCCAGGCGCGCAGCAGGTCGAAGAACGCGTCGTCGCCGACGGTGAGGCGCAGGGCGTGGAGCGCGAGGGCGCCACGCTTGTAGACCCGGTCGTCGAACATCGACTCGGGCCCGGGGTCGGCGAGCACGAGGTCCTGGTCGAGGTCGGCGAGCCGGCGGTGGTGGTGACGCGCCCACTCGTCGGCGGAGCGCGCACCGGACGCCTCCGACCACAGCCACTCGCTGTAGCAGGCGAACCCCTCGTGCAGCCAGATGTCGCGCCAGCGGGCCAGGGTGACGGCGTTGCCGAACCACTGGTGTGCCATCTCGTGGGCGACGAGCCGCACCGCGTCCCAGTCGTCGGTGCAGAAGTTGCGCCCGAAGGTCGACAACCCCTGCGACTCGAGCGGGATCTCGAGGTCGTCGTCGGTGACGACGGCGGTGTAGGAGGCGAAGGGGTAGGGGCCGAACCGCTCGACGAAGGCCGCCATCATCTCGGGTTGGCGGCCGAAGGCCTGCTCCAGTCCGGGGCCGGCGTCGGCCGGGGCCACGGTCGACATCGGCACCGGCGCGCCGTCGTGCTCGTGGGTGACGTAGGGCCCGATCTGGACGGTGGCGAGGTAGGTCGCCATCGGCACGGGCATCTCGTGGCGCCACGTCACCGACGACCCGCGGCGCTGGCGCGACGCGAGGGTGCCGTTGGAGACGACGGTGTAGTCGGGCTGGGTGGTGACCGTGACGGCGTAGGTCGCCTTGTCGTCGGGGCGGTCGTTGCAGGGGAACCACGTCGGTGCCCCGTGCGGCTGGCCCGCGACGATCACGCCGTCGGTGAGCTCCTCCCAGCCGGCGTCGCCGTGCTGGCGCACGACCAGCGGTCGGGGGTGACCGGAGTACCTCACCGCGACGCGGAACGTCTCGCCGGCGTCGAGCGGGGTGCGCAGCGTGAGCAGCAGCCGGTGCAGCCGCACGGTCCACTTGGCGGGCGGTCGGCCGTCGACGGTGATCTTGTCGACCTTGAGGTGGGCGAGGTCCAGCACAAGGTGGGTGAGGTCCTCGACGGCGACGGCCTCGATGACGGCCTCGCCGCGCAGGGCGTTGCCCGCGACGTCGTAGTCGAGGTCGAGCGCGTAGTGCGTGGCGCTCCACGACGGGTCGCCGTGACCCTCGAGGTAGGGGTCGGCGGTGGGGAGCTGGCTGACCGGACTCACGAGGGGCTCACTCGGGGGCCCACGGACCGATCGGGTTGCCGATCCAGGTCGTCTTGTCGGGCACCGACTCGCCCCTCATCACCAACGACACGGGACCGACCGTAGCGTGGCGCCCGAGCGTCGCCGCGGGCAGGATCACGCTGTTGGGGCCGAGGGTCGCGCCGCGCTCCAGCACCACCCGGTCGAGGCTCAGCAGCCGGTCGTGGAACAGGTGGGTCTGCAGGACCGTGCCCTGGTTGACGGTGGCGCCGTCGCCGAGCTCGACGAGGTCGGCCTCGGGCAGCCAGTAGGTCTCGCACCACACGCCGCGCCCGATGCGCGCCCCCATCGCTCGCAGCCAGACGTTGAGCAGCGGGGTGCCCGCGACGGCGCGGGCGAACCACGGTGCGGCCAGCACCTCCACGAAGGTGTCGGCGAGCTCGTTGCGCCACACGAACGACGACCACAGCGGGTGCGAGCCCGGGCGCAGCCGGCCCACGAGCACCCACTTGGCGACCACCGTGACCGCCGCGGCGACCAGGCCCGCGAGCGCCAGCACCGGACCGGCCAGCACCACGGCCCACAGCAGACCCAGTGGCTGGTCGAGCAGCCACGCGAGCGCGACCACGACGACGAGCGCCAGGGCGGCCGTCGCCGTCGCGGGCACGAGGCGGCACGCCTCGACCAGGGCGCGCGCGACCTTGAGCCGGGTCGGCGGGTCGTAGGTGCGGGCGTCGTCCTCGACGCTCGCCGTGCGCCGCAGCGGGGCCGGCGGACTGCCGAGCCACGACTCGCCCGAGCGGGCGGTGCCGCGGCGGGGCGCCGCCGAGAGCACGGCGACGAGCGAGGCCTTGGGCACCCGGCGACCGGGGGCGGCCATGCCGGAGTTGCCGACGAAGGCGCGCTTGCCGATCTTGACCCGCTCGACGCGCAGCCACCCGCCGCCGAGCTCGTAGCCGCCGATGAGGGTGTCGTCGGCCAGGAACGACTGGTCGTTGACCTGGGTCAGGCTCGGCACCATCAGCACGGTCGACGCCTCGACGTCCTTGCCGATCTTCGCGCCCAGGGCGCGCAGCCAGAACGGCGTCAGGCTGGAGGAGTAGAGCGGGAACAGCCAGCTGCGCGCCTCGTCGAGCACGCGCACGGTCGTCCAGACCGCCAGCGCCGGTCCGCTGCGCACGGGGTGCACGCCCGGTGCGACGGCGCGGCCCGCGACGCGGACCACGGCCCACACGGCCAGCGCCAGCACGACCGAGCCGATCAGCACCGCCAGCGGGGACCACGCCACCAGCGCGAGCACGTCGCCCCAAGTGCGCGGCTCCCCGGCGACGAGCAGCGGCACCAGCGCCCCTGCGGCCACCGCGACGGCGGGCAGCAGCGAGAGCAGCACCGCGACCGCGGCGTACGCCGACGACCAGGCGCGGCTGGTCTCGGGGCGCGCCGACCAGGGGCCGCGGGCCCGCTCGCTCACGCGCTCGGCGGGCGAGCCCGACCAGAACTCGCCCTCCGGCACCGCGCCGAACACCGCGGAGCCGGCGGCCACCTCGGCGTCGCGGCCGACGTCGGCGCCGGGGCACAGGGTGCTGCGGGCGCCGATGCGGGCCCGCGCCCCGACCCGCACCGCGCCGACGTGGACGACGTCGCCGTCGACCCAGACACCGGACAGGTCGACCTCCGGCTCGACGGAGGCGGCCTTCCCGAGGTGGAGCAGCCCGGTGACCGGCGGGAGGCTGTGGAGGTCGACGTCGCGACCGACGCGGGCGCCGAGGAGCCGGGCGTACCACGTCATGTACGGCGCGCCCGAGAGCGCGGTCGCGCCCAGCTCGTCGGCCACCCGGGTGGCCAGCCACAGCCGCAGGTGGGCCTTGCCGCCGCGCGGGTGGGTGCCGGGCGAGACGGGGCGCAGCAGCAGGCGGGCCGCGCCGGCGGCGAGCAGCATGCGTGCCGGGGCCGTGCCGAAGACCAGCCAGCCCAGGCCGATGACCCACCAGGGCATGGCGGGCAGCACGGCCCAGCCGAGCACGTCGTGCAGCAGCCGGCACCCCAGGGCGACCCACACCAGCCAGCGCGGGCCGGCGAGCGCCCGCAGCAGCACCGTCGCGACGACCTGCCCGGTCTGGGTCTTGAGCGGCGTCGGCGGCACGGTGCGGTCGCTGGTGGGTCCGGCCGCGGTGAGGCCGTCGAGGAACCCCGCCAGCGTGCCGACGCGCGGGTGCTCGTAGAGGTCGCCGACGACGACGTCGGGGAAGCGGGTGCGCAACCGCGAGACCAGCTGGGCGGCCGTGAGGCTGCCGCCGCCGAGGTCGAAGAAGTCGGCTTCGGGGCCGGTGACCTCCGCGCCGAGCACGTCGAGCCACAGCTCGGCGAGCCAGGCCATCGTGCCGCTCAGCTCGCCGCTGCCGGCACTGCCGCCGCTGCTCGTCCCCGGGACCGGCCAGGGGAGGGCGTCGCGGTCGACCTTGCCCGACGTACGCGTCGGGAGCGTGTCGACGACCGCCAGGCGCGGCACCAGTGCCGCGGGCAGGGCGTGGCGCAGCAGCTCGAGGGCCTGCGCCTGGTCGAAGCGCTCGTCGGTGGCGACGTAGCCGACCAGCAGCTGGTTGCCGGCCGACGTACGACGGACCGCGGCCGCGGCGCCGACGACGCCGGGCACCGAGAGCAGCGCGGAGTCGACCTCGCCGAGCTCGATGCGGCGCCCGCCGAGCTTGACCTGGTCGTCGGCCCGGCCACCGAACAGCAGCCCGGCCGGGTCGCGCACGACGAGGTCGCCGCTGCGGTAGGCGCGGTCCCAGCCGAGGGTGGGCATGGGGGCGTACTTCTCGGCGTCCTTGGCCGGGTCGAGGTAGCGCGCCAGCCCGACGCCGCCGATGATCAGCTCGCCGGTGCCGCCCTCGGCGACCTCCTGTCCCGACGCGTCGACGACGGCGAGGTCCCAGCCGTCGAGCGGCAGCCCGATGCGCACCGGTCCCTCGCCGGTGACCTGGGCGCCGCACGCGACGACGGTGGCCTCGGTGGGGCCGTAGGTGTTCCAGACCTCGCGGCCGGGGGAGACCAGGCGGGCCGCGAGCTCGGCGGGCAGCGCCTCGCCGCCCATGATGAGCAGCCGCACCCGGGCGAGCGACTCGGCGGGCCAGAGCGCGACCAGCGTGGGCACGGTCGACACGACGGTGATCCGGTTGGCGACCAGCCACGGCCCGACGTCGATGCCGCTGCGCACCAGCGCCCGTGGCGCCGGCACCAGGCAACCGCCGTAGCGCCACGCCAGCCACATCTCCTCGCAGCTGGCGTCGAAGGCCACCGACAGCCCGGCCATCACCCGGTCACCGACCCCGAGCGGGGCGTTCTGCAGGAACATCCGCGACTCGGCGTCGACGAACGCCGCCGCGCTGCGGTGGCTCACCGCCACGCCCTTGGGCGTCCCGGTCGAGCCGCTGGTGAAGATCACCCACGCGTCGTCGTCGAGCCCGGGCTCCTCGGGCTCGCGCGGCGGGCCCTCGCGGCGCACGACGACGGTGCGGTCGTTGCCCACGACCGCCGCGACGTCGGCCTCGTCGAAGACCAGGCGCGCCCGCTCGTCGGGGTCGTCCACGTCGACCGGCACGTAGGCCGCCCCGGAGAACAGCACGCCCAGGATCGCGACGTAGAGGTCGGCGGTGCCGGAGCTGACCCGCACCCCGATCCGGTCGCCCCGGCCCATGCCGTGGGCGTTGAGCTCCGTCGCGAGCTCCTCGGCCGCCTCCGTCAGCTCGGCGTAGGTCAGCACGATCGAGCCGGCGTCGACCGCCGGCTCGTCGGGCGCCTGCTCAGCGCTGACCCGGAAGACGTCGACGAGGGTGCGGGGAGGCGGTGCGTGCTCGCCTCGGCGCAGTGGGTCCACGACGCCGACCCTGCCCGATCCAGGTGAACAACCGGCGACACCGCCCGCGAGACGGTCGTCACGTGCCGCTCGCGGGCTGCGCGCCCAGTCGTGCAGGCTCGGTCGGGCGGGCTCGGTCGGGCGGGCTCAGTCGGGCAGCGGCGGGAGAGCCGGTGGCGTGGGGTCGTCGAGCCGCACGGAGCACCAGACCGTCTTGCTGGTCTCGGTGGACCGCGTGCCCCAGTCGCGCACGAGCACCTGCATGATGTTGAGCCCGCGCCCGCCCTCGTCGTCGTCGTGGGCGCGGCGGCGCCGCGGACGCAGCAGGGCGTGGTCCTCGACCTCGAGCACGACGTCGCTGCCCGAGCGGCGCAGCCGCAGGTCGACCGGGGGCCGGGCGTGCACGAGCGCGTTGGTCACGAGCTCGCTGGTCACCAGCACCAGGTCGTCGACCACCGCCTGGCGCGCGCCCCAGTCGCGCAGCTGGTCGCGCACGGCCCGGCGGGCGGTCGCGACGGCGCTGTCGGCCTGGGCGAGCCGCAGGTGCATGCTGTGGCCGGCCGTGTCGACGGTGCGCACGAGCACCAGGGCGATGTCGTCGTCGGCGTCGCCGTCGAGGAGCTCGCCGGCCAGGGTCGCGGGGAGCTCCTGCAGCGGCGTGTCGAGGTGCGCGCGCACCATCGCGGCCAGGCGGTCGATGCCGGCGAACAGGTCGCTCCCGCGGCGTTCGACCAGCCCGTCGGTGTAGAGCACGACGACGTCGTCGACCTCGAGGTCGAGGCGCTGCTCGCCCGCGCCGAAGTAGCCCGCGCCGAGCGGTGGCCCGGTCGGCTCGACCTCCGTCGCGATGCTGACCTCGCCGCGGCGCACCAGGAGCGGTGGCAGGTGGCCGGCGTTGGCGTAGGTCAGGGTGCGGCGCACGCTGTCGTGGACGGCGTAGACCGACGTGACGATCTGGCTGCCCCCGAGGTCCTGGACGAGCCGGTCGAGGTGCTCGAGGATCTCGGCGGGCGGCAGGTCGAGGGTGGCGTACGCGCGGACGGCGGCGCGCAGCTGGCCCATCACCGCGGCCGCGGGCACGCCGCGACCCATCACGTCGCCGATGACGAAGGCCGTGCGTCCCGCGCCGAGCCGGATCACGTCGTACCAGTCGCCGCCGACCTGGGTGCCCTCGACCCCGGCGCGGTAGAACGTCGCGACCTCGAGGGCGTCGAGGTCGAAGTCGCGCGTGGGCAGCAGGCTGGCCTGGAGCTGCTCGGCGATGCGCCGCTCCCGGGCGGCCGACTCGCGCTCGGCCTCGGCGCTGACCAGGCGCTGCTGGGTGGCGCGCTGCTCGGTGACGTCCTGGAACGACCCGCGCAGCACCCGGGTGTCACCTCGGTCGGCCACCACCTCGCCGCGCAGGTGGAACAGCCGCACCTGCCCGTCGCGGGGCACGACGCGGGTCTCGTACTCGACCACCTCGCCCGGCACGGCCGCACCGAGCTCGCGGTAGACGTCGTCGAGGTCGTCGGGGTGCACGAGGGAGGCGATGACGCGGGTCGTGCCGAGCTCGTCCATCTCCTCGGGCGTCATCTGCATGAGCTCGTAGAAGACGGGCGAGGCCGTGATCGTGTCGCGGTCGAGGTCGATCTCCCAGCTGCCGACGCGGGCCAGGCGCTGGGCCTGGTCGAGGAGCTCCTCGCTGCGCTCGAGCACGTGGCGCAGCCGCTGCTCGCGGTCGAGCGCGAGGTGGACCCGCACCCGGGCCAGCAGCTCGCGCGCCGAGAACGGCTTGGCGAGGTAGTCGGTCGCCCCGGCCTCCAGCCCCTCCAGCGTCCCCTCCTCGCCCGCGCGGGCCGACAGCATGATCAGCGGCACGGTCGCGAGCACCGGGTCCTCGCGCAGGCGGCGCAGCAGCCCGAAGCCGTTCAGGCGCGGCATCATCACGTCGCTGAGGACGAGGTCGGGCACCTGCTCGGCCATGAGGTCGAGCGCCTCGAGGCCGTCGGCGGCGACCTGCACGTCGTACTCCGGGCGCAGCAGGTCGCTGATGTAGGCCCGCATGTCAGCGTTGTCGTCGACCACCAGGACCCGGCCGCTGGGCTGCCGGGGTGCCTCCGGGCGAGCGGCCCCCTCGTCCGGGTCGGTGTCGTCAGACGGGGGCAGCCAGCTGAGCGTCTGGTCGACCAGGCCGCGGGTCTGCCCGTCCTCGACGACGGCGAGCACGTCGCCGGCCGCTCCGTCCGCCGCTCCGTCCGCTGCTCCGTCCGCCGCTCCGTCCGCTTCGAGGTCGTCGGGGGGCAGGTGGTCGGTGCCGAGCGGGAGCCGGACCGTGAACGTCGACCCCTCGCCGAGGGTGCTCTCGGCGCTCACCTCGCCGCCGTGGCCGCGCACCAGCTCCGAGACCAGCGCGAGGCCGATGCCCGAGCCCTCGTGCGTGCGCGAGCGGGAGCCGTGGACGCGGTGGAAGCGCTCGAAGAGACGCGGCAGGTCGGCCTCCGGCACCCCGGTGCCCGTGTCGCGCACCTGCAGCACGGCGTGTCCGTCGTCCTCGGTGACCGTGACGGTCACGGAGCCCTCGAAGGTGAACTTCGGGGCGTTGGAGACCAGGTTGAGCACGATCTTGGACCACTGGTCGCGGTCGACGTGGGCGACGACGGGCTCGTCGCAGTCGATGCGCAGCTCGAGCCCTGCTCGGTCGGCCGCCGAGACGAACATGGAGGCGAGCTCGGTGCTGAGGCGGGCGACGTCGGTGCGGCGGTACGACGCGCGGGCGCGGCCGGACTCCAAGCGCGAGAAGTCGAGCAGCGTGTTGACCAGCTGGAGCATCCGCTGGCCGTTGCGCGCGATCGTGGCCACCCGCCGCCGGTGCTCGGGCAGCAGGGGAGCGGACTCGTCGGCGAGGGCGTCCTCGGCCGGGCCGAGCAGGAGCGTCAGCGGGGTGCGCAGCTCGTGGCTGACGTTGGCGAAGAAGTCGGACTTGGCCTGGTCGAGGCGGGCCAGCGACTCCGCCCGCTCGCGCTCGGCCTCGATGGCCCGCGCGTCCGACACAGCGGCGGACAGGTGGCCCGCCACGAGCTCGAGGAAGTCGCGGTAGCCGTCGTCGAAGGGCCGGTAGCGGTTGAGCCCCACCACGAGGAAGCCGTAGGGGTGGTCGGCGGCGGCCTGGGCGATCGGCACGACGTAGGCCTGACGCGGAGGCTCGGGCCAGGCCCCGCGGGGCAGGTCCTCGTGCCCGGACAGGTCGACCAGCGTCGGGGTGCCCGCCCAGAGTGCCGCCGCGGGCCACACGTCGTCGGGCCGAGCCTGCTCGGGGTCGGTGCTCAGCGTCGCCGGGGCGATCGGGTGCTCGGGCGGCACCCCGGCGGTGCCGGCCCGCCACGCCCGCTCGCCCTCGGCGTCGAAGAGGTAGACGAGCGCGAACGGCAGGGACCGGTCGTCGAGGGCGAGCTGCTGGCACGCCTCGGTCATGGCCGCCTGCTCGTCGCGCGCGGCCCCGATGCGGATGCCGAGGTCGCGCAGCGTCGCCATCCGGCTGGTCGCGACGACCTGCTGGGTGTCCTCGGTGACGACGCAGAACATCCCGGCCACCGCGCCGTCGTCGTCGGCCAGGGGGCTGTAGGAGAAGGTGTGGTAGGTCTCCTCGACGTAGCCCGAGCGCTCCAGGAACAGCAGCAGCGACTCGTCCCACGTCGCCTCGCCGGTGGCCATCACCCTCTGGATGCGGGGCTCGACGTCGGGCCAGATCTCCGACCAGACCTCGGAGGCGGGGCGGCCGAGGGCCCAGGGGTACTTCGTGCCGAGGGTGTCGCGCCGGTAGGCGTCGTTGCAGAAGAACGTCAGCTCCTCGCCCCACGCCATCCACATCGAGAACTTCGACGTGAGCATGATCCGGATGGTGTTCTTGAGGCTCAGCGGCCAGGTCTCGGGGTCGCCGAGCGGCGTCGACTCCCAGTCCACCTCCAGGAGGTCCGCTCCGACGCGACCGCTCGCCGCCAGCGTCTCGCGCATCGACCTCCACCGGCTCCCGTCCGCACCCGTCCCCCGACCGGCCACGCCCACTGCTCCTCCTCGCGCCCGCACTCGTGACGCCACCGGTGACCGGTCCCGCCGGGTGCACCTGAGGACCTGGCACGCTGCCCCGCCCCGCGCGTCCTCCCCAGGACCTCGCGCGTGGTGTCGACCCCGAGCCGTCGCCGCTGCACCCGACGGAAGGTCGCCGCGCGCCCTCCGCCTCCCCACCCGTTTCCCCGTCGAGACGATCGCACACCTCCGGCGCGGGCGAATGTCGCACCGTGCTGGTGCGCGGCCAGCTCCAGGCGGCCCAGCAGGTCGCGGGCTCTTCCTGGGCGCGAACGGGCCGGACCGGTCTCAGGAGGAGGACGCGCGCGCGTCCTCAGGTGCCGCCCGTGCCCTCCGGATCGCGGCCGAGGATGCCGCGCAGGCGGCCGAGGGCGCGGTGCCGGGCGACCCGGACGGCGGTGGGGCGCATCCCGAGCGCCTGCGCGGTCGCGGCCACGTCGAGCCCGACCACGTCGATGCAGGCGACCACCTCGGCCTCGCGCGGGGAGAGGTGGGCCAGCAGGCGCCGCGTGCGGTCGTGCGCGTCGACCTGCGCGACCGCGTCGCCCGGGTCGACCGCGGCCGGCAGGGGCAGCGTGTCGTCGTGGCCGACCGCCACGGGGTCCGTACGCCGTCGCAGGGCGGTGCGTCGCGTGTTGGCGGCGTGGTTGCGCGCGATGGTGAACAGCCACGGCGCGAACTCCGCGTCGTCGCCGGCGAAGGAGCCGATCTTGGCCGCGGCGGTGAGCCACGCCTCCGAGGCGATGTCGTCGGGGGACGCGGCGGCGTCGGGCAGCGGCACCGAGTGCAGCCACACCGTCAGCCGGCGGGCGTGGCGTGCGTAGAGCTCGTTCCAGGCGTCCTGCTCCCCGCGGCGGGCCGCCGCGACGACGGCGTCCGGGTCCTGTGGAGCGCCGGGCGCACCGGGGTCGCCGGTGGCGTCAGGGCCACTGGGGCCGTGCGCCAGGTGGGCTCCTGCTGCCGAGGTCGGGTCGGGTCGCGGCCGCCCCGACGGTCACGCTCGGTGGGGAGCGTAACGATGCGAGCCGGTGACGACATGATGGAGGCGTGAGGTCACCCTGGTCACGCCCCTCGCGCCGGGAGGTCGCGCGCTCGCTGCGCGCCGATCTCGGGCGAGCGGCGGCCGACGAGGAGCTGACCTCACGCCTCGCTCGGGTCGCCCGCTCCGCAGCGGCGGACGGCTCCGGAGCACCGGGTCCGGCGGTGAGGGGTCGCCGTCGGGCCCGGGCAGCGGTGGTCGCCGTGGCAGCCACCGCGGCGCTCGGCGTCGGTGGGGTCGCCGCCGCGGCCGGTCTGGTCAACGGCTCCTGGTCGCCCTCGTGGTCGCCGCCGTGGTCGCCGGACGAGCCGTCAGCGCCATCGGGCTCCCCGCGCTCGGCCGACCCTTCGTCCGACCCCTCCTCCGACCCGTCGTCCGACCCGTCGGTCGCGCCGTCACCCTCGGACGGTCCCGGGACGGACGCGCCGTCCGTCCCGGCGTCGTCGTACGTCGCCAGCCCCGGGCCGAGCGCGCCACCGTCCCAGCACCCGTCGCAGCACCCGTCGCAGCACCCGTCCGGTCACACCGACCAGCCCGACCCGGGACCGCCGACGTACCTGCCGCCGACCGACCAGGCGACCGACCAGGGCACGGACCAGTCGAGCGACCAGTCCCAGCCCACGAGGCCGCCGAAGCCCACGCACCCGCCCAAGCCCACGCACCCGCCGCACCCGACGAAGCCGCCCCACCCCTCGCACCCGACGCAGGCGGCCGACGACACCCGCCCGTCGGACACCGGCACGGCCGGCGCACCGGGTCAGCAGGAGGGTGGGAACGGCCACAGCGGCGACAGCGGCAGCGGCGGCAAGGGCGGCGGCAACGGGCACGCGCAGAACTCCCCGCCGGCGACGTAACGCTCCGGGTGTCTCGCGACATGAGGTGCTGGGTGTCGCGGGGCCTGCGGCCGCACCTCCCCCCGACGGGTCCGTCCGTCGGGCCTCGCGACACTCCTCACGGGCGCAGCCGCCGTGCTGGACCGGGTCGGTGGGCGGGTTTGGCGCACGAGCCGCTCGGGCACAGACGTGTGGGCCCGTCCGGGTTCGCGTCGGGGGACGCTCTCACACGGAGGAACAGTCATGGGTTATGGCTTGGGCGCATTTCTTCTCGTCGTCGGTCTCGCTCTGGCGCTGGCCGTCCAGGACACCGTCAGCGGTGTCGACCTCACGATGATCGGCTGGATCATGGCACTGGTCGGCCTGGCCGTCATCGTGCTCACGGCCGTCACCTTCAACCGCACGCGCGGCGTGCGCAGCACCGCGACCACCATGCACGCCGACGGCACGCAGAGCGTCAGCGAGCGCCGCACGGAGTACTGAGCCGAGCACTGCGCTCGTCTGCTGGTCGGCTCGTCACGATCTGAGCACGCGGCGTCACCCGGGTCCGGCGGCCCGGGTGCCGTCGCGTGCTCACTGCTGTGCCCTCCCGCTCAGCCGATCAGGACAGCTGAGTCGGACTCAGCTGATCGGCGGCGCCGCGGGCGGTGCGGGCGGCTGGGCGGCACCGGCGGTGCCCTCTGCCTCGTCGCCCCCGGAGCCGCTGCCCACCTTCTCGCTCACCTTCTCGCTCACGGTCCCGGCGGCCGAGACCGCTCCGTCCTTGACCGCCGCGGCCACCACGGGCGCCTTCTCGGCGACGGTGTCGCTCGCCCGCTGGGCGGCCGACTGCACGCGGGGGTTCTCCGCGACGCGACGGGCGTTGGCCTTGATCTGCTCGTAGCGCTGGCGGCCGGCGGCTGCGCCGGCGACGTAGCCCGCGGCGAACGCGATCAGGAGCTTGAGCTTCGACATGGGTCCTCCTCCTGCACCGCGGGGTGCGGTGCAGGGCGCCAGTACCCGCCGCGATGCGCCGCGACCCCTGCGGCCCGGTGCGGGGCGGCCTCCGGCTCGGTGCCGCCAGTCCGGTCCCGAGCCCAGACTGACGGCACCCCCCACAGGGAACGCCGGACCGACCCCCCAGCCCGACGCCGACCGGACCAACGGCGCGGGCCGGTCGGGGTCACGGCCTCCGCGCCGGATGTGGCCCAGGCCACGCTCGTCCGTACGGTGAGGCGTGGCCTACTTCCACCGCACCGGCGTCGCGACGTACCTCCCCGGGGCCGAGGTCGGCGGCGCCTGGCGAGCCGACGAGCAGCACATCGCCCCGGCCCTGGGACTGCTCGCCCACGTCGTCGAGCACGACCACGCCGCACGCCGCGGCGAGGACCGGCTCGTGGTCGCCCGGCTGTCCTACGACATCTGGGGGACGGTGCCGATCGAGGAGGTCGCGACCGCGGTGCGGGTCGTGCGGGCCGGACGCACCGTCGAGCTCGTCGAGGCCGAGCTGACCTGGGCAGGGAGCGGCGGCGCTGCCGGACGGACGGTCGCCACGCTGCGGGCGTGGCTGGTGCGACGGGGCGACACCGCCGCGATCGCGGCCGCGCCGTACGACGCGGTGCCCGGCCCCGACGACACGCCCCCGTGGGACCCGACGACGGTCTGGCCGGGAGGCTTCATCGAGTCGGTCGAGGTGCGCCGGGCCCAGGTCGAGCCGGGGCGGGCGGTGTTCTGGGTGCGCACGCCGGTGCCGCTGCTGTCCGGTCTCGAGCCCGGTGAGCAGGTCAGCGCCCTCG
>Ga0325401_1003549_pt1 | contig 14350 bp, 6 predicted proteins | sample PopdelMetagenome_FD_205666 | JGI IMG/M metagenome (GOLD analysis project Ga0325401, IMG submission 205666) | Populus deltoides microbial communities from Bellville, Georgia, United States - Xylem-PdKOR-R2 | ecosystem: Host-associated > Plants > Phyllosphere > Stem > Wood/Secondary xylem | place...
TTGTGTTGTTGTTAACTATAATTTATACAATAAACCTCCCTGTGGTTCGACCCCGGTCTTGCCGGGTTATTTATTACTTCGACACTCCTGCACTTGGGAGAAGACATCAATCTTTTGGTCGTGTCACCTACATAGAGCTGCGTATAGACTATATATATGCCTCCTCTGCTGACCTAATGAGGGGAGAAGAAAAGGGGGAGAGAGGTAGGTAATAGGAAGTAAAAACAAAAAACAAAAAAGAGAAAGAGAAAGGAGAGAAAAAGATAGAGAACAAGGGAGAACAGGGGAAGTTTTCTTTCATCTTTTCGACTGTGAAAATCTTCATAGAAACAAAGATACAGGGAAAAGAGAGGGAGCCAAACGCAAAGAGAAAGAGAGAAAGATTCAGAGTAGTCACTCCCAAACCTTCATCTTCAGCAAGCACCAGCACCAGGGGAACCCAAAGGCAGGGAGAAAACTAGGACACAAGAAGAAGGCTGGACGAACGCAGACAGTGGAGAACTAAAAACCAAACCGCCAGCAGACCAGGTAAATCGTTTCTCTCCTTTCTCAGTTTTGCATTTGCATTTAAAAGATTTGGCATTGTGCGAAGGTAAATTAATTACCTTCGTATTGTGCAGTGCATGCGTGTGTAATTCACGTATGCAACCTGCAACAGTGTCCAACCAAGTCACTGGTTTGGACTAGTGACCTGGCTAGGCCTGCTGGGTTTAGCCCAACCATATGGGTCGAGCTAGACCCAGCCCAAAAAAAACAAGTGAGATTGTTAGTTCTCGTGTATTTATTTTGTGGTTTGTATTTTTATATTATAGAAATACAAATCTGGTATTAAAATATCCAGTTTTCTATGAAATGTTGCATATATATAATGTTTTCTTGTGTGTTGCATACGGTCAATGCCCTAACATATTTTGAACATTTCTCTTTAAAAAAAACACAAATATTCAAAGTTTAAAAGAAAATGTGTTTTAGCATGGATTTTTTAAACACAAAAATTATTTTCTTGCATTTTGGATTTTACAACATGTTTGTAAATTCCAAAGAGTGTTGGCCAATATTCTAAAAATATAAAAGTCTTATTTTTGGGAATTTATCTATTATTCACTGTTAATATTTGGATAAAGAAACCTCAAGTGGTTAATATCCAAAATATTTTTCTAGGAATAATAAGTCATTATCATTTAATAATATAAGGACAAAGAAACCTATGAAGGGTAAATGTTCAAAATATTGTTGAGGGTAATATAACTTATTCATTTTTAACATAAGGGTAGATTTATACCTAAAATGTTATTTAGAACAATTTAATTGCACATCCTTAAAAGAAGCCTTAATTATAATTGGGGACATTTCAATTTTTGTTTCACGATTTATGAGTCATGAAAGTATGAAATACTAAGGTAAAAATAGGCTTTTAAAGCACCTCGAATTTCCTTATATTTCTAACTTAATTTTTTTGTTTCTCTTCCTTGCGATTTACGAGTCTCGAACACTTGAAATACTAAGGATAAAATTAGTTTTTAAGCACATTGAATCTCCTTAGATTTCTATCTTAGTTGTCTCTTAATTTATAGGTTGTAAATTTATTTCAAATCAAACACAGATTTCAAGATATCTGCATCGATCCTCCTTGGCACTCTATAGACATATCTAAAGGTATGATCCATATTGGCTAAGAGTTCTTTCTTTTAGACTTTGAACCCAAGTCCATTCATCATAGCAAACTTATCCTAGGAAAACTGGTTAGAGAACACCAACACCATAGCAATTATAAGTCAAACCAAACATCAAGCAGCTTACCTTAGATGGAGTGTACTAGGGGTGCTAAAACCTTCCCTTTACACAACCAGTTCCTTGCCTTAAAATCTCTGAAAGACCAATTAGGTTTCCTAGTGACCATAATACTAGGTGGCGACTCTTTTATTCATAAAACAAAAACCTCAAAATCAATCCCCGCTCCCGGGAAGGGTCATCACGACATCGCACTCTCGCGAGGGTGCGACAATAATTATAAAAAATCAAATACCTATTTTAAAGAAATTAGAATTCATCACCTTTGAGTCTCTTATTTACCATTTTAAGAGTATGTTTATGTCAATCTTGGATAAGAAGTCTCCCTTTGAGTATCTATTTAATTTAAAATCATATTATTCCTTAAAATCTTTCGTTGTCTTTATTTTTGTATGAATATATAATAGACATAAAATCAATTTTCATTACTAAATGTGTTCTTACTAGCTATAATACCTCTTGTTTCGATTATAAATGTTTCAATATTTATGCATGAAAGATTTATGTGGCTAGGCATTTCTATTTTTAAAAAAACTATTTTCTCATTTACACATGTTGATATGAAGCAAAGTGATTTTTTTTATTTTTTCATGTCCAATGATTACAACCCTTTTACTCCTTTCACAACCTACTTACAACAAATAACTTGTGACCATAAGTCAACCTTTGCCAACATTTACCACAACACTTTCTAATCATTTACTTAATGATTATCGAACATTTGAGCTTTAGGTAAGTTTCTTGTCAAATAACTATCTCAACTTGTGTCAGCATCTACCACATCACTTCCTAATCCATTACTTAGTGATTACCAAGAACTTAAACTTCAAGTAAGTCTCTTGTCAAACAGTCATTTCAATAAAAAAAAAGCTTAAACTATTTAGATGAGATCTCAATATATGATTTATATTATTATATAGTTAAGTAAAAGTCATTTGGGCTTTAAACTTACACAAGTCCACCATTTTCTTATGCTTAATTTTAATTCGTTAGAATAAGAGTAATGACATTCAAACTTGTAATCATTTAGTAATCAATACTCTGATACTATGTCAAAGACCTATTTCAACCCAGAAGCTTAAGTTGTTCAGGTGGGGCCTTAAGATATAATTTATATTATTTTCTAATATCTTTTTCATCTTTGATGATTATAGAGGAGCATTATTTCTCTTTATCACATTCTTGGGTTTATCTAAACATGGTTAGGTCTTTTATTTTATTTTAACTCTAAAGGTTTTAGACCCTACTCTAGCCTCTTCCTCTCACTCGGGGCTTAATTTGATGGTGGACTTTAGCGGCTATATGATGCATTCTACTTCAGGTTTAGATCCTACTCCTTTCAATGGCTAGCCACTTGTTGCACCTACTATCAAAACTGCTACTTTTACATTTCAATAATCCATTTGAATCAATGGCTTGGTACTTTGCTATATGTCCAAGTCAAAGCCTTCAATAGTGGTGGCCATTTATCCTCGAGTGTCAAGACACCAATTGCTCATTTTCTAGTTTTAATGACTAAGAAATTTAAAAAAGGCTAGTTGCTTGATTAAGTGGTATGATGATACGGTCAATGAACTAAATACTTTATGAGAAAATGACACTTAGTCACTTTCCTTCTTTAGATAAGGTGAATATAGTTGGGTGTCTATTGACCAATCAAATATTTTTTAGATCAATTATGTTATTTGTTCTTCACTTCTATTTTTTTGATGAAAAAACTTAGAAACTAAATCTTGAGTAGAGATATATAACAACCTCGCAAATTCAAATAGAATGTAAATGTTGAATATTTCAATCCTTAAAAAAAAATATTATTCTAAGAAATGTTAGGAAAATAAGTAAAAGGAAAAAAGAAAAGTAAATAAATTAGTATGTAAAGGAAAGCTTATAAATAAAACAGTAAAGAAAAAAAAATGATAATGAAAGATATGTTGCAAGAAAGCTTTAAAGAAATTATATATGTGGGGCTAGTCATCTTTCCCAATAATTAGATGACCTATTTTTATTTCTACAATATTAGAGTTTCACTTAAAAATCTAGATCTAATCATATACAGATTGTTCATGTCAGATAAAGAGATTACATGGTGAATTCTAATACAAATTAAGTTCTAAATTATTACACATCTCCTTTTCTAGTAACTACATGAATCCTAATTTATTCTACATATATCAGTTTATTCCATGGATGACTCTTGCTTTGAAAATAACTGAATTTTCTGGTCAATTATACGAACTCTTGTTACTATGATCGATTGCTTTCTAACTTGCTTGGTTGATTTAGACTCTTCTTGGAATTAGTTGATTTCACTGTTGATGATCAATTTTAGCCTTAATTTTCTTATTTGGTGATGAACAATCATTGTTCGTACATAATCGATATGTGGATGCATATTTTTTTTATATAAAATTTCCCCCTCATATTCATTTATTTCTAAACTAAATAAAGAAATATTCTTCATCATATAATGCTTGAATCGATCAAACAAACTAACCATTTATAATGTTGATGATAACCTTTGTTTATCCAAAAGTGTTGATCATGCTCCTAGTTTCTGTTGGACATGTCAACCAATCAATCATTTCAAACAAGTTTGATTTGGCTATGTTAATTGTTATGTTTAGGTTAGAACTGCAACATTATTTTTTAATTAATTCACCAATTTATTATCAAAAACCCTCTAATTTTGTTTTAAAAAAATTAAAGCCTTTCCGAATTCCTTCATCTTTTTTCTGTAAAAACTCAAAAATTTCAAAAATAATACCTCATCTTTCGTCAATGACCTCTTTCAGCAATCCATCCCAACTAAAATCAATCTTTTTACTTTGTTTTTAAAATTACATAGATTGCATTCCTAATATTAATTCGAGAATAACAAGTAGTGTAAGATATGTCAGGAGAGTACCTGAGACCATACCAGAACAAAGTCACTCATAAAGAAAATAGTCTTTTTCCTTTTAACATTAAAGAAGAGTGGCTTATACTTTAAGATGATCTTGTCAACCTCAACATATAAAAGTGTCAAGCCTTACCATCGCTAAACATATTAGTTGGTTGGATAGAATGGAGAAACACCTTGGTGAAGAATAAAAATGCTAAAATATTTTAAACACATTTAACTATCTTAAGTTTTTACCACACTAAATGAAGAAACTTATAGCAACCCAATCTTACTTCTGGTAAAAATCTAGTAATTTTTTTATTTAGATACATGATATAAACTATTACACTTTATGATCTGGCCTTGGTAGGAGGTTGAAAAAATAGAGAAACATTAAAATATTTTCAATGGAATCCAACTATTTCAAGTTCCTACAAAACCAAACAAAGAACTTATAGCAGCTTTGTCTCTTTTTTTTTATCAAAAGCCAATAACATCTTTTTATATAGGTACAAGATACAAACTATTACACTTTATAATTTGTCCTTAATAAATGGTTTATATCTTGCTAATGATGAACTTTGTGCTTCTTTAAAAGTTCAAACTAACTAATTTAAAGACCTTTTGGTGGGAATTATAGATTATAGGAAACTATTATAAAGGAAAAGAAGAAAAAAATAAATCATCTCACACAAAGAGAGCATGTAGCCTTCCTTTTTTATTAGGTGTGTAGGTATTTAATTTGTTTCAGGTTTAAAAGGCCAACCAAGGTTTACCTGAAGATAGATATGAACTTGGCTAAGGGTAAGACCATTATTTTAGGACCTTCGTGCATAGCTACATTTATAGGGCACTAGAGAAATGATAGACAAAGACTAGGATTACCCATTTATGATTAAGTGAAATGTTTATGGAATTTAGTGATGATTTCAAGCATGAGTTACCATCTATTTTCATAAATTTAGAAATGCCAAAACCACTTTAAATCCCCAACTAAAATGTATACGCGAAAGCTTACTTAGAACTAGATTTCATGATTTACCTTTTTAAAATATATGTAAAAAACCTTATTATCCATGATAAAAGGGAAGTTATAAGTCCATGATTACCTTGATTTGTATAAGGACTAGACTTAAATGGTTATGATACCTTAACATCAAAGGACAAGTGTTAAGAAAAAGGATAATGTTGTAGTTTGAAGAAGCATTCTAACTTACAAGGATCTTTAATATGGATTGGTGATAGATCCTATATACAAGAACAACTATTGTTCTTGCGAACCCTACAACCCTCACTTCATGGAAAGATAACTAGGGGTTTGTACAATGTATACCCTTCTTAATATATTATACCATAAACAAGGTTGATCATAAAAAGGTTGATCCAAATGAAATAATCTTTGAAGTCTAGGAAAGATAGATAATGAATCTATAGCAACAAAATCTCATTAAGAAAGATGTAAGATGGTAGATTTTTCATTAATTATAGACAATCAATTAAGATATCTATTATTATACAAGAAGGTTATCAATATCCTCTTCAATGCTTTCTTAGAAGATATGGCAAAAAAAATCATTTTTTGATGAAAAACCATCGACTTAAATAAAGAAGAGAAAACTTTCAAAAATCTCATGTACAAGGCTAACCAAAAAGGCTACCTAAAGAGACTCTGGTAAGAACAATTTCACCTTTAGCTTGATAGTTTATATTTATTTAATAATGTTTTGTACTCTAAAATATCCACTTTATTTTATATTTATCATCTCATCCTAATAGCGCTTCTTCACTTAGCAACACCTTGTCTTACCAAACCCTAACATCCTATCATAGTAAAAGAGGATTAACCTGATGAGGCTCTAATTGCTAGGTTAAGGACTGACCTTATGTTAAATATTTTGATCAAAATATATTGTGTTTTGACTTGTTTTTAAAATTTTATCATACCCTATTATTCTTGCCTTTTTTAGGTATCAATCTTTGAAACTACTCTTTCATTAGTTGTTCCAACTATGGATATGATTTTGAAGAAGCTCACTTTTTTTAGGCCAAGTGCTTCCCTTTCCTTTTAATAGTTGTTGCAGTACAAAGTATTGTTGCCTTTTCTTTTAAGAATGCTTTATTAAATCATACTTTTATGCCACAAACTTCTTCTACTACCCTTTCTAAAATTAATCCTCATTCAACTCCTACAAATGTCCAAGATAAATCTTTTTCTTTTCCACTAAATGAATCTACTAAACCTATGGTTTTTCTATTTCTGAAGAAGAACCTTTTAGGATTCATTATCTAGTTATTGATTATTCTGAAGCGAAAATGGACAAGATCTTGAAAAGAAAATCCCTCATATCCTTATCTATCAATGATGGTGGTACAAATAAGGCCATTATAGAAAGAGTTGACATAGTGGTTGAAGTTTTTTTAAGAAAGAAAAGAAATGGTGAAACAAATTATGTGTTTAATTTTTATGTGATTTTTATCACTCTTACCCTTTTTTAATTTATCTTTAGTTTCTTTGATTTATATATATTTTTATTTTATCTATTTTATATAGAAATAAATAAATTCATGGAATCATTGGCTTTGTAGTGAAAAATTAGCATTCAATCCTTGAATTTTAGCTAAGCAAGAACCCTAATTGAGTTTAGGATTATGGTAATGAGGAAGCCCATTTAGAAGTTAATTAAATGAGGAAATTTACCATGAAGAGGTCTGGTTGACTTGTGTATATGTCTTGGGAAAGAAGAGGAAGAGAAAGAGAAAAGTTAAATTTTGTATTGTAAGACTAAAGAAATTTCCTTAACAAAAATTTCATATATATCAAATGACTATTAAATCTAGGTTTTGATGAGACCAATAATAGAGGTTTAGCCAAATAAATTTTAAAATTTTCAAAAGTAGTTTATTTCTTTTTGGTCTATTGAAACTTATCTATGATATTTTCTTTTATAAGCTTAGTAAATGGCCTAATATTCTTGACAATAATTAATACAAACCTCATAAGAAAATTGATTTTGTCAATAAGGTGTTACAATTCCCTTTTATTTTAAGGAGTTTATGCTTTTATGATGGACTTTTTTTTAATTTTATCTATCTCTATTCCATGTTGATATACTAGAAATACCAAGAATCGCTTTGATTATACATCAAATGCACATTTTAGTAGATTCATCTTAAGACTTTGTACTCTCATGAATTCAAAGACAGAATATAATCCACCTAAATGATTGCTTTAGACTTTGACTTAACCTTTATATCATTAATATAGACCTCTATATTATGGTTAATCATATCATTGAGTATCAAATTTATGGCTTTTTGGTTTGCAGCACCAGAACTCTTTAGACTAAATGGTGTTACCAACTATTCATACTTCCTTAGTGAACTAGGATATTTTAAATAAGTTTTAGACACATCATCTTCTATAATAAAGATATGATTATAGCGTGAATAATTATCCATAAAGATGAGGATTTCATTACCAAATATTGAACCAATAAACATATTACCATTGGTATTTGATATTCATCTTTTAGAGTTACAAGATTAAGGCTTTCAAAATATATCCATACCTTTAATTTGCCATTGTTTTTTTTTTTTTTACTACTAGAACTATGTTCGGTATCCGTTCATCATATCTTATTGGCCTAGTAAATCTAGCTTTCAAAAGTCATTTCATTTCATCTTCCACATGATCAATCATATTTGGAGCCATTCTTTGTGAATGATGTTTGTATGACTTAAACACAATCTTGATTGGAAATGTCTTGATTGGAAATGAATGTTCGACCAAACTTCTATCTAAACTAGATATTTCATCATAATATTAGGAAAAATAGTTTTTATAAGTTTGAAGTAGTGATACTAGGTCTTTTTTATAATTTTGAGATAAATTTTCATTTATAAAAGTTGAACTAGGTTTATCTTCGATCCCCAAGTTAATTTAATTAAAGGGTTCTAAACTTTAGCTTGTCCATTATCCATTTTTAGCAGTGCTGGGTGGAAATTGTCATGTTAGGCATGATTAATTGATAATCTTAACATAATTCTATTGAACAAATTTATTTCCTTGTGTCTAATATGTTTATATGCTTTGTCAAAAATCACAAAACATGTTAAAACATCTTGGTGACTCATTTATTTTTATGTTTTGAATCCTTAGTTATTGTTTTTTTGTTGTAGGATACTTAGTCTGTCAAAGATTATTATTAGTTGCTCTATTCATACTATATCTTTACTAATTGGAAAGTTGATTGGGCGAGCCATGTTGTTAATGCCTATTAATTGGACTAGGACTACACCATTGCTATGTAGTCATGCATATATCATCTTTAAGCTAGTTATAAATACCTTATCATATCTTTAATTATCTTAGTTAATCTATCTAGTAACCAAAACATCAAATTTTGATACAAGGATGATGGCATACATATGTTAGCTTGTATCCATTCTTGTGTAAGTAAAGAATTATAGATTATCTTTGCTACAACCCTGAAAAAATTACATTAAAGAAATTGGACCCAACTCTTAAATCCTTTTATGCTTGATGTTTGTGCCGCTTAATTTTAGTAGGTCTTTTAGAGATTTTAGCCTATCATTAAGTTGTAACTTGTTCAACTTTTCCCCTTAAGTCTTCTCCTTTAAGAAGAATGTTATGATAAATAGAGCACCTATATACCTCAGAGGAAATTATTCCCTAAACTTCTAGTGCCAATCCTTAGACTTTTCATGGTTTATATAACGTTTTTTAGTAGTAGTATTTGTGACTAATTCTAACCTTTATCGCAGTAGACAAGGCATTACTTTTTATAGTTGTACTTTACCAAATAATGTTTTAAGTTTAGGAGTGGTTATCACTCTTTTCTAGAAACTAATTACAACTAGACTATAATGCTTTTAAATTTAGTTCTTGAAGATAATGCAATTGTTAGTGTCATCTCTCTATGAGTCATGCCACTTGAAGTATTTCTCTCCTTAATATAGTCACTAGAAGGGATTGAATGGTTACCAAGGAGCTTGATTCACCTCTCCACACATGAATCAGTTAAAAATTTCTTCAGTTATCTTGATTTTAAAATAATATATTTACCTTCATCTACCATTTTGATAGTTTTTGTATCGTTGCTACTAGGTTTATTAGCTTTTTAAAAACTTTCTTAATACAACTATCGTAAATAGTCTTCCTTAATTAAGTTATACAATAAAAGTTAGTTGTTGTTGATCTTTTAGAAACTCTTTGCTAGAGTTTGAATTAGTTATTAAAAAGCTCATTGTAAACTCTTTCAAATAATCAATTAGGTAGATTCTTTTTAATGGCTTCTTTCCTGCTCGTTTTGCTAACATCTTTTGATAAAAAGTAGCATCGTTTATAAAGGTTGTATATATTAAGAAACTTAGTTCATATAAACCTCTTCCTGATATTCCACTACATCCTTTATAAAATGAGTCTACTGCATTCTTGCTCTATTATAGTTGTAGTATTCTTAGTTTTTAGAGTTTTGAATCGAAGATCATAACTTCCTATAGACTTTTTTAGATCCTGGATTAATATGAATAAGTCAGTCAATGTCACCTCTAGTTTTATTTTATACAAGTGCATATAAAAATGTCTATATTTCTTCCCAATCATTGATAAAGTTAGGTGGCAGTGTAGGAAACCAATGAAAGATTGTTTTGCTTTATAAAGAACAAAATACTCTTAGGTATAAAAGGATTTGTTATACCATTACAATATTGATCCTTGAATTTAGCAATGTATTTCCTTGTTGATTGGTTATGTTCTTTAAAGAACTATTTGAAATCAATTATTTTTATACCTCTTGGAATTAGGTAAAACTTATTCATTTGTTTAGGATATAGATGAGTGTGCATAGGCTTAGCTATTCATTTAAAATTCATTATTTCTCTTACATCTTACATGTTGATTTAGCTCTACCTTATATATTCATCCCCTTGGTAATTGTTCAACATGAGGTTTTTGAGGTATTATAGGGCCATATAATTGGATTGAAACTACTTATACACATGTATAAAAGATAAAACCTCATGTGTGATCACACCCTATTTTTTTTAGGGTTGTAACTGTGTTTGTTATGCGGGTATATGTTTACTAATATATTGTTAGAAATCTCTATATATTCATATCAAATTATTTCCTATTACATCTCAACTTGTTCTAAATCTAATTGAGTTAATTAACCATGACCTGCATGGTCTATCAACTCAATTAGATTCGGATCATAATGTTATGTTAGTAAGTTATGTTTGTTATATTTTTCACCTTTATCTAGATATGTCTCATATAAACATTTGACAAGTTTAATGGTTGATAATAGGATGTCCCTCAAGAGAAACCTAGTTGACTGATTGGAACTTTGAATAGTTATGACCACTTAACCATGCCAACTAACTTATAAAAAAGGTAATCATAGACTTGTTCTAAAGGTATAGTCATGTTAACTCTAAGTGTTTATATAGGTCATGATATTGAGAGAGGTGAGCACATAAAAGATTGTATAAGGATACTAGGGTTTCGTCTACATATAGTTCTATATAGTTATAGAGAGTTAAATGATGAAGTGTAATCCTATAACTCTTTTAACATGGGTGGTTCAACAAGGACTTGTTATGATGACGGAATATTAGGTTCCTCACAATTAAGAGTATGGCCTCTGTATAATGCATGTATTAATTAATCATTATATGTTATAGCAATGATTCTAATTGTGTTTTTTATGGCATAATTACATAATAATAAAAGAATATTGAATCTGAGCATGATAGAGCATGTCATCTGTTGATTAATTATGTTATTCATTTTTTGTTCCTTCTTTCCAATAAGGAGAAACTATAATTTAGAACTGTATTTCAAGCAAAGATAGATAATAGCCTTGCAAATCAAATGAAGTGTAGGTATCCAATATTTTAATCATTAAGAAAGGTATATTCTTTTAGGTGATGATAGGTAAAAAAGAAGTAAAAGGTAAATAAAAAAGAGAGTAAATAAACTAAATGCAAAGGAAAACTCCTAGATAAACTAATAAGGAAAAATAATTATAAAAAAAATGTAGAAAAGTTGTAGGAAAATATATAAATGAGGATAGCCATTTTACAGTAACTATATGATTTATTTATATTGATATAGTATTAGAGTTTCATATAAACACCTAAAGATATACTATTTGTATCAGATAAATAGATTACATGATGAATCCTAATACAAATTGAATCCTAACATATTACATGTCTTTTTTCTAGTAATTACATGAATTCTAATTTATTTTACAAATATTAGTTTATTCTATTGAGGACTCTTGCTATGAATAAGACTAAATCTTCTAGTTGACTACATGAACTCTTGTTGTTGTGGTAGACTACTTTCTAACTTTTATGGTCGATTTGGAATCTTCCTGGACTTGGTCGATTTCTTTATTGATAATTGAATTTACTTATCATTTTCTTGTTTGGGAGTGAACAATTATTGTTCTTACATAGTTGATAAGTGAATGTTTATTTTTGGTATAAATAATGTTGTTGGTTTTTTTTTTTTTAATCAATAGAAGAGTAGATGGAAGTATTGAGAGGTATAAACCCCTTTCAGTGGCCGCATATTTCTATAAGCAAGAGACATCAATTATTTTAAGACTTTTAGTCTAATTAGGTCTGTTGTATTAAGAAAAGAGCAGTTATTAGTGTTTGGTTAGTTCAATAGTTGGGTGTTTACAATGCCTTTCTAGATGGTGTTTTATAAGAGGAAGTCTATATAGAACAACCATATGGATTTAATGATCCAACTCATCCTCAAAATGTTTATTGGCTTTATAAATCTCTCTATAACTTGAAGCAAGCACTTATTTTTATATTTAATAAATTAAAATATTTTTTTCATGAAAACTTAAAGTTTTTAAAATATTTAAAAATAAATAAATAGGAATGGTGAAACAAAAAGATTTAAGAAATGTTTAACCCTTAAGATTTTTTAGTGCTTAAGAAGTTAATGACTTGATTTATTTTAAAAAAATAAATTTCAGAAATTATTTTGAAAAAACCTCAAAAGTTTTCATCCATTAAAATTTAAAAAAAATAAGAAATTAATTTTTTTTCAAAAACATTACAATTTTCATATTTTTTTTTTAAAAAAATATTTGAAAATCTTCAAAAATTCTTAGCCATTAACATGTTTTATAATTTTAAAAAAACTTAAGAAGTTAATTTTTTTAAATCAAAATCTTGGAAAATAATTAAGAAATACTAAAAATTATGAAATCACTTCATCATTAAAATTTGAATTTTTTTGAATTAATTAAAAATTTGAAGTAATATAAAAATTTTGAAAATTTTACATTGATGTTTTTCTTGAATTTGATACAATTTTGATTGTTTATGAAAAAATTAATTTTTTTATTTCTTAAATATCTTTCACAATTGGTTGTCTTATAATTGAGTGCAATTTAGCTTAAGCAGATAGAATTTTCCCTTTGTCCCCAAAGGACTCTTTTACTTATTTTTATTTGTTTCAAAATGATTGTCGTGTTATTTATTTTATTATAATGCCACTAATTAAAGCTCATTTTATAAAAGACCTCCAATTGTGAAAGGGTATTTTTAAAAAGTATGGATAAGAAATAGTGACTTGACTCTCCATGGCTTTCGAGCAACCAACTAGGCCCGAGCCTAGTCTTTGATGAAATCTCCATTAAAAATCTAGCTCGAACTTAAGAACCCTACTCGAATCAGAGCATTTGAAGTTTACATCTCATATTTTTGGACTCCACTTGGCTCATTTTGTTTGCACTGTTGCCACACTTGCTTCCTTGCAGCTAGCAAGGGGCAGGCATCGTCTGATTGATGCAAGAATGGATTAGACAGGCCAACGAGATACTCTGACCATAATCAAATCTTTGTTTGGCTTCAAACAAGAAGAGTTAGGCGTGCTTTATTTCTTACAACATCTACGCTGTTGATTATAACAAGTTGGAAACACTGCCGTTCTATTTCTACAATTTCCTTGATGGAGCACTAGGAAAACCCCCAAAAAAATTCCATGTAACTCGGAAAATAAGCTCCTATGAAAAAGGTCTGGTCAGATTTTCCAATACTTGGGCCTCGTCCCATCATAAAAGCAAGGAAATACCCTCACAGCAAACTTAACCATCAATCTCCGCGTTAGGTACAAGAACTAGAAAAAATCCACGGGAGCAAAGATAATGTTGAACGCCTCTTATCTTTGCAGACTCCTACAAACCAACTACTGGAAAAAGCTATACATACTAATGACTTGTACGTGCAGAGCCACGATGAAGCAATACTGGGACTATAGGGCTATGGGTTTCCTGAACCCCCATCTATGAATAACTGTTTTCTGAGCTAATTGTGTGCACCACCATCACTTCCTGTGTATCCCTACTAGTCATTTGCGGAAACAATATCATTTTTATCGGAATTAAGATTGATATTAGATTGTGATTTGTCACCTGAAGCCACTCCATTATGTTCTTGATTCTCTTGTTTCTTCGAATTGAGAAACCGACCCCCACATCCTCTAGCTCTTTTCAGTGCATGCTGATGCCGAGATTCATGCAAGTATGGCTGCAAGAATAATTTTGAGTTGTCATGAAACATCTAATGCCGTAGAGGACATGGTGCCACATAAACCGGAGTGTAACATGATAGGAAACAGAG
>Ga0325401_1003551_pt1 | contig 14349 bp, 6 predicted proteins | sample PopdelMetagenome_FD_205666 | JGI IMG/M metagenome (GOLD analysis project Ga0325401, IMG submission 205666) | Populus deltoides microbial communities from Bellville, Georgia, United States - Xylem-PdKOR-R2 | ecosystem: Host-associated > Plants > Phyllosphere > Stem > Wood/Secondary xylem | place...
ATGAAACTCTAGGGACGTATGGGTGATTCAGCCTTTTGGTTTTGGTAACATGCTGTGGTTTTGGAAAGAAAGGACTGAAAGATAAGGTGGACATTACGGTGAGGCTGAAAGTAGGAGAGAAATGAGAGGCTGTACGTAGTTCAGATTGGATGTTATATGGCCGATAAGAAATACTTGCTTGTAATATATATAGGCTTCATTTTGGTTGAAGGTACTGAAAAATATCATTTCATCGGTAGTGATTCGTTGACAAAACAATATTAACTGTGGTTGTTGGAGGATTTTTTTTGTTTGGTAATGTATTAGTTTTATTAAAATATTTTTTTGTTTAAAAATATATTGAAATAATAATTTTTATTTTAAATTTTTTTAATATAAAAAAAATTAAAACAAAAAAATAAAAAATTTAATTTTTTTTAAAAGCAAAATATAAAAACAAATAAAGTATTTATCTAAATGAGCAGTGCAAGGAGTATTTTAGATTCTTATGATGATAAGACCTAGAAGTTTGTTTTTTACTAGGACCAAATGAATTGAAAAACAATATAACTACAAATTAGTCTCCAAAAAATATACTTATTAGCATATCAGCCTGTGATGTTCAAAATCTTATTTATTTTTGCCCTAACTTTCTTCGATTTAACAAATTCATCTTCTGCAATTTTATTTACTATGAAATTAAATATATAAAAATTTTATAGTTCACGTATATGAGATGAGGATAGATGATATTGTCAATGGTTATTGAGTGACAATCAAGTCTTATTCAAAACAATACAGCAATTAACGATGACGAATGTTGTGCTATAATTAGAATTCTAAAACATATAACTACCAAGAAAAACCGAGTGAATAAGCAATACAAATTATACGAGGAATATGTATTTATTATAGAAAATTTGCATAGCACTATGATTTATAGTTAATGTAAAACTCAATTATTGTAACATTATAAATAGATTGCCCAACAAATAGAAAAGACAACCAGCGCTATATATACAATTTCTTTACAACATTATGTAATTTAAAGGCTATGCACCTAAGGTGGAAAAGACGACTAACATTACTTACCGCAATAATATTTTGGTGGTCAACAAGATCATACAAGCCATGGTTGATTAGCTCGATCGAATCCACAATAAGCTTTAGAAGATTCAATCAAGCGCTCTTTTTGTCTAGATACCTTGGGTTAGTCCTAGGATATAGTCCATTAACAAGCATTCGTATAAAAATGTTTAGAAGTTCTAACTTAATGATCTTAGATATCATATGACCATACAATTGGAACCATAACAAGTTTATATCAATTGGTGCATGATTAACCATAAGGTACACTCTACCCCTACCAGTATACATGTAGCATCAACCAATTATATAGCCCAACAACCTTATCTATAACTAATTAAACATATGCTTATGATGTTAAATTCCTCATTTACTATCTTCTAGTAAGGCAATCTCAATCCTTGAATATGTCATGAATCTATTTTCAACTAGTAAGATGAGGACAAATCAATAAGGTTGAATTAGCCTAATACTTAAAGGAGATGAGGCTGCATGCTGGAGGAATTTACAAGTCTATATATAATCAACAATATCCTAAATGAATTGACATGCCACATCCAATTCATATAGGAATCAAGATTGCTAACTTCAAATTGTTTTTTTAGAGAGGACAACTAGTCAATAAAGGATCACATCACCAAGTATACTAATTAATGCAATGATGGTGTTGTTAATTTGTTTGTTAAAATGAGTCTATTTGGTTTGTCTCTAACCAAGATTATCTTTCATTGATTTTTTACATTATCACCTAACTCCATTAATAGCTGGGAAGAAATGAACACTTGTTTTCATAAGCATTTTTATTAGACTAAGCTAGAGGTAACACTAGCTGACTTGGTTAGGATAGTTCAAGACCAGAGGAGTTTATAGATAGTTATTCCTTTTATTTAATGACTTTAAAAACCAAGTGTATTGTAACTATAATACGGTAGGAGTAAATTAAGTTGATTTTGAAAGGGATGCAGTGGAATATATATAAAAAAGTTTATAATGACCAAGTATTCAAATATCTATAACTTCATAGATAATGTTGTTATTCAAATAAGCATATAAGCATAAAAGAAGCCATTTAGAGGAATATACTCAGTTGGCTACTTAAACAAAGTCGCGATGACCCTCTAAATGATTGATTTAAACTTTGATACGGAGTTTAAAGAAGTTCACTAACAACTGATATCAATTATAGAACTTAAAGATATAAAACCATTTAAGGTTTATGTATTAAGAATACTTGTCATCATTGTGGCAATGATGAACATTAGAGGAGAAATTGTAAGGAGTATCTTGCAACTGTGAATGGTAAGAAACTTATTACATATATGGTCTTCACATTTCCAATAATATGCATGAGCTAAAGAAAAGTAGTAGATTATATAAAGACGAAGTAGATCTACGAGTAAGAAATGGAGCAAGGGTTGTTGTATTAGTTATACGAACTTATTATTTTACTTTGCTAAGTGATCTAATACTAAAACTTGATAATTGTTATTTTGTTCCAATACTTTCTAGAAACATTATATTCATTTCTTACTTAGCTTTGAATGGATTTAAATTTATTATTATGAGAAAATATTAGTTTTTTTTTATAATAATGGTGTTTTTTTATGGATGTGGTGATTATACAAATGATTTGTACATACTTTATTTTAAAATACTCATCTTCAATATAACCTAGAAGAAGAATAGATTAGATAATCAATATCTTTCATATTTATAGTATTGTAGACTAGGTCATATTAATAAAACAAGAATCACTAAGTCACATAAAGAAAGATATTTTGATCATTTTGATTAAGAATCGTATGAAACTTGTTTATTAGGTAAGATAATCAAAACACTCATTACAGGAAAAAGTGAAACATATAAAGAATTGTTAGGTCTAATACACGCAAATGTGTGTAGATCAATGACGATTCATGTCCTAAGTGGATATACTTATTTCATTACATTTACTGATGACCATTCTAGATATGGTTATGTGTATTTAATGTGAAACACAAGTCTACTTCAATTGAAAGGTTCAAATAATTCAAAAATAAAATTAAAAAAACAAACTGGAAAAAGTATCAAATTACTTTTGATTTGATCGAGGTGGTGAATATTTGATCCAATCTTTTAAGATTATTTAAAAGATAACAAAATTCTCTCATAATAAACATCTCTTGGAACACGACAACTTAATGGAGTTTCTGAAAAGAGAAATCATACCCTGTTACATATGGTATAACTCATGATAAACTATGCAGACCTTTCACCTTCTTTCCAGGGCTGTACCTTAGAAATTATTGCTTATCTTTTAAATGGGATTCTAACAAAATTTATTGATAAGACGCCACATGAGATATGAAATTGTAAGAGACCAAAGCTATCATATTTAAAGACTTGAGGATGTAAAGCTTAAATGAAGTGTATACTATCTAAAAAAGTTAGGAGCTAAGTTATATAATTGTAAGTTTGTAGGATATCCAAAGAAAAAAACAATTGAATATTATTTCTATCATTCTATTAAGCAAAATGTGTTTATCTTAAAATATATTACCTTTTTAGAGAAAAAATTATTATTGAAAAGAGTGGTGAGAGGAAAATAGAACTTAATAAAGTTCAAGAACTATAAACTAACATCCAAATAGAACTAGAGCATGAGGCTATAACATCTGATGCTGAACCTGGAACATAAGAAACATATGAACTCTATAGATCTGGTAGAACACATCATGCACCATTAAGATATCAATTTCTCATGGAAGCTAATGGTGACAAGTTGTTCATACTTGATGAACTTACCGCTTACATGGAAGAAATATCTAATATTGATTACAAGAAATGACTTAAAGCCATGAAATCTAAAATCAATTCCATATACATTAACTAGGTATGGATTTTGGTTGATCCACTTGAAATGATAAAACCCATTGGATGTAAGTAAGCCTTTAAGAGAAGAAATGACATGGATGACAATGTACAAAGATACAAAGCTAGACTATTTGTCAAAGGTTACATGCAAAGATAAATGGTCGAATTTAATGAAACCTCTCGCCAGTAGCTATGTTAAAATTCATACAGATTTTGCTTGTTATAATTGCATACAATGATTATAAGATATAGAAAATGGATATCAAAATTGCATTCCTGAATGAGAATCTTTATAAAGGTGTGTATATGACACAACCTGAAGGTTTTTAATCTAAAAAATTTACCAACAAAGTATGCAAGCTATAAAAATCTATTTATGGACTTAAAGAAGCTTCAAGGAGTTGGAATATCTGTTTTGATGAGTTAAACAAACAATTTGATTTCATTGAAAATATGGATGAACCTTGTGTTTATAAAAGGTTAGTGAGAGTTGAGTTGTTTTCTTAATATTATATGTAGATTACATATTATTGATAGGAAAGGACATTCCTTTACTTTAGTCAGTAAATATTTGGTTGTCCAAGAATTTCTCCATGAAGAGTATGAGAGAAGAAACCTATATATTAGAAATAAAGATCTATAAAGATAGAACTAGAAGGTTGCATTGATTGTCCCAATCTACATACTTAGATAAAAATGCTAAAACAATTTAGCATGAAAGGATCCAACAGAGGATACTTACCTATTTCACAAAGAATATGTCTCTCCAAAGATATGTGTCCTAATATACAAATTGAGAGAGATAGGATGGAAATGATTCCTTATGCTTTGATTATAGGATTAATTATGTATGTGATGTTATGTAGAAGAAATGATGTATCTTATACTTTGAGCATAACGAGTAAATACCAATGCAATCTAGGTGAGGGTCATTGGAAGATAGTTAAGAATATTTTTAAGTACTTAAAAGAATTAAGAATGTCTTTCTAGTTTATGGAGGACATGAAATGAAAGTTCATGATTATTCAGATTATAGTTTTCAATCAGATATTGATGATAGCAAGTCTTATTCAATATATAATTTTGCTCTAAATGGTAGTGTTATGAGTTAGAAGAGTTTCAAACAAGATACCACATCAAATTCTACAATTGAAGCAAAATACATCTCTACATCTGAGGCGGCAAAAAAGGTTTTTTGGATAAAAAAATTCATCACTAAAGTAGGTGTGGTTTCTAGCATTATTGATCTAGTAGCCTTGTATTATGATAATAATAGAGCCATTTCATAAGCAAATGAACTAAGATTTCATCAAAGATCCAAACATGTACTTAGACAATTCTATTTGATTAGAGAAATCATATAGAGGAAAGATGTAAAGATAGAACGATTACCTGTTAAAGAGAATCTTACAAATCCTCTTACCAAGTTATTGTCCCAATAGATGCATGATCATATTGAGGGATATGGTATTAGATACATGAGCGATTAACTTTAATTAGTACAAGTGGGAGATGTTAGTGAATATGCCCTGTAGCTAATCAGTTGGTTACACGTAACACTGATTTTATTCATGTAAAATATATTTATTATTAATAAAGGCTTTTTTATATTTAATATTCAATTATATTTGATTGAGGAATCTAATGTTTGCTTAATGAATATAGATAAAGATAAAGATGTGAAACAAAAGTGCTTTGAATGTGAAATTATAAGATTACTATTGCATCAAAGCATTATTCTTAAATGTTCATGGTTAATGTTCTATTAAGACTGAATATTAATTGGAGTTGTTGAGACTAATGCATATTATGCTCATTTCTTTATGAAAGGAAGCAACTACTTTTATAAACTGAGATATAAGGAATACATGGAACTAATATGCAGGTACTCGTCAAATGACATATGTACAATAAACTAATATGCAAAAGAATTTCATATAGAGATATCACTCATGTTTATGAAAAGACTCACATGAGTAAGGGAAAACTCAAAATATAAAGAGATAGGTAAGTAAGGGAAATAAAAATAAATATGATAAAAAAACAGAGGGGACGACCTTCATTAATAAATTTGAAGGTGATACTGAAGTTAAAATGAGGATTATGAGTTTTTGTATAAAATTTCATAACATTGACGAAACAAGTAGTGAGTTTTGATGGAAAGAAGAATTAGAAAATTTTAAATTTATAAATGATGAAAAAATAATAATTGAAGAGGATCAAAAAATAAATTAGTGGGCTAAGTTAAGAGGCTCAGGTTAAAAAGAGGCGAATTTGTCATACTGCACCTTTGGTTACTGCTCGATCCTTGTCTTGATCTCCATAGATAATTGAATCACGATTCTAGTTAGGCTAGAAAGTAGACATCTGTATCTTTTTAAAAATATATGGAAGGCTCGCTAATTCATTCGGATGAGAGAGAACGACATGTTTAAAGTCGGGCCTAGCATTAGATTCGGGCTATATTATCCGAGTTTATGCTATCGAGCATAACTCTCAATCCAACCATTGAAGATGAAATTTTATGGGTAACCTTATGACATGTTGTTTCACCTTGGGTTAAATGTTTAGTACAGTTGGAGATTGGGAAGGTTTTACGAAATTTAAACAGCCAGGTAAAATACAGAAAAATGACACATGGACTCATCAAAGGCATTATTGTAAGTTAGCTAAAAAAAAAAATTCCCTCTCTTCCTTTATGAGCTGCTGACATGCAGCTAAGAAAGAAAAGAAAAGGAAGAAGAGATCGACAACCCTTGCTTCTTTTCTTCATATTTTTCTTATCTTGAGGGATGCTTAGAGAAGATGAAGAGATAGGATCACAGGCATGAGAGACTAGTATGGAGGCTGAGAAATTTTGGGGGATGGGAAGAAAAAAGGAAAAGAGACAACTTAGTGATGAGAAGAGAATAGTCATGGGAATGAGAGGAAGAAGAATCAATTGTCAAGAAAACCTCAAAATTGAACTCAAATTTGTTGGGTAAGATGGTTCTTACCATTTAATTTATGTTATTAATAGTTTTTTTTTATGAAGGACATGAAATTAAATGCCTCAAATTTTGATTCTAGGGTTCTTGAAGAGTTTTTTGAAAAATGGTAGGGCCGACCTATTTGAATGATATTGTGTTAGTAAGTGAGGTATGACCGGCGAAAGAGAAGCAAATTTGAAACTGATGTAATTGGATCTAGATGTCGTAAATTGTACGTAATTAATGTGTGTGGTTGTTAATGAATTTGATGGTTTTACCAAAGTAAAATTTAGTTCTTAACAAAGGATGTATTTAAGATTATTGGGATGTATGTTTATTTATGTTGTGACTTAGTTGAAAATATAATGATGAATTATTGGTTTAAACCTTGAAAAATGCAAGGAAAGGATTATGGGAGAAAAAGGGAATGAAAGATTTTAATTAGTAATTCTGTTATTAAGTGTTTTTGTGTTTATCGTGAGAAATTAATGTATGCCATTGGAAAAATGAGCTGTGAATGAGGTTTGACTTAAAATAATAGGTGATATTAGAATTGTATAATACGTTGAAATGAGATATGTTATGGGTATGATCAAGTATGCTTGATTGAATAAAAATGAAGGTTAAATTTAAAAGTGTTGAAGTATACTTCAAGCAATAAATGAATGTATTTTGAACAATTTAAAATATGTTTGTGAATGTGTAAAAAAAAATGATAACAATAAATAAATATGTGTTGTTATCCATTTTTGGATCCCCTTATAAAAAAAGAAAAAATCAAAAAAATATATTCAGAAGAAAACAAAAAATAATACTAGTGAGAAGAGGATATCAAAGGTTAGAGCAATTGAGGACTGAATTAAAAAGTTCAGAAAGAATAAGGACAGTGTTGTAAATGGTGCTAAAATCTAGTGGTCCAATTACAATTTATCCAAGGACTTGATTATAAATTTACGAAACCCCAAGGACCAAATCAAAAATAGCCGTTTGAATTGGAAAATATAATCATTTCCTGGACAACTATTCATTCCTTCTTTCTCAGCAACTATTTCAGCAGTAAAGGCAATGGAGATGTAAAACACTGGTCAAAATATTATTTTTTTTTAAAGGAGAAGAGAGAGCTAGGTAAATATAATAAAAATAAAAAGTAAGGAATTAACCAAGGGCTAAATTAAAAAAAAAATGAAAATGAATGAAGATGGATTTTATAACATGAATTTAAGAAATTAAAGGACCTAAATAAAAAAAAGAAAAAAGAAAAAAAAGTGAGAAGCCTCCCTCTCTGTATTTTATGTGACAACTTTTAATGATTATATTGAAGTTGAAATTAAAAATAGATGGGAATGGAATTTTGAGTATAGCTCTTCATGGCATTAGTACTAGGGACGTTAACTCTCATTTGAAGTAAACTTTGCATAAGTTGAATCTTTAAAACTCCAATTGAGCATAAAAATTCATAAAAGAGTCTGGTTGCCACTAAAAAGACAAATTTATGAGAGTATAGAGAATGAGTAAAATTAAATGTGTTAATGGGTAATCTAACCTCCCTTTCCTTAATTATCAAAAAGGGATATGTTAATGTGTAAGAAAATAAAATTTGCACCACATTCTCAATTAAGCAAGTTGAGTTTTAATTGGAACAACAAAACATTGTTTAGTCGTAAAAGCACATTGATGAATGAATGACAACTATTTGGGAGGAATCTTTAACCATGAATATTTCAAAAGAAATGGTCATGGGATTTTGAATAAGAAACACAAGAATGGACTAATATATTTTAAATTTTTGGATGAAAAAATATATCAATTAAGATTTGCTGTCTGATCTAGAGTTTCTAATTAACAAACTTTAATCTTGTTATGGTGCAAGAGAGGGCCCTAAGGCAGTCCAGCCGGGTCACTAGCTTTGGGCTAGTGACCTAGTCCCCCCCTCCAAAAGAGAGAGAGAGAGAGAGAGATTTGTGGTTTTTTGGCATATTTATTTTGAGGTTTGTATTTTTATATTGTAAAAATACAAATCTGGTATTAAAATACCCAACTTTCTACGAAATGTTGCAAAAAAAATATATATCTGAAAAATCAAAAACTAAAAAAAAGATTTTGTTTTCATGCATATGGCCAAGTCTCTCAAAGATTATATATCGTAGTTTCATACAACATAGAAATTTTTTTAAAAATATCTTAGCATACATTTTCTGCTTTAATAACAAGTTTATTAAAGTCATGAGAACTAGACCAATATTTCAAAAATAAAAAAATATATATTATGTTTTCTTTTTGTATCCAAGATTACAATCTTATACATAAGATATACTCTTGATATTAAATAGAAAAAAATGTTTTGTTTTTACTGATGCTAGAGCAATTATGTTTTCTTTACCTAATAAGATAAGGATCTCCTTACTAAGAAGAACTTTTCTTCTCTTTTTAAAAAGTCATTGATCAGACAACTTTCAAAATCTTTAAATAACATCAAACCGCGAAGCAGCTTACCTTAGGTAGAGTGCGCTAGGGGTGCTAATACCTTTCTTAGCCATAATCAGTCTTTTACCGGGAATCTTTGACAAGACCAGTATACTCAGGTTTCCTAGTGACCCTGAACCAAATACTAGGTAGCAACTCTCAAGAATCAAACAAATCAACTACAAAAATCGCCATCGATGCCACGTGGGCACGTGCGACAAAATGTATTTATGTTCGGAAATCAATAAGTGCCTTGAAATGTGGATGAGAATATGTGAGAATTAGTGGTGTAAACACTAATGGTTATTATTAATTGGGAGTTGTTGGGGAAAAGCTTAAAAAATTGAGATATGAATCCTCGGGTGTTACATAACAGGAGTAAAGGTAAGAGATTGACCCTCCAATGCTTTTTAATTTTTATACTTGCTTTTATAAATGTTAGAATTAAATGGTAATTAAATTGTATAATGTATTTTTGTTGTTATTGTTAATGCAAAGCATATTCCTTTAAGGTAGAATGTGGTATGTAATTTGTAATTAATCAAATAAGTAGGAATTTATGGTATGTTATGAGATTCTGATTTGACCTTGTATGTATTACATTTGACTGCAATAGCGGGATCCTTATATAAGAAATATTAATCAATTGTAATGGCAGAAATTATATCAGGAAAATATAGATGATGATACTTTAAGATAATTGATGTCTGAGATAGTCGGTAGACGAATGGATATTGTTGTGAATTAGGTGCTTGACACCTTGATATTGTTGTTTTGAACTAGGTAACTACGCTTTTATTTAATGGGATATTTTTTTCTTTGATGTTGATATGGGGGGAACTGGTTATTCGGTAATGGGATAATGAGGTTAGTGCCTGGTAATGAGTGTTATGTTATAGAACTAGTTACCTGATAATAGGTCATGTTGAGGAACTAGTTACCTAGTAAAGGTGTATTGGGCTATGTTGTGAAACTTGTTGGCCAGTAAGAAGAAGGAAAAATAGGAGAGGAGACAGTCGACATAGTGGTGATATATTAACTTTTGTCGATGGAATCACTGACGGACTCCTTGTATTGGTGGTTCTGTCGGCAATTCTGATGGTGAATTGGTCACATCACTGTACGGAGATCTCGGTTTGAATCCCTCGGTGATTCTATCGATAAAATCGCCAGCAAAAACTTTTACATCAGCGAACCGCCTTTTTTTTTAATTCTATATATTCCGTCTGTAATTCCGTCGGTATATACCGACCGAAGTATAGACGGAATAGTATCCGTCAGTATTTATCATCATAATGTACCGACATAATTATTATGTCGGTAATTTCGTTGGTTTTAGGCGAATTTCTAGTAGTGTATAATGTAATTAATACAAGTGATTACAATTTTAGACCTAGAAAAAATTGAAGTAGAGACTTGATTGAATAAATTTCTAAAATTATCCTAAAATAATATATGTAATAAGGGAAAAATTGATCTTTTGTTATTTATAGAGTTTTTTAAGTTTCCATATAAATAGAATGTTTTGCCTTATATTTAAGGATATTAGAAGCAGTACAATATAGAAACATTTAAATACAAAAGAAAAGAGCTGGCATTTAAAGGTATAACAATCTCTCTTTCCTAAAAGAATTTAAAAGATTTCTCAGTAGTGGTTTAAGTGGTTACTTTAAGAGGTCGGATATTTGAACAACTTGTGATTTGTGATAGCATAGCCTTGAAACAATTATTTAAAGCATATAGTCCATTGCGTTCATTTTGGGAGCTTGTTCTCTTTTGTTTGTTAGGTTGTATATGCTTGTAATTTAGACTTGCTAGTTTTCTAGCTTTGTTACTTTTGATTTATATTATTTACTTACATTTCAATTAAATAATATAAAATTATTTAAAGTTGAAAAGAATATCAAATCTTTAGTTAATACTCGTATAAATCCTAAATAACTCTATTTATCTAACAAAATTCTTATGACTCCTGAAAAATTATAAATTTATTATTTTTATTGCGTGTATACGATAGGTAAACCCAACAGTAAAATGGCTGCAAATGGTTGATAGCCATTGTCCAACCCATGACCATCTGTTTGTCCTAGCTCAAACGATTATATATATATATATATATATATATATATATCACCACCACCAATATATGTACGTCTCAAGGTTGCATATATAGTGTTGAAAAGGAAATTAAACAGATACGAACAATAGATCGAAGTGGTCTGAAATAAAATTTATCTTTCAGCATTGATGGAGCTTGCAAGAATTAGTGAAGTCGGATGCAAAACCAATTAAATTTCTATAATTAGTATGTTTTTTATTAAAAAAATTTTACTTAAAGAGAATATTTAATTGATAAGTAAATGAATAGAATAATATTTCAGCTGGGTTTATATGGCGCACCCAACCAGACATGAAAAAGAAAATAAGCTATATGCAAAAGAAATTAAAATAACATAATCCTTATAATAAAATAAAAATAGAAAAATTAATACAAAAATAAAAATAAAAATAAAAATACCTCTTCTAATAGACAATTAAAAACAGACAAGTGATACAATTCATTTAAGTTTATACAAGTGCATCATTTGTTTTTTCCATTTAAATAAAAACACATTGAAATGGAGTCATAGTTTTATGCATGGACTAATTAATTTGAGGTCTTCCTATCCCTATTCCTATTCAGAATATGACCGTTCTGAGATATCGCCGATCAGAATAAACAATAATGAATGGAGGATTTTTAGCTGTCGATATTTGGTAAAACTCAGCTATCATTGATCCAAAAGCGGTATAGATATGTTGGATTATATCTGCAATCTGCAATAACAGATTCTTTTTCCTGCATGGACCAAAACATGTTACATCAACCTCCATTTAACTTGTCAAATTTACAATCTTGATTAAGGAATTATAATAATTTTATATTAACAAATTAAAATAAATTATGAAATTTAATTTTTAATCAATTTAATATTAAATAATAAAATTAAAAAAAATCAATTAAAAAAATATCTAAAAAACGACCTGAGTCAACTCGGCTTAACCTGTTAAATCCACATTTCGGGTTAAGAGATTAAGATAACCTCATAAAAAAATCAAAACAAATTATGAAATATAATTCTTAATCAACCCAAGTTTGAATAATGAAATTGAATAAAAATCAATTAAAAAAACAAAAGATAACCTGGGTCAATTTGAATTAACCCGTCAAATTCATGACATGAGTCATGAGCCTACGATAACCTCATAGAAAGTATTAAAAAAAATGATCAAAGTCAACCTACCAAACCTGTGATCTAGGTCATAGGGTTGAGATAACCTTATAGAAAATAAATTGAAACAAATTATAAAACACAATTCCTAATCAATTTAGTATTAAAAAATAAAATTTAAAAAAAATCAATTTAAAAAAAAACTAAAAAACTGATCAGAGTTAACTCAGGTTAATATGCTAAACTCACAATTTAAATTATACAATTAGATTAAATTTATAAAAAATAAATCAAAACAAATCATAAAATTAAATTCTTTACCTATTAAATATTAAAATAATTAAAAATGAAAAAAAAAATAGCTTTGTGAGGTGAGGTGAGGTGAGCACCCACCCTTTCAGCATTTTGTTAATAAAATTGTCATTTCTTAGCAAGACGCTTTAGAATAAAACGTGAAAGTAATGAATTATAGAGGATAACCATCAACCACAGTCACGGGAGTATACCGGCTAATAGCGACGGATGTGGTGACCACTAACCAGTCTGCGTAGTATGTTTAACGTTCTATATATAGTAAACTAGATATATAACATGTGGTACGCTGTGTATCATGTCAGAATTTTTTTTATATAATTTTTTTTTATAGATATTGTTAATATTTTTTAATGAAAAAAAACATGTTGGGGTTAATTTAAAGTGGCTCAGTTGTTTTTACAGGTCTAAAAGCAACTCAGATAACCCGTAAAAACTTAATTTAACTCATTTTTTTTCAAGAAGAAATCTTTTTTTTTAATTTTAAGATTACAACATATTGGAATGAGTTGGTCAACTTGGATTAATATATCAAATCCATGACCTGAGTTATGAGACTATGATAACCTATAGAAAACAAATTATAAAATCTAATTTACAATCGATCCAATGTTAAATGCTGGAATTGAGAAAAAAATCAATTAAAAAACGAACCTAAAAAAACAAATTGAGTCAACTTGTCATGCTCGCAACTTGGGTCATAAGACCGAGATAATCTCAAAAAAATCAAAATAAATTACAAAATTCAATTCCCTATCAGTCCAATTTTAAAGGATGAGACTAAAAAATGAAATCAATTAAAAAAGAACATAAAAACCGACAAAGTCAATTTGCCAAACTCATAACCTGGGTCATGAAACCGAGATAATCATTTAGAAAAAATACAAAAAATAACCTGATTTAACCTAGATGAACTTTTTAAATCCATGACTCTAATAATAAGACTAAGATAACCCCATAAAAAGTAAATCGAAACAAATTATGAAGTAATTTCCTATCAATTTTGTCGGACCTAATATTAAATGATGAAATTTGTAAAAACTTTAGTAAAAAAAAGACAAAAAAAATGAGTTAATTCAATATGAGTTAACCCGTTAACCACTATTCTTGAATCATGAGATCAAGATAACCTCATAATTAAATCATGAAACCTAATTCTCAATCAAATACAATATTAAATTTTTACCAAAGTAAAATTTAGTTCCTAGTAAAGGATGCATTTAAGATTATAGGGATGTATGTTTATTTGTGTTGTGACTTATTTGAGTATATGATGATGAATTATCGGTTTAAATCTTGAAAAATGTAAGGAAAGAATTATGGGAGAATGAGGGCCTTAAAATAATTGTTTAATGAGTAATTCTGTTATTAAGTGTTTTTGTGTTCATTGTGAGAAATTAATGCATTATCATGGAAAAATGAGCTGTGAATGAGGTTTGACTTAAAATAATTGGTGATATTAGAATTGTATAATA